>Ga0187777_10000502_pt1 | contig 26761 bp, 24 predicted proteins | sample 1015_Q2_SP5_10_M_FD_132416 | JGI IMG/M metagenome (GOLD analysis project Ga0187777, IMG submission 132416) | Tropical peat soil microbial communities from peatlands in Department of Meta, Colombia - 1015_Q2_SP5_10_MG | ecosystem: Environmental > Terrestrial > Soil > Wetlands > Peat | place... | reverse complement strand
TCTGCGCCAGCAGCGTTTTCCCGCAGCCGGTCGGGCCGGTGAGCAAAATGATTCCGTTAGGCTGGGCCAACAGATGGCGAATGATCTGCTCCTGCTCCTGGCTCAAATCGAGACGGGCGAAACCGAATTGCTGGCCGCCGCGCGCGAGCAAACGCAAACTGATCGACTCCCCGTTCACAGTCGGGATGGTTGAAACGCGAACGTCGATCTCCTGATTATTCGCCTGCAGATTCATCCGGCCATCCTGCGGCAGACGCCGCTCGGCGATGTCCATGTGCGACATCACTTTCAATCGCGAGATGATGGCCGAATGCAATACTCGCAATTGCGGCGGGACGGCGACTTCATGGAGAATGCCGTCGATGCGGTAGCGAATCCGAATGTCGTTCTCGAGCGGCTCGACATGAATATCGGTCGCTCGCTCGACGATTGCTTCGCGAATAACCTGGTTCACGAATTTCACGACCGAAGCTTCGGGATCGTCCGCGTTGATGTCGGTGGCCGTCTCCCCTTCCTGGAGAAATTCGAAGGCGCGATTGGTTTTTAGAATTTCGTCGAACGTTTCAGCGCCAACGCCGTAGAGCGTTTTCATCGCGCGAAGAAGTTGTCCGCGGGGCACCAGCACCCATTCGGCCGGTTTCTTCAAAAGTTGCGCGGCGAGCTGACGGCCGATCTGGTTGAAGGGGTCGTAAGTGGCAAGAACAACCGATTTCTCCTTCACCTCGATCGGCAGAATGTGATGTTGAAAAACGAAACGACTGGGCAGGATCGACAGGGTTTCTCGATTAATTTTTTTCGAATCGAGCGGAAACACCGGCATTTGAAACGATTCGCCGAGAGCGCTGAGGAATCTGTTTTCATCGACCTTGCCGGAATCGAGGACTTGACCAACCCACGAACCCCCATTCGCATTCTGCACCAGCTGCGCCGCTTCTTCGCGCGACGCAACACCGCCCGCGAGCAAAAGATCGACAATCGACTGGCTAGCCGCAGCGCTCACGCAACAATTTAAGGCAAATGCAACGCCCGCCGCACCGGAACGGTTAGCGTGCCGGTCACGTGCATGGAATAATTCTTCTGCAACCGCGCAATGGCATCGCTCACTTCCAGCGAAAATACGCCGTCGATCGGGCCGCAATAGTAACCCAGTCTCTTCAAGTCGCGCTGCAGTGCACCGACGTAGGCCGGCTGCCGGACCAAGTCACGTCCGCCTTCCAGCCAATAAAGAGGCCGCCATGAATAGCGCGCCGCAAAGTCAGTCTCGGATACGTTCGTTCGGCTTTGGTGCAGCAACCCCAAATCGTCTCGCGGGGCCAACGTGTCAGTCGAATGAAAGCACGACTCGTCGTAGGGCAGAGTTTCCAGAATCTGGGCCGCCGCTGTCCGCAAACCGATTGCTAATAGGATCAGGATTAACTTTTTCATAAATGGTCTACCTCCCTTGGATTAAGTCTTTCACCCCCGGAAGGTCCGGTGGCGGCAATTGTTCAAGCTGCTTGCCTTCACCTGCACGCGGCGGGCAGTCCGGACAATCGCCCTGGTCAATCTCAGGACCAAAATGCGTGCCATCCTCCACTTTTTCCCGCAATCGCCTGAGATCGAGCTCGGTCAGCGTGACTTGCGGACACATCAGGATAATGAGTTCGGTCCGCATTCGGGTGTAGGTGGTGCTCCGAAAAGCGGCTCCGAGATACGGAATTCTGTCGAGAATCGGAATGCCACCAATGCTTTTCCCTTTGCTGTCCTGAATCAATCCACCCAGAACAATGGTCGATCCATTGCCCGCCGAAACGTTCGTCCTGATGTAGCGCGTCGCGATCGTAGGAACTGAATTGCCACCGATGTTGACGTTTCCACCCGCCACCAGACTGTCGATTTTCTGCAGGATATCGAGCGAAACTTCTTTCTCAGAATTGATCAACGGAACAACTTCGAGTTGGAGGGCAACTTTCTTGTATTCGATATTGGATGCGACCGCGGCGGTCCCAGTGGTCGAGACAACGCCGGTGTTGACGACGTTGGTCAAGGTATTGGTTGGTATTGGAACTTCCTGGCCGGATGCGATGATCGCTTTCTTGTTGTTGCTGGTAAACACCGTCGGCCGCGAAATAACTCTGAATTTTTGGGTAGATTCCAGCGCGTGAACAATGGTCGCGAGATAATTCCCAGCCGCGACGTAAACATTTGTTCCCGTGGCTACCTGTTGCAGAGCGTTGCCAAAGTTGATCAAGCCGGAGGGATCCACCAAACTGCCGGAAATCGGCGTACCCGATGCGTTCACAGTCGCGCTTGGAAGCGGAATCGGAGCGCTCGTATTGCGGGAAATGCCGACCACTTTTTTGTCGTACTTCGCGAACCAGTCGGCACCCAGTTCTTCGTCGTTATTCAGAGTTAATTCGCCAATCACTGTGCTCAGCACGACTTGCGGTGCCTTGACGTCCATTTCGTCGAGAAGCTTTTGCACTTTCACCACGACTTCTCGATTGCCGAGAACAATGATTGCGTTGGCCCGCTGGTCCGCGATGATTTTCGCGTTGCCAACTGTGACCGCTTTCGGCGTGGTATCGACCGGCTGGGTTTCAAGCTCCTCGGAGATGTTTAGCGTGCCGCCTTCGCCGCCATTGCTGGTGCTCGAGCTAGATGAAGCGCTGCCGTATTGGCCACCAGCTGCCTGTCCAGGAGTTCGCCGCGGTTGACCCGGCGGTGGTGAGGCTCCACCCGCTGCACCTTCATTGCCGCCCGTTGCACCGGGTTCGGTCAGCGCTTGAACAATTACCGGGAGGACATCGCCAGCAGAAATATATCTCAGCGGCCGCGTCACCGGCTTGGCGAATTCGACGTTGGCGTCAAACTCCGCGATCAATTTACGAACAAACGGCATGTTGATGGGCCGGGTAATCACGTGAATGCGATTTGTTCGCACGTCGGCGGCAATCTTAATTTTACCGACAATGACCGACTCTTCGGTTAGGGCAGTCAATGCACCGACGTCACCGGCTTCATTCTGAGGCTGGGGCACGCCAGCGGGCGCCCGTACGTTTCGAACACCGTTATATCCGGGCGGGCCAAGTTGCGTGGTCTTGTCGCCCTTTTCAAAAATGTCTTTCAAAAGATCGACCACCTTGCTCGCGTCGGCGCGATCGAGCTTGATGAATTCGCTGACCACCTCGGCCGGCGGCGTGTCTATTTGACTGATGATGCGCGCCAGAGTCCGAATTACGCTGGAGTTTTCGGTGATCAAAACCGCACCGGCCTTGGGCAGGGCCAAAAAGGAAGTGTAAGTCGACGGCGGCGACAAATACTGGCCGAGCGCCTGCACCAGCTCCTGCGGGTCGGCGTAGCGTAACTTAAACAAGAAACTGACAACGTGATCGCCGGCTGGAATTTCCGATTCATCGGAAAGAATCGGGACACCGGTACCGCGGGGATTTTTGCCGGTACCAATCACCTTCACGATGTCCCCTTCCGCCGGGACTAACGAATAGCCGTTGAGCAGAAGGTTGATCTCGATAATCCTGATCGCCTCGTCCTTCGGGATCTTATTGGCAATGAAAATGTTGACCTTGCCGGTGACGAAATTGTCCATCACCAATTTTTTTCCCGTCAGCTGCTCGTAAAGATGCAGGACATCCTGGACGTCGCTGTTCGGGTATTGCAATTGCACCATCTGCGAAGCGGAAGCCAATGCCGGCGCTGCCGCCGGTGCAGGCACGGGCGTAACGCGCGGAGGCGCCGGATGCGGAGTCGACACCACGACGGTGGGCCGTTCGGAGTCGTCCGGATCCTGCGCAAACGCAGGAAGCGCAAAAACAGAAAGAATAACGGTGCTGAGGAGAACTCGATGCATGGAACGCGAGATTATGCTGAGGATGCTAATAGGTTTCTCCATCCACGAACCGGACGCGGCAGAGCTAAGCCTATTATAGATTCGCGCTCTTGGCAAACAAAGCGGCGTGCTGTCCCGCCCGACACTTAAATTCCTTTTCGTTTCAGCCTTTCGAAGTAAATTGCGGTTCAAATGAAAAGGGTAATGGCGTCGGTTCTTGTTGTTCTTTCTGTTAGCGCGTTCGGCTCCAAAGTTTCGGCCAACGATTATAAAAGTGTCGTGCTTGCGGGCGGAACTACTTCGCTTCCTTCGCCGATCGCTCTTTCGGACGATCAGTTCCTCGTGATCAAATCGTTCACTCAAGCCGGTGACATGACAACGCGCGGCGTCGTCAGCATCTCGATACTGAACGGCGTGACGCTGCCTATGCCGCAAAATGTTCTTTCGGCGAGCTTTGTCCCGACCGACACAACTCCGGTCGAACCGGTAAACAGCATCGTCATCGCCGGACCGGCGACAATCAACGTAAGTTGCCTCGATACGAGCGCGACTTGTTTTGTCACCTACCGAAAAGAATCGAATTAACGCACGACTTGCTGCAACGCTGGATTGCACTCAATGAAAAAATACGCAGCCGCGCTGCTTGTCACGTTAAGCGTGATCGCGTGCGTGTGGGCGCTTAATCAGGATTTCCAAAGCAAAATAGTCACGTCGGCAAATTCCCCGCTCACCATCATCGTTCCCGATCAGAGTTATTTGCGAATTCACAACTTTACGCAGCAAGGCGGAACGCAGCGCGGTAACGTTACTTCGATTGCCAGCACGCCAACGCCAGCTCCTACGGCTACACCGACACCAAGTCCGACCCCAACCTGCTCGCCTTCACCATGTCCTCCCACTCCGACACCTACGCCAAGTCCGACTCCGAGCGCGACACCAACTCCAACGGTAACTCCAACTCCAATTCCGGGCGTCGTACTAACGGCGACAATTATCGATGCGAACGCAACCGCCAATGAGCCGGTTAAAGGAGTAACGATTGCCGGACCGGCAACAGTCTCTGTCAATTGTCCAGACCCGAGCGCAACTTGTTTCATCACTTACAACAAGCGCCCCGAAGCAACTCCGACGCCGGCTGAATAAACCCGGGTCAAAATGAAACCTCTTTTTGTCTTGAGCGTCGTCGCTCTGGTGACTTTCAGACTAGCTAATGCCGAAACCGATCATGCTGATGATTCGGCGATCCAGAAAGTCCTGTCCGCGCAGCAGGAGGCCTGGAACCGTGGCGATATCGATGGATTCATGAATGGTTACGCGCGATCGCCCTCCACGACCTTTGTTTCGGAAGACGAGGTCAAGCGCGGATGGGAAACGGTGCGCGATCGTTATCACAAGGCCTATTCCGATCGATCAAAAATGGGGAAGCTTACCTTTTTCGATCTCGAGATTACGTCCCTCGGTCAGGACTCCGCATTCGTCAGCGGCGGTTGGAGATTGGAGCGCGAAAAAGATGCGCCGCATGGGCGCTTTACTCTGGTTTTTCGCCTAACGGATGCCGGCTGGAAAATCGTGCACGATCACACTTCGGCCGCGCCCCAGCTTCAACATTAGAAAGATCTCTTTCGAACTGAACGGAATCTCCTGATTTCCTGCGTTCCTTAGATCTTCCGAAGGCGCGCCAGGAGTTTCTCGTGAATGTTGTCGAAGCCGCCGTTGCTAAAAACCGCCACAATGTCGTTAGGCTGCAGTGCTGGAGTGATCCGATCGACAATCGCGTCCGCATTCTTTTCGTAGAATGCCGGTCGTCCTGATTGCGCGATCACATCGACCACCGCTTCCGGATTCAGCCGATCGTTTTCCGGGATTTGTTCGAGTTTGGCCACCTGTGAGATAAAGACGCCGTCCGCCAGTTTGAGGGCTTCGGGCAATTCATGCTGAAACACTGCCCGCCGCGTCGTGTTCGAGCGCGGCTCGAATATCGCCCAAATGCGCTGGCCCGGGTAGCGATGACGTAACGCCTGTAACGTTTGGGCAATCGCAGTCGGGTGATGACCGAAATCGTCAATCACTTTGACTCCGTGCGCTTCGCCGCGCATCTCCTGTCGGCGCGCAATTCCGGAGAAACTTTTCAGCGCTTCATCGATTTTGTCTCTCGTCACGCCGTAAAACCCCGCGGCGGTCGCAGCCATCGCCGCATTGCGAACGTTAAATTCGCCGACCAACGGGATGGCAAACAAATCCTCGCCGAGCCTGAAACTTGATCCGTCGGTCGAGTAGGCCACGTCGCGAATTCGCTCAGCGCAATTCTTGGAAAAACCGACTTCGATCATTTGCGCGAGGCAATCCTTCGCCACCTCGACGCAATTCGGATCGTCGCCATTGAGCAACACCATTCCGTTTTGCGGCACAATATTGAGCAGCCGTTTGAAGCTGAGCTTGATCTCGCCCAGGTTGTTGAAGATGTCAGCGTGATCGAACTCGATGTTATTCACGATCACGAGCTCGGGCAGATAATGTAAAAATTTCGAGCGCTTGTCGAAGAACGCGCTGTCGTATTCGTCCCCCTCGATCACAAAATATTTGGAATCATTCAGCCGCGCGCCGTGACCAAAGTTTTTCGGAATTCCACCAATCAGGAAACCGGGATTCTCTCCGGCGGTTTCCATGATCCACGCCAGCAATGCGGTGGTGGTGGTTTTGCCGTGTGTTCCACAAACGACGAGATTGTGTTTCCCCCGCAAAAAATAGTTTTTCAAAACTTCCGGCAACGATAAATAAAAGAGTTTGCGATTAAGCACCGTTTCCACTTCGGGATTGCCGCGCTTCATCGCATTGCCGACGACCACCACATCGGCATCGACCGGAATATTTTCTCCGCGATAACCTTGGTGAAGTTTGATGCCGTGTTGCTCGAGGAAAGTCGACATGGGCGGGTAGACGTTCTCATCCGATCCGCTGACAACGAACTTTCGTTCCCGCAGCGCCGCGGCAACCGCGCCCATCGCCGTCCCGCAAATCCCGAGGAAATGAAAATGCTGCGGAGAATTTTTGGTCACGCGCATTCTTTACGCCGCTCCGGTGACTTTGGCTACCCGGAAGCGTCCTCACCCGAAGTTCGCGACGGGTGCAAAAGGACACAGAGCTAGAACCGGCTTCGTATCCTTTGCCGCCGTCGCGCGAGGCAACTCACTTTTTCTTAAACACCTCGACTGCGTTCCACGCTTCGTCCGGCGGCGCCTGATCGTATTCCAACGCGCTTGCGAGATACATCTTCCCGAGAGCGTCTTCCGGAAAAAATTCGAGGAAGTGCGAAAATAAAATCCTGGCGTCTTTGAAATCGCGTTTCCGGAATTTCACCATGCCTTCTTCGTAAACTTTCAGCCATTTCAAAAACTCAGGATCAACATCCTCGGAATGAGCGCCGATCAGCGTGAAGATTTCTGCCGGTTCGGTTTTCCCTTTTACCTGAACCCGGGCTACTGACCGAACGTAAAATTCTTCGCGCACGAATTCGGCCACGCTCCGTCCGACTAAAATATCGACGCTGTAGGTGCGAGTAAGCGATTCCAGGCGCGACGCCAAATTCACCGCATCGCCGATGACTGTGGGGTCAAGCCGTTCGTGCGGCTCGTACGAGCCGATATTCCCGACGAGGGCTTCGCCGTGATTGATTCCAACGCCGAAGCCGAGTTCCTTTTTTCCCGCAGCGCGCCACCGTTCATTTAATTTCCGCAATTCAGCGCGCATACCCAGCGCCGAGCGCACTGCTGCTTTCGCGTCAGCCGACGCGCCGTGACTGGTCACATTTCCCCAAACTGCCATGATCGCATCGCCAATGAATTTATCGAGCGTGCCGCCATTATCGAAAACGTGTCCGACCATTCCGCTCAGGTATTCATTGAGCTGCTGGACCAGCTCGACCGGGTCTGCTTTCTCGGACAGACTGGTGAAACCGATCAAATCGGAAAAGAGTACCGTTACTGGTTTGCGCGAGCCGAGCATCGAGCTGTAGAAACCGCCCGGGTTATCGAGAATCTCCTGGACGATGTTTTTCGAAACGTAACGCTCGAGTGTGCGTCGAGTGCGCAGTTTTTCCAACCGCTCTAACGCGTATTCGAATCCCAAACCGAACAGGCCGCTGGCGGTAAAGACAATCATTGGCGGCACGACAATGATCAGTAAGCCGGCGCCATCGTACAAGACTCGCGCGGCAATCAGGTACGCCAAGGCAAGTCCGGCCAGAATAAAAATGCAAAGAAGCGGCCGGCGAATGAATACGATGACCGACCATGCAGCAAGTGCCGCGACAAAAATGAAAATAAGATCTGTGTTGGTCGGTACTTCGCGGATAAATTCATGGTCGAGTGCCGCGGCCAAAGTATGCAGATGCATGACCGGCCCGTACATGGTCTCATCGATCGGCGTCGCAACGAAATCGTGTTGAATTTGCGCCATCGCGCCGACAACGACGATTTTATCTTTAAAAAACGCCCCGTCTTTGTAATTGGCGTGCCACATTGACGGCACGAAAACTTCGTAAAGCGGATACGGCGGATACGCATTGGCCGGTCCGAAACGAATCGCGTGCGAATTGAGATCTTCCGGAACCGCATCGGCGCGTCCGAGCTTCTTCAGCGCCCGCGCCGCCATTGAATCGTAAACTGGCTCGCCCGGAAACTCCGGTTCGCCGGCGAGATGTCGATCTGATTCATGAAACTGGACACGTCGAACAAGTCCATCAACATCGTTCCAGGAATTGACAAATCCCACGCGATCGTCGCTTTGTTGAGGCGGAGGAATTAACCTTTCGTTGGGGGGGACCAACTGATTGCCATGCTCGACATCAATGTTGAGGCCGATGACAACGCGGTCGCGATATTTGTCGAGTGCGGCGCGAAACGCCGGATCGCCTTCGTTTGTTGGACTGTAAACGATGTCGAAAATCATCAACCGCGCGCCGGCGCCGAAAAGCTTGTCCATCAATACCGCCCAGACTTCACGCGACCACGGATATGGTTTTTGAATCATGAGTTCGAGCGCGCGATTGCCAACGGCTTCCTCCGCACCGACCGCGTTCAACTGCAATGATTGCTGGTCTATCCCGAGAAAAACGAAATCCTCATGAACCGCGGTCTTTCGACCGTCGCGGCGCAACAAATCGGCAAAGCTGCGGTTGCCATTCCAAACCGCTGATAAAAATGGCGCGGCTGGAAAAAAATGCGCCAGCACCATCAGGCCGGTCCAAAAAGAAGCGATTGCAGCCAACATCATCCGGCGATGACGATGAAGCCAATGCATGCGCGAATCTTACCCGTGTCGTCAATCTGCGGCCAATGCGAAAATCACCAACGAAATCAGTTGTCATTTGTGGCATAGCGCCTAACTTTCGCGCTCGAACTTTCCGCCTGTCCGACAGCGGTCGGACGAATCAGCGCGTGAGGTTGGAAAGATCGTAAAATTAAACAACAGCGCGTTGAACGAGGAGTCCTGCCAATGCAGGCAAAACCAAATGCCAAGAGCTACAAATTCCCCGGCCAGCCGGGCGCGGCGCAAGCGTGTCATCAAAAAAGCGAAAGGTTATCGAGGCCGTCGCTCTAAACTTTTCCGTTACGCGAAGGACGCGACGATGAAGGGCCAGTACTGGTCTTATCGCGACCGCAAAACGCGCAAACGCAATTTCCGTTACCTCTGGATTCAACGACTTAATGCCGCTGCCCGGGCGAATGGGCTCACCTATAGCCGGTTCGCGGAAGGGTTAAAGGCGGCGGGGATCGGGCTTGATCGTAAAATTCTGGCTGACGTTGCGGTCACCGATGACGCCGCCTTCAAAGCGATTGTCGAACAAGCGAAAAGTGCGTTGAACGACAAATCGAAATCGAAAAAGAAAGCGGCATAACGTATTGAAACGATGAAGCGTTGAACGTTGCCGCGGATTCGCTTCAACGCTTAAACTCTTTAACGCTTTAACGTTTCAATGGCCCATCCGCTCGAACAACTTCGCGAAGATGCGTTGCGCGAAATCGCCGACGCGCTTGACGAGCAGGCGCTCGAGGCCGTGCGGGTGAAGTATCTGGGGCGAAGCGGCGAAGTCTCGGCCTGGGGCGAGCAAATGAAGTCGCTGGCCAGGGAGGAAAAACCGGTCGTTGGCAAATTGCTGAACGAAGTTCGAACCGCTGTAACCACAGCGATTGAATCGCGAGCAGAGCAATTTCGCGCTCAAAAAGAATCCGCTTCCCTGGGAAGGATCGACATCTCGTTGCCGGGCATGCCGCGTGAGATTGGCGCGCTCCATCCGCTTACCCAGATGTGGGAGCGCTCGATCGAAATTTTTCGCCGAATGGGATTCGCGCTCGCAGATGGACCTGACATCGAAGACGAATGGCATTGTTTCGACGCGCTGAACACGCCGCCCGAACATCCGGCGCGCACCGAGCAGGACACATTTTATTTGGCCGACGGCCGATTGCTGCGCACGCATACTTCGACCGTGCAGATCCGAACGATGGAATCAACGCCACCGCCGATCCGCGTGATTTCGCCGGGCGCTGCTTATCGAAATGAGGAAATCGATGCGACCCATGCCGCGCAGTTTCATCAAATCGAAGGGCTTTACGTGGATGAAAACGTCAGCGTCGCCGATTTGAAGGGTGCATTGGAATTTTTCATGCGGGAATTGTTCGGCTCCGGAACCGAGGTGGAATTTCGTCCGCACTTCTTTCCGTTCACTGAGCCAAGCCTCGAGGTCTATGTGAAATCGAAGGCGATCAAAGGGGGCGAGCAATGGATCGAAGTCGCCGGTTCCGGCGTAGTGCATCCGGCTGTTTTCGAACAAGTGAACAAAGCGCGCGGCGACAAAGCTTATGATCCCGCAAAGTGGAGCGGTTACGCCTTCGGCCTCGGGATGGACCGACTGGCGATGATTTTATTCGACATTCCTGACCTGCGCCTGTTCGCGCAAAACGACCTGCGCTTCCTGCGCCAATTCGCATGAAATTTTCCGTTAAGTGGCTCCGCGAATTTGTCGATCTTCCGAAAGATTCCGAAGATATCGCCGATTTGCTGACGCGGGCGGGCGTTGAAACAAAGGGAATCGAAGCGCGGGGCGCGAAGATCGACAAAGTCATCGTTTCGCAAATCACCACGTCCTCACGTCATCCAAACGCCGACCGCCTGTCGGTTTGCGAAGTGGATGACGGCAGCAGTGTGAAGCGTCAGATCGTTTGCGGCGCGACCAATTACAAAGTCGGCGACAAAGTCCCGCTGGCGCTGCCCGGCGCGAAATTACCGAACGGAACCGAGATTCGAAAAAGCAAACTCCGCGGCATCGAGAGCGAAGGAATGCTATGCAGCGCAATTGAGCTTGGATTGGGCTCGGATGCAGCTGGTCTTTTGATTTTGTCTCCTGAAACAAAACTCGGTCTGCCGATCAGCGAGCTTTTTCCGTCCGACACGATTCTCGATGTCGAGATCACGCCGAACCGCGGCGATTTGTTGAGTCACCACGGCATTGCCCGTGAAATCGCCGCGCTTACTGGTACAAAGCTTCGATCGACACCGCGCGAGGCGAAACTGCCGATCAGGAAGACTGAAGTAAAAATCAGTTCCACTCGCGAATGTCCATTTTTTTCCGCCCGCCGAATCGAACAGGTGAGGGTTGGCGCCAGCCCGCAATGGTTGCGGGCCAAGCTTGAAAGCGTTGGGATCCGCTCGATCAACAACATCGTCGATATTTCGAACTTCGTGATGCTCGAGTTTGGACAACCAACGCACGCGTTCGACGCCGATAAATTGCGCGGCGATATCAACGTTCGCCTCGCGCGAGCTGGCGAGAGGTTTCTAGCGCTCGATGGCAAGACTTACTCGCTCAAGCCGGAGATGTGCGTTGTGGCCGATCAGGAACGCGCGGTTGGAATCGGCGGTGTAATGGGCGGTGAGGAAACCGGCGTCACCCAATCGACGAGGAACGTCTTGGTGGAAGCGGCTTACTTTTTGCCCGCGAGTGTTCGCAAGACGGCGCGCGAATTGAATCTTCCAAGCGATGCAAGTTATCGATTCGAGCGTGGCGTGGATCCGGAAATGGTTCTGCGCGCATCGCAACGTGCAACCGAGTTAATCCAGGAAATCGCTGACGGCGTCCCGGCCAAGGAAATTCACGCTGCTGGCAAGCTTCCCGCAAATCCGCCTGACGTTTCGTTGACCTATGAGAAATGCGATCGCGTGATTGGGATTACAATCAAGCCGAGACAAATCGACGAGATACTCGAGGGCTTTGGACTAAAGAAAACCAGCGCGGCAAAACTAACCAAATGGAAAATCCCGAGCTATCGCCGCGATTTACAGCGTGATGTAGATCTCATCGAAGAAGTCGTCCGCGCTTACGGCGCTAACAATATTGCTGGCGTCGAACGTGGCCGTTATTCGCCCTCCAGTGCAGCCGATCATGCACACGATCAGGAATCGACCTGGCGCAACCGTCTGGCCGCCGTTGGTCTTTACGAAGTGCGCACTTCGAAATTGCTGCCGCGCGAACGATTCGCGTTCAGCGAGGGCGCGATCGAACTGCGGAATCCCCTCAGTGAAGAGGCCGTCGCGCTGCGGCCAAGCATTTTGGCCGGATTGTTATCCGTTCTCGATCGAAACATTCGAACCGGGGCGGACCGGATAGCGATTTTCGAAATTGGCCGGACTTTCATTCCGCCGAATGGAAAAGAAGAGCGGCACCTTGCAATGTTGCTCTGGGGAAACGCGGCCAGCTCGGCGGGCTGGCGGTCACAGACGAAACGCAATCTCGATTTGTTCGATTTAAAAGGTGCGCTGGAAGCGGTCGTCTCAAAACTGTCGTTTCGCCCGGGAAAATTTCCCGATCTGGCACTGCCAGTCGATATTTACTCGGGCGATCGCATGATCGGCTTTGGCGGACAGCTTTCAAGCAGCGTGTCGAGTGCACCGGGTGCTGTGTTTGTTGCGGAATTGCATGCTGATTTGCATTTGATGGCGGAGAAAAATCCGAAAACGTTTCGGGGACTAGAGAGATTCCCGGCGATCGCTCGCGATGTCGCGATGATCGTGCCCGACAAAATTTCGCACGCGGAGATTTTACGGGTGATTGAAAATCCAAAAGAACCATTGTTGGAGCAAGTGGAGCTGTTCGACTTATTCACAACCGGCTTCGGTGAGGCACGAAAGTCGCTCGCATATAGATTGACATACCGTTACCGGGATCGCACACTGACGAACGAGGAAGTGACTGCGGCGCACGCGAAAATTCGCGAACGATTGCAGCGCGAACTCGGCGCGGAATTGCGCGAGTAGTTCTTTGAGAGCGAGAGCCGTTGGTTGAGGGTTGGGAAGGAAACCAGTGCTTTCCGCTCAACTCTCTAGCGACGGCTTTCAAAAATTTGCCCTGCGATGTTCGAGATTCCAGGTGTGATCCCCGAACCGATATTTCGCAAGTTCAGGAGGCTGAGTCGCAAATTGGAGAGGATGACATGCCTTGATTGGAAGTCAGACGCTCTGGCGACGGTCATCCGCCGTTTACCGAAAGGGAACGGGAGATTCACCTAAACGGCACCCGCGGGGTAAAATTTCAAATGCCCGGGTCGAGATATTCGATTTCGGGCATTTTCTTTTTGCGGACATTTGAATTTCGCACGCGAACATCGACAATCACCGCCGATGCGCGCTATTCTCGCTCTCGAAGACGGCCGGATTTTCGAAGGCGAATCATTTGGGGCCACTGGCACGCGCGTCGGCGAGATTTGCTTCAACACTGCGATGACCGGTTACCAGGAAGTGTTGACGGATCCCTCCTATCGCGGGCAGATCGTGGCCATGACTTATCCGCTCATCGGCAATTACGGAATCAATTCGCTCGACCAGGAAAGTCAGTCACCGCACGTGCGCGGTTTTGTCATCGAGGAACTGAGCGAGTTGCCGAGCAGCTGGCGTTCGGAAATGTCGTTGGATGATTACTTGCGCCAATGGGAGATCCCTGGTTTGCAGGGGATCGACACACGTGCCCTCACCCGGCACCTCCGTACCCGCGGCGCAATGAAAGCCTGCCTGACGAGTGAGAAAATATCGACCGAGCAGGCTGTCCAATTGGCGGCCAAAGGCGAAGGCGTCATCGGAATGGACTATGTGCAAGAGGTTTCAACGCCGAAAATTTATCGCTGGGACCCGGACGATCAATTAAGCCGCCCGTGGTCGATTTCTAATGGAAGCACTGAAAACAAACCGAAACTCCCGCCGGTTCGTTTCCAGATCGTGGCCTACGATTACGGAATTAAACAAAACATTTTGCGATTGCTGCGGCAAAAAGGTTTTGGCGTGACCGTCGTTCCGGCTGCTACGTCGGCCGATGAAGCACTCGCCCTCAATCCAGATGGGATTTTTCTGTCGAACGGCCCGGGCGATCCGTCGGCGCTGCCTTATGCGCACAAAACGGTGCGCGATTTGATGGGGAAAAAGCCTGTTTTCGGAATCTGTCTCGGCCACCAGGTCCTCGGCTTCGCCTTCGGCGGTTCAACCTTCAAATTAAAATTCGGCCATCGCGGGGCAAACCAACCCGTAAAAGATTTGCAGACCGGCAAGGTTGCGATCACTGCGCAAAACCACGGATTTGCAGTCGATCCAGATTCGCTGCCAAAAAATGTTGAGATCACGCACCTCAATCTGAACGACCAAACCGTCGAAGGAATGCGGCACAAAGAGTTGCCAATATTCAGCGTGCAATATCATCCCGAGGCGGCGCCCGGACCGCACGACGCGTCTTATTTTTTCGATCAATTCGCGGAGTTGATCGAGAAAGAAGAGAAATGACCGGTCCGCGGGTGTGAGTTGACCCCGCGTAAAAGCGGCAGACAGTTTCGCATGTTAAACTCGGACAAACCCACTGCTTTGAAGATTGCGGCCACCCTGCTATTTGCTTTTGCGATTGCCACTTCTCCGTGCGCGGTTGCTCACGAGCATGAACAAGAAAGTGGCGACGCCGCGGCCGCGAAAGAAATCACGGGCGAGATCGTCGATATGATGTGCTATGTCGATCATAATGCGATCGGCGAAAAGCATGGTCAATCGTGTGGTTCGACTTGCATCAAAAACGGCGGCCCGGTTGGGATCGTAAGCGACGGCAAAGCTTATTTAGTGGTTGGTGAGCACAAGCCTATCAACGACGAACTTGCCAGCTCATGCGGAAAAACGATTACCCTGAAAGGTAAACTCGCCGAACGCGGCGGCATCGCGATGCTGGAGAACGCCGAGATCGTTAAGAAATAGAGGGCGACTGCGAGCGCAGCTCGATCACTTCGCGCAACATTCGAAGGCTATCGTACAGAAAATGCACTTTACTGCCCTCGGAATGATCCCATCGCACCGGGATTTCACGCAGCCGCAGGCCGGCGCGCTGCGCCAGCATGAGCAATTCGACGTCGAACGCGAAGCCCTCCAACCGCGCCGCCTCCAAAATTGGCCGGCAGACGTTTAGCCGGAATGCTTTGAACCCGCACTGCGTGTCCCAAAAGGGCAGGCCAGAACTCAGCCTGACCAGTAAATTGAAAATTCGACCGCCGTGTTCGCGCGTCCACGGTTGATGACGACCGATCAGACGCCGGTCCAGCGCCCGCGAACCAAACGCAAGATCGACATCCCCGGCCACGATCGGCTCAATCACTTTTGGCACTTCGCTCAACGGCGTCGAAAGATCGGCATCGAAGAACAACCCGATCGGTTGTTGCGCCGCCAATAAGCCTTTGCGCACCGCGTGACCTTTGCCACGATTCGGAAAATTTTCGAGAAGACGACTTTGAAGCGCCGATCGACTCAACGCCTCGCGCGCAGCGGTCGACGTTTGGTCGGTCGATCCGTCATTCACCACGACCAATTCGCTTTGCGGTGAATTCTTTTCCAAATATTCCAGCGTTGCGCCGATGGTGCCGCCAATTCTGGCGGCCTCATTGAAGCAGGGAATGACAACGGAAAATGCGGGCAACATGTTTGGCGGAGCCAGTCACCTCTTGGTGGTTAGGCGCCCGGCACCAGCGCCTCTACAACTTTCACCGGTAAATCTCGACTAAAAACTTTCCGCTGGAATCAACCTGACCGCGGTACATTCCGGAAGTGTTGAATGGCAACGCCATGTTTCCATTTTTGTCCACGGCAATCAGGCCGCCCGTCCCGCCGAGCTTCGCCACCTTGTCGAGAACGGTTTGCGTTGCATCATCCAGTTTCATTCCGCGATATTCGATTAGCGCCGAAATATCGTGCGCAACGGTCGCACGAATAAAATACTCTCCGTCACCGGTCCCTGAAACAGCGCAGGTCGCGTTATTCGCGTAAGTGCCGCCGCCAATGATTGGCGAATCACCGATTCGGCCGGGGCGTTTGTTCGTCGTTCCACCGGTGGAAGTCGCCGCCGCCAAATTTCCATTCTGATCGAGTGCCACCGCGCCCACCGTTCCATGCCGGTCTTGATCAGTAATGGTGACGGCCGCATGACGATTTTTCTCAGCGGCTTTCATCCGCTGCAGGGCGTCCCAGCGTTCCTGCGTAAAAAAATATTTCTGATCGACCAGTTGCAGGCCGTTCTCAGTCGCGAATTTCTCCGCCCCCTCCCCGCTCAACATTACGTGGGGCGATTTTTCCATGACCATCCGTGCGAGACTAACCGGATTCCGAATGTGACGGAGGACGGCAACCGCGCCGGCCTGGAGCGTTTTTCCATCCATAATTGCAGCGTCGAGTTCGTTCGTTCCAGCGCTGGTGAAGACTGCGCCCCTGCCGGCGTTGAAATGGGGATCGTCTTCAAGCACGCGCACGGCCGCTTCCACTGCATCCAGGCTGGAGCCCCCGCTTTTCAAAATCTCGTAACCTGCTTTCAATGAGCTCTCAAGACCAGCCCGGTATTCGTTCTCTTTTAGCGGAGTCATTTTCCCGCGCTCGATCGTTCCAGCGCCTCCGTGAATTACCAAAGCGAAATTATTTTTTGTCATCGGACCGGATGGATTGTCGGGCTTGCTCTGCCCCGGTGCATCAGCTAATGCAGCGGACGTGAGCATCGCGCAAACGAGAAAAATTATTTTCATCGAGACAATGAGCGGCAATTGTCTTCTGGTTTAGCGCTTATCGCGCGAGGATGCAGCTCAGAAATTTCATTCGCCGGCATAAATGGCGGCTGCGCCCGCTCAAACGCTTCGTCCTTCCAATTCGAAATGCGAAGCGGGGTATAGTCCGGCTTTTCCGAAACGTTCCGACGATCGAGCAATCCACTCGCAATTACCGTGGTCTGTCATCCAGCGAGGTAACGGAAATTTTCCCAGCGGTTCGAGTCCAGTCTGTCCCAAATCCAGTCCGACCTAACGAAGCGCTGGTCGATCTGAGGGCTGAGCCGGCCCTGCTTTATCATTTGAGAAACATCGATTTCTGGGCCCGTTACGGCGGCTCGATCGTTACCCGTGACAACAAATTGCTGGCTGATCTCTCACCTGAAGTCTGGGGCGTGGAAAATCAGCCACGCTTTTCACAATTGCGTTTGCCGAAGCCTCGAATGCTGTCTGGCAAAACAGCGATTGCGGTGACACCCGAAGCTCCGGGAAATTATTATCACTGGTTGATCGATCTCGTTCCACGCGTCGCACTGGTGCAAGTTGGGCGGCTCGATTTCGATCGTCTTCTCATCAACGGATCACGCGACGGTTATGAAAGCGCCTCCCTGACCGCGCTGAAAATTCCGCGCGAGAAAATTCTCTACGTCGATGCCGGCGACCGATTTGCAATCGACGACGCAGTCATTCCATCGATGGATCATTCGAACAAGGCAATTGCGCCGTGGAAGATCGAGATGCTGCGTTCGTTGCACGATGCCGTCCGCTCCAACAGATCGTCGTCATCCGGCAGATTGTACATTTCGAGAAGAGGCGCCGCCGTCCGGAGGGTGATTAACGAAAGCGAATTCGAACCGCTCCTCCGCGACGCTAATTTCTCGATCGTTCAACTCGAATCGATGCCGTGGAGCGAACAAGTCGCTTCGTTCGGCGCAGCCAAAGTGGTTTTGGCGCCGCACGGCGCGGCGCTGGCCAACATCGCCTTTTGCGCGCCGGACACATTAGTCGCCGAAATTGGAACCCAAGATGGTTACAAAGATTTTTATCTCCAACTCGCGAACGCAGCGCGCTTGCGATATCGCTTCGTCGAAGCGCAGCCGCGCGTAACCGGAGGAACAAATTCATTTCGAGCGGTCGAAGCTGAGGACATGCTTGCCGATCTGGCGGCAATCCGGAAATTCCTGGGCGATCTTTAGTTGCTCCAATGAGCTCGACCCTGCGCCGTCTTTGTAAACCCTTGCTCGAGTGGTCGCTCCCCGTGATCGAACAATTTACCGGCTTTCACACTGCCCGCGGCGATTATCTGCCAAATCGAATCAGGATGCTGATCGGCACGTACGAAGGCGCGGAAGTGAATTTAATGAAACGGTTTTTGAGTCGCGATCAGACGATCATCGATGTCGGGGCAAATGTAGGTTATCTGACGCGATTCTTCGCCCGCTCGACTGGTCCCGGCGGAAGAGTCTGCGCGTTTGAACCAAATCCGCTCATTTTTCCGGTGCTTCAACGGAACGTATCACAATTCAAACAAGCTTCGGTCTACAACATCGGTCTCTCGACTGCTGCGGTGGAACTGCCGCTTTTTTTTGCCGGGAGCGACCACTCGGTAGCGTCGTTCGCCCGGGAATATCCGCTGACCCATGTTTTTTACCAAAGAAACAGCTGTCTCGATTCGATCGGCGCAAGACTGGCCGCAGGCGACGAGTTTCTGGCCAAAATCGATATTCGCAGGATCGATATCCTGAAAATAGATGTGGAAGGGTGGGAACTAAATGTCCTGAACGGCCTCGAGCGGACAATTGTCGCATCGCCAAGCCCGATAATTTTCTGTGAATTCAATCCATCGGCCCAGGAATGCGCCGGCTGGCGCAAGACCGAACTGCTGAATTGGTTTTTAGATCGCCAATTCCAGGTTGCCTATGCCAGCAACCACGATTTACGTCCGATTCCAAGATCTTCGGTTGAAGATTTCATCAGCGGAGTCGGGCCCGGATGCTTCGTGACGCTTTTTGCGTGGCGGAGCTGATCGATTTTCACTTTGTTAGGGCAGCGAACTAGGGCAACTTCTCCATCGAAATGGCGGAGGAAAAAAGCGAAAACATCCCGGCGAATCCTGTCCTGGTCGTGCAGGAGATTGGCGAAGTCGGCGAAAATTTCTTTCGCGAGGTGGGGAGCATGTTCTGGTTCGTCGTTCATACGTTGGACGAAACCTGGGACCGCGTGCGTCAGGGTCGGGTGCCGTTTCGTGCCGCCAGTTTTTTTCGCCACACCGAACGTGCGGGAGTCGATTCGGTCCCTCTCGTCGGGTTGGTTTCATTTTTTCTGGGTATGACCATGGCTTTGCTAACGGGCTATCAGCTGCAGCGATTTGGAACTGAACGGCTCGTGCCTGGTCTGGTGGCAATCGGATTCACCCGCGAACTCGGACCGCTCATCACTGGAATCATGCTGGCGGCACGAATCGGCGCAGCATTCACGGCCGAACTCGGCACGATGCAAGTTTCGGAGGAAGTCGAAGCCATCGAGGCGATGGGGATCGGGCCGCTGCGATTTCTGGTCGCGCCTCGGGTACTTGCGCTTTTTCTTCTAATGCCCTGTTTGTCAACCATCTCGAACATCGCGGCCATCGCAGCCAGCAGTCTCATCTCGCGGATGTATTTCAACATCGCCTTCGTCTACTTTGTCGATCTGGTCCGCGAGGCGCTCCTGATTCGTGACATTATTACCGGCGTGCTCAAGAGCTTCATGTTTGGACTGTTGATTGCAGCGATCGCCTGTTACCGCGGTCTGACTGTCAAAGGCGGCGCAGCCGGAGTTGGCAACGCGACCACATCGAGCGTCGTGACGGCGATCACGACCGTGATTGGCGTGGACACGCTTTATAACATTGTTTACGTGGTTTTTTTCCCATGACGACGCCTGGCTCTCACGTCGTCGAGCTGCGTGCCGTATCGATGAATTTCGAGGACAAAAAAGTGCTCGATGACGTTTCACTCCAAGTCCAACCGCAGGACCGGCTCGTCGTCATGGGACAAAGTGGCAGCGGTAAAAGCACGCTTTTGCGCTTGGTCCTTGGAATTTTGCAGCCGAATGAGGGCGCCGTCTTTTTCAAGCAATTCGAAATTACTCGACTTCGCCGGCGGAAACTACAACAAGTGCGCCGCCATATCGGAATGGTGTACCAATATTCCGCTCTCCTCAGCTCGCGCAATGTCCGCGATAACGTCGCCCTTCCGCTGGAAGAACTGACTGATAAATCCCGGAGGGAAATCGATTCGATCGTAGAGGAGAAATTGCATTTGGTTGGAATGCAAGACTCGCGAGAACTAATGCCGTCGGAATTGAGCGGAGGTATGAGAAAACGCGTCAGCCTCGCGCGCGCCCTGGTGCTGGACCCGGAACTAATCCTTTTCGACGAGCCGTCGGCCGGGCTCGACCCGGTCATCAGCTCGGTGATCGATGAACTGATCATCGATCTGACCGAGAAATCGAAAGTCACGTCGATCATTGTGACCCATGAAATGGGAAGCGCCTTTCGCATTGCCACTCGCATGGCTATGTTGTTTCAGGGAAAAATCATTGAAGACGCCCCACCCGATCGATTTAGGCAGTCGACCAACCCGGTGGTCGTTCAATTCTTGAGCGGCAGCACCGAAGGACCGATTCTGGAAGGAACTCAAGATGCAATTGCGACGAAATGAAATCCTGACCGGAGTGCTTGTCATCGGGACGGTCGCCGTGATTGTCGGCGTGTTGATCCTGCTCGGCGCGCCGGGTTTGTTTCGACCACTGGTTACCTACAAGATTTATTTCGACAACGCCGCCGGGATCAAACTCGGCGCACCGGTAATGCTGGCTGGGCGAAAAATCGGACAAGTCCAGGAATTGTTCTCGCCGGTTTCACAGGAGGAAAATCGGCGCGCTCAGGAGATCGTCGCTTCAATTCGCCCGGGGGAGCCGAACGAAACGCCGGCTTCCCCGGAGTCGAAACCCAAATTTGAAGTTCGAATCAACGTCCTGGTTGATAGGAATGCGAGCGTTTATCGCGATGCGCACACTCGGTTGATGCAGCTTGGGTTGCTCGGAGAAATGGCCATCGACATTACGCAAGGTACAGAAGCGGCCGGTCGCGCCCGCAATGGGGATATTTTCGCCGGCGAACGCACGCCCGATTTCAGCGAAGCGATTGCCCAAATGCTGGAAGTGATTAAACCGGTGGCGACGGAGGCGACCTCGACAATGAAAGAATTACAGGCAACCGCCCAGAACCTCAATCACATCACCGATAACAATTCGGAACTGAACCAGGCTCTGACCCAGTTCAAGACATTCGGCGAGCATTTGGTTGAACTCACTGCAAAGAATGGTTCGCTCACGCAATCGCTCGATAACATCCAGGAAATTACCGAGCAACTGACCAAGAATGACAACTTGTCCGTCACTCTCCAAAACTTTCGTCACTCTTCCGAAGAATTGAAGTCGACCCTGCGCGATTTGGAACCGGTTGGCAAAAATATCACGGAATTCAGCGACACGATAAAACGCCAGCCGTGGCGATTAATTTTCCCAACGACAAAAAAATATCCTGAAACCTCTCCGACGCCGGCTGAAGGAACAATCACCGTCCGCAAAAGCACCAAGGCCCGGGCAACTCCCACTCCGACCCAGGGAAATCGTTAGGCCGCCTTTTTCTCCAAACGAGCCGGGAGAAATTCCAGCAAGGCTTTTTCGCCTGCTCGAAAATCGATCGTATTGTCTCCAAATATTTGGCCCGTCTCTTGTCTCAACCAATTGATAAAAGCGCCGCTCTGACAAGCATCCAAAATGGCCGGATGAATGTAACACTTTCGGCAAATCGCGGGCGTATTCCGGAGCATTTTTGCGACGCACTGATCGCTTCGCGAATATTTGCTTTGGCTCGTTTCTTCGTTTCAGCCGGGCCGAGCGAGTTGACTGCGATTGCCGCCAGCACCGTCCCGGCCCACGTGCGAAAATCTTTCGCCGTGAAATCTTCATTTGTTATCCTACGAAGATATCCGTTCACACCCTGCGACGTCACGTTGTGCTGCTCGCCATTCTCGTCGACGTATTGAAACAAATCCTGGCCGGGCAAATCCTGAAGCCGGCCAACAATTTTGGCGACGCGGCGGTCGGTCACATCCACTTCATGCATCCTGCCGCTCTTGCCGCGAAAATGAAACCGCAGCTTGGCACCTTTCACGTCAACATGACGATCCTGCATCGTCGTTAAACCGAAGGATTTGTTTTCGCGAACGTACTCTTCGTTCCAAATTCGAATAAAGGTGCGCTCGAGAAGATGCACGACAGTTGCCAGAACTTTCGCGGTTGCAGGCACTCTTGGTATTCGCAACCGAGAAATACCGCAGTTGCCTTAATTTGAAAGCGTTGCTCTACGAACCGTAGCTCTTGGTGAACTTCTTTTTTGATTCGCCGGACTCGCTCGAGGCAATCGGGGCCGCTGGTTCGGGCGTGGAAGTGGATGGTGGCGCGGCTGGTTGTGCTTCAGCCGGTCCAGGGATTGATTGCGCGGCTACCTTTGGAGCTTTCCGAGCAACCTCAACATATGCCATCTGCAAATTCGAAAGTGCGTTGCGCAGCACGGTCGTCTCGTCGTTGGTCAAGTTTCCGCGAGTTTTTTCCTGAATCATCTCAAGTTGATCGATAAACATCTTGGCCAGCTCAAGATTCACTTCGCCCTGGCCAGTCTTCGGATTTGGAATCTGACCAAGGAAAAGCGCCGCATTTTGTGCATGCATCATGACGAATTCGATGAATCGCTGCGTGAGTTCGCCACTGACCGTGCTGGTTTGCGTTTCTCCGGCCATATCTAATTTGCTTTCTCTGCCGTTGCTTCTTTCGGCGGCCCCACAATCGTCAAGACGTAAGGTTGATCTCGAAAATACTTGGCCGCCACTTGTTTGATATCTTCCAGCGTCACTTTTTCAACGTCGCGTTCAAGCAATTTGTAATAATCGAAACCGAGCCCGTAAAGCTCATCCAGCGCGCATTGATAACCGAAGGCAGCGTTGCTCTGGTTCGCAATCTCCTGCTGCCCAATCAATTTTTTCTTCGCCCGCGCCAGTTCCTCATTCGTTAGGCCATCGCTGGCCAATTTTTGAATCTCGTCGAGCAGCGCCGCCTTCACCGGTTCGATTTTTTGCGGGTCGGTTCCGAGATAGAAAGCGAAGAGGCCGGGCACCAGTCCCTGAATTTGGCTGGCGCCGACGTAATAGGCCAGGCCCATCTGCTCGCGAATTCGAATGAAAAACCGGGAGCCGAGATCGCTGCTCGCTTCATCGATCAATTCCAGGGCATGTCGGTCCTTGTTGAACAGGTCGACGCCGCGATACCCGACCATGATCACCCCCTGCGCCTTTTCTTTTCTTCCTTCAACGATTTTCACTTCGGTCAACGGCGCCGGCGGCTGCGCATCGGTCAAGGCGAGAGCACCCGACTTGAGCGACCCCAGCTTTTGTTCGAGAAGCTGTTTCATGTCCGCTGCCCGGACGTCTCCAAAAATGGAAATGACGGAGTTTTTTGCGACCAGATAACGATCCCGAAACGCAAGAAGATCTCTCTGATTCAAGCGCTCAACCGCTTCCACCGTACCGTTCGCCCGCAAGGCGTACGGGTGGTGAGCGAACAAAGCGCCACGGACAAGATTACGCGCCACGGTGGTCGGTTGTTCTTCTTCTTGTTGAATTGCCGCGATTTGGATTTGTTTCTCACGCGTCACTGCCTTTTCCGGCATGGTGGCGTTGAGCAAAACATCGGAAAGAAGATCGACTGCGAGTTTGATGTCCGGCCGGGTAACGTGCATCGAAATGCCGAAGCTGTTGTTGCCCGCTTCGCTTGAAATCGATCCTCCCGCTGCTTCGATTTGATCGGCAATTTGCTCGGCCGTGCGCGACTTTGTCCCTTTGAGCAGGCTTTTCGCCATCAATCGCGTGATGCCGTTGGTTTCGGGCGTTTCGGCAAGCAGGCCGCCGCGAAAAACGGCGCTGATCGAGACAAGCGGCAATCGCGAATCTTCGCGCACCAAAACGCGAAGGCCATTGGTGAGTTCCAATTTCTGGACTTCTCCCGCAGTTGCCGGTTTCGCACTGGATTGCGTGGCTTTCAACGAATCGGACGGATTCAACGAAATGACCGTCAGATTTTGATCGACCAGATATTTTCCGGCCACGCGCCGAACGTCTTCGAGCGTCACCTTTTGCACCGCTGCCAGATAATCCCGGCTAAAATTGAGATTGCGCGTCAACAGCCAATTCGAACCAATATCCGAGGCCTGACCGCGCATCGTAGTGAGCGAATCCAAATGATGACTGAGCAATATTTTCTTTGCCTTGGCCAATTCGTCCGCCGTCACCCCTGACCGCTTCACTTCTTCAAGAATCTCCAGGATCGATCGTTCCGCATCGTCGCGTTTCTTCGGGTCGACCGTCGCGTCGACGCCGAGTAAGCCAGGGTCACCCGGCGTGTAGGAAAAAGCCGATACGTTGAAGGCCAGGCCGGTCTCCCGCACACAACGATACAAACGCGAACTGCGGCCATCGCCCAAAATGGTCGAAAGCAAATCGAGCGCCGGTACGTCCGGATTTGTAACTTCGGGAATGTGCCACGCCAGCGACAATCGGGTCAGTTCGGTTGCAAATGCGTTATGCGCGTCGCGCCGGCCCAACTGAATCGGCTCCTGCGGGATAAAAACCGGTTTGAGCGATTTCTCAGGATATGGCTTAAAGAAATCCGCCAATTGCTGATGAATTTTTTCAGCATCGACGTCCCCGACCACGATAAACGTGAGATTATTCGGGACGTAACGGGTTTTGTAGTACTGCATCACCTGTTCCTGCGTCAGCTGATTGTAAACTTCCATCTGTCCGATCACCGGCAGCCGGTAGGGATGGCGTTGATAAGCCGTTGCGAACAAAAGTTGTCCTGCCATTCGGTCGGGATCGTCGAACCCCATCGCGAACTCGCGCCTGATCACCTCTTGTTCTTTTTGATACTCATCCGGTGGCAGTGTCGAATTCATCATCGCGTCGGCCAAAACACTCACTGCAGTCGTTACGCCATCCTTCGGCACATCGATCCAAAAAACCGTGCGATCGAACGATGTATAGGCGTTTATATAACCGCCAACGTCCTGGATTTTTTGCGCAATTGCGTTACTCGATTGCGTCTTCGTTCCTTTGAACAGCATATGTTCGAGAATGTGCGAGAGACCTGCGCCTAGCCGCTCGTCTTCGTCGACGCTTCCCGTGCCGCACCATGCCTGAACGCTCGCGACCGGCGCGCTGTGATCTTCCTGGACGATCACGGTCAGCCCGTCGGGCAAGACCCATTTTTTTGCGGTGCTCGGCGGAAAACTGATCGCCGCCGCATCATGAGCCGCAGCTGCATTTAAATTGGCGATGTTCGCGATCATTCCAAAGAGAATCCCGGTTATCTTAATGCGATACACAAATCGTTGCTATTGATTAACCAGCTTCGCGCGCAGGCCAGACCCCGCTTGCTCGTCATGAGAGCTTCGGCGCTGGCAAGCTTGGCGGCGGTTGCGGCAATTCGTCCACTTTCGCGGGAGCGAATGGTTTTACGAATGCTTCTTCGAAATCGTAAACGTTTTTAAAATCTTCGATCGAGTCCTGTTCTGTTTTTCCGAAGATTCCTGCGCCGATCAGATTGAAGACCATGTGGCCAACGTCTTCACAGGAACGAATCCCCCACGAATCGAAAACGGTCGTCACCATTGGCCCAAATTCCCTTAACGCATATTGACGAACTCCGGCGAGCAGTTCCGGGCCACTGACGTGCCGCACCGTGGCACCCTTAAGTTTCTTCTGCTGCTTGGTCGTGAAATCAAGGGCGTCGCGCAGAAAGACGTAGGCATCGCGATGATAACGCGGGTCGCCCGCCACGATTGAATCAAGAGCTTCCCCAAATCCTATCTTCTGCATGACAAATTGAGCGCGCACTATGTTGCGCTGGTTACGATACAAACGCAACCTTCGCAAGCGCAACTCGATAGGCAAACCAACAGATCGATGATCATCGACCTCTTGCAACTATTGGTCCGACCAGATGGCAAATTCGCCGCCACCCGGTTCGCGAAAATGAAAACGCCGGCCGCCCGGAAAGTCGAAAATCTCTTTTGTAATCTCGCCGCCAAGATGGACAACCTTCGCCCGCGCACTCTCCAGTGCAGGCTGATAAAAGACAACGAGTGGTGCACCAGTCTCCGCGCCTGCGGTCCTATCCGAACTGAAAAAGCCACCAGCCATTCTACCGTCGTCAAATGAGGCGTACTCCGGCCCATAATCGATGAACGACCAGTTGAAGAGCAGAGCGAAAAATTTCTTGCTTTCCGCGAGATCGCGCGTCGGCATCTCGATATAATCGATCGTGTTCGGCAGCGATTGATGCATACTTGGTAGAATCAATGATCAGAATTGTTCTTCCAGCGCGTCGAGATAAATCGACAGCGGATCGCGCCGACGCGGCTGGGCTTCGCCTTGTTCCTTCGCGGCACTGACATAATTCAGGAACAGCCCGCTGTTTTCCTTCAATTGCGTGGCTTCGAACCAGTTCATGAAATCATCAATATCGCTCATTCGCGCTACAATTCTGACCCGCAATGCGTCGACCCGATCGAGACGCAAGATCGCCCCTTTTCTTTTCCCCACCGCTAATATTTGAGCGATTTGCTGATAATCCTGGATGGTGGGCCGTAAAATGGGATTGGCTCGGGTTGCGAGCAGGAGCAAATCGAGTTTTAGCTTGATCAGAGCCGCCCGTTCCGATGATGAAATTTTTC
>Ga0187777_10000501_pt1 | contig 26776 bp, 25 predicted proteins | sample 1015_Q2_SP5_10_M_FD_132416 | JGI IMG/M metagenome (GOLD analysis project Ga0187777, IMG submission 132416) | Tropical peat soil microbial communities from peatlands in Department of Meta, Colombia - 1015_Q2_SP5_10_MG | ecosystem: Environmental > Terrestrial > Soil > Wetlands > Peat | place... | reverse complement strand
TGTGAAAAATCGCCAGGCACGCGTTCAGCCCGGCGTCACGAACCTCGCGATCTCGCAGGCCGCCGCCGACCACGGCCTCTACTACGCGCCCGATCCCTCCTCGCAGGTCGCGTGTTCGATCGGCGGCAATGTCGCTGAGAACTCAGGCGGCGTTCACTGCCTGAAATACGGCGTCACTGTGCACAACGTGCACGCGGTGCGCGGTTACACCATCGAGGGCGAGCGGCTCGAGCTCGGCGCCGATGCGCCGGGGCTCGACCTGCTCGCGCTCGCGATCGGCTCCGAGGGGCTGCTGATGGTCGTGACAGAGGTCACCGTCAAACTCCTGCCGCGCCCACCCTGCGCGCAGCTCGTGATGGCCTCCTTTGCCGACGTGCACAAGGCCGCCGATGCCGTCGCCGGGGTGATCGCCGCCGGCATCATTCCCGCAGCGCTCGAGATGATGGACCAGAAGACCACCCTCGCCGTCGAGAACTGGCTGCATGCTGGTTATGACCTCGAGGCTGCCGCCATCCTGCTCGTGGAATCGGATGGCACGACGGAGGAAGTTGCCGAACAAGTGACCGAGATCGAGCGCGTGCTGCGCGCTGCCGGCGCGACCACGCTCATGGTCGCGAGCTCCGAGAGCGAGCGGCTGCGGTTCTGGTCGGGCCGCCGCAGCGCATTTCCCGCCGCCGGCAGGCTCGCGCCCGATTACTACTGCATGGACGGCACGATCCCACGCAAAGAACTTGGTCGCGTGCTCGAGGCGATCATGCAGATGGAGGCGCGCTATGGACTTGGCTGCATGAATGTCTTTCACGCTGGCGACGGGAACCTGCATCCGCTCATCCTCTTCGATGCCAACGACCCGGGATCGGCGCGGCGCGCTGAAGAGTTCGGCGCAGAAATTCTCGAGCTGTGTGTGGCCGTCGGCGGCACGATCACGGGCGAGCACGGTGTGGGGATCGAGAAGCTCAACGGCATGTGTGTGCAGTTCTCCCCGTCCGAGCGCGCTGCGTTCCACGCCGTCAAGGAAGCGTTTGATCCCGCAGCGCTTCTCAACCCCGGCAAGATGATCCCGACGCTTGTGCGCTGCGCCGAGTACGGCAAGATGCACGTGCACGGGGGCCGCCTGCCGCACCCCGAACTGCCCCGCTTCTGAGCGCTCGGACATGCCTGCCGCGCACGAGGAGGTCCCCAGTGAACTCGCCGAGCGCGTGCGAGCCGCCGGTCGTGCGAGTCGGCCGCTGCGCCTGCGGGGTGCGGGGACCAAGGACTTTTACGGCGAAGCGCTTCGGGGAGATGTGCTCGAGTTGTCTTCCCATCGCGGCGTCGTTGATTACGAGCCCTCCGAGCTCGTAATCACCGCCCGCTGCGGCACGCCGCTCTCCGAAGTTGAATCGCTCCTCGCCGCGCACGATCAGTTCCTTGCCTTCGAGCCGCCCGCGTTCGGCCGCGATCCGAGTATTGGCGGGGTGATCGCCGCGGGTCTCTCCGGACCGCGCCGGCCGTACGCAGGCGCGGCACGCGACTTCGTGCTCGGCACGCGGCTCCTGAATGGCGAAGGCGAGCTCCTACGATTTGGCGGCAAAGTGATCAAGAACGTGGCCGGATTTGATGTGTCGCGGCTCCTTTGCGGTTCGCTCGGGATCCTCGGCGTCATCACCGAGGTCTCGCTCAAAGTGCTGCCGCGGCCACGCGCCGAGGAAACGCTGCGGCTCGAACTCTCGGCCCAAGATGCGCTCGATGCCTTCAACCACTGGGGCGCGCAGCCGCTGCCGGTCTCCGCCGCCGCCTGGTGGCAAGGGGGCGCCTGGGTGCGGCTTTCGGGCGCTGCGCCTGCCGTGCGCGCTGCGCGGGAAGAGCTCGGCGGGGAACGGGTCGATGAAGCGAGCGCTCGCAACTGGTGGGCCAGCCTGCGCGACTGTCGGATCCCGCTTTTTGATAGCGAAACGGTGTGGCGACTGTCGGTGCCACCCGCAACCCCGGCACTCGATCTGCCCGGTGAGGTGCTGCTCGATTGGGGTGGCGCGCTGCGCTGGTACGCGGACGTTCCCGCGACCGCGCCGGTCCGGACGCTCGCTTCCGCGGCCGGCGGCACGGCGCTCCGCTGGCGCGGCCCCGCTCCCGAAGGGCGCTTCCATCCGCTCACGCCCGCGGTCGCGGAACTTCACCGCCGGCTCAAGCAGCGCTTCGACCCGCACGCAATCTTTAACCCCGGACGGTTGGTCGCCACGCTCTAGAGTGCGCAGCCGGCAGCGGGGCTGGCTAAGCGCGCGCGCACTCGTCAAGATCCAAACATGAACAGGAAACGAGTGGCCGGCGCGCTCTGCGGCGCCCTCAGCACACTCGCGCTCGCGCCCTCACAGCCGGCCTTTCCGCCCTGGGGCGTCACGCTCGATTACATGGACCGGCACGTCCCGCCCGGCACCGATTTCTTCCGCTATGCGAATGGCAGCTGGCTGAGGAGCGCGGTGATCCCCGCCGACCGCCGACTCGCCGGTGTCAATCTCGAAATCGATCAGGGAAATGAAGCCAAGCTCAAAGCGATCATCGCGAGTTTGGCCCAAGCACCGGACGTGGCGCTCAGCGACGAGGAGCGCAAACTCCGCGACCTCTACAACGCCTTTGAGGATACGCAGGCGATCGAGGCCGCAGACCTTGCACCTGCGCGAGCCGATCTCGAGCGCATCGCATCCCTCAAAACGCTCGCCGAGGTCGCCGCCTTCATGGCAGCGCCCGACCAAGAGGTGGATGGCCCGTTTCGGGCGCGTTTCACTGTCGATAAGAAGAATCCGAGCGCCTACATCCTCCTGGTTACGCAGTCGGGGCTCGGCATGCCTGACCGCGATTACTACCTGAGCACCGACAAGGGCGTCGAGGCGACGCGCGATGCCTACAAGAAATACCTCGCCGACATGCTCGCCTTTGTCGGGATCACGGATCCTGCGCGCGCGAGCGGCGTCTACGCGCTCGAAAAGCAGCTCGCCGAAGCGCACTGGCCCGCCGCCGAGCGCCGCGAAGCCGAGAGGACCTATAACCCCATGACGCTGCGCTCGCTCGAGGAGTTCGCGCCGCAATTTCCCTGGCGCGAGTACTTCGCGGCCGAGGGGGTTGCGGCAGGTTCAGCCGCGGGCGAGCGGCAGTTCGATGCGGCGGAGAAGTCGGCCTTTCCCAAGCTCGCCGCAACCTTCGGGGCCACGCCGGTCGCAGTCTGGCGCGACTATCTCACGGTGCATTACCTCCATAGCCACGCGGACTATCTGCCGCGGCGCATCGACGACACCAACTTCGCCTTCTACGGCACGATCATCTCGGGTCAGAAGCAGCAGCTGCCGCGCGACATCCGCGGCATCCATCTCCTCGATGAGGCGATGGGCGAGGCCCTCGGGAAACTCTACTGTGCGCGGTACTTTTCCCCCGCGGCGAAGTCGAAGAGCCAGGAGCTCGTCGGCAATCTTCTCAGGGCTTACGCGCACGACATCGATTCCCTCGGCTGGATGACGCCGGAGACGCGGGCCAAGGCGCTCGAGAAGCTGCGCGCGTTCACGCTCAAGATCGGCTATCCGGACAGGTGGCGCGACTACTCGACGCTCAGGATCAGCCGCGAGGATCTCGTCGCCGATATCCGCAACGTGGACCTCTTCGACTGGAACCGCAGGCTGGCGCGGCTCGATCAGCCCGTGGACCGCACCGAGTGGTACATGACGCCCCAGACCAACAACGCCTACTACAGCCCGACGCTCAACGAAATCGTCTTCCCGGCGGGGATCCTGCAACCACCCTACTTCGATCCGAACGCCGACGCGGCCGTCAATTACGGCGAGATCGGCGCCGTCATCGGCCATGAGATCAGCCACGCGTTCGACGACCAGGGAAGCAAGTACGACGCCTCGGGACGGCTCAGCAACTGGTGGACCGAAGAGGACCGCAGGAATTTCGACGCCCGCACCGCGCAGCTCGCGCGCCAGTACGATCGTTACGAGCCGCTGCCGGGCCTGCATCTAAACGGCAAGCTCACGCTCGGCGAGAACATCGCGGATCTTGCCGGACTCGTGATCGCCCACAAAGCCTACGAAATCTCCCTCGGCGGCAAACCGGCACCGATCCTGAGTGGCTTGAGCGGCGAGCAACGCTTCTACGTCGCCTACGGACAGAGCTGGCGCGAATTGTGGAGCGACGGACTCACGCGCCGTGTGGTGCTCTCCAATCCGCACAGCCCGCCCAAGTACCGCGTCGACGGGGTGGTGCGCAACGATGAGGGCTGGTACGGGGCCTTCCCGCAGGTCAAGGCGGGCGATGCCTTGTATCTCCCCCCGCGGGAGCGCGTCGCACTCTGGTGAGCGTAACGGTAAGGGTCTAACGCTCGACTTCGCGTTCGTGAGCGCGCGCCATTTCCCCGAGCGCCGTAAAGCGAAAATCGTACGCCGGCATCTCCTTCGGGGGCCGCGTGGCGCCGAAGCCCTCCTTGCCCTGGCGGCGGTAGATCCATGCGGTCGCGAGTCCCGCGGCCTTCGCGGGGGCGTGATCGTGGTAGAGGCTCTCGGCCGTGTGGAGGATAGCGGCGCTCTTGAAGCCGAGCTTGTCTACGGCGCCGATCAGGTAGCGGAAGTTGCGAGGATCGGGCTTGTAGGAACCGATGTCCTCGGCCGTGCAGATGGCATCGAAGCTCACTCCGAGCCTGCGGTTGCTGCCGGCAAAGCTCGCCCGGTCGACGTTCGAGAGAATGACCAGGCGATAGTAGCGCTTGAGGTATTGAAGCGCAGCGGGCGTGTCCTCAAACGCCGGCCACTGCGGGACCGAGGCGCCGAAGGCAACATGGGCGGCATCATCGAGTGTCGCGCCAAACTCCCGCGCGAGCCGCCGATGCACTTCGGCGAGGAGCTCGCTGTAACGCATCGCTGGGGTCTCCGCCTCGAGCGCCGCCTCGTGAGCCGCGAAGCGTGCAAGCAATGCATCGCGTTCGAGCGTCAGGTTTGCCGCACGGCGAAGCGGCGCGAGCGCTGCGGAGATCCCGCTCTCCCAGTCGATGAGCGTCCCGTAGCAATCGAAAGTCAGGACCTTGAAGTCGGAAAGCTTCATCGGCATTGGGAGGCTCAGAGGTTGACCGTCCCGCGCCCGAGCTCGATCACATCGCCGCTCACGAAGATCTGCCGCTCGGCATCCACCCTCAGCCGCAGCGCCGAGGGGCGCCCGGCGTACTCGCCCTGCGAGATGTCGAACTCGCACGGCAGCGTACGGCCCATCGCAAGACACCAGCCCCCGAGATTGGCCGTCGCCGAGCCGGTCGCCGGATCCTCGCGCAACGACCCGCCCTGCGGAAAGAAAAACCGCGCCAGGAGACCCGCCCCGACCGGGGCGAAGAGGTAGGCCATGCTGTGGCCGTCGATGCTTTTCAACTGCGCAAGGAGATCGGCGCGCCCGCGCGCGCGGCGTACCGCGGCCTCGCTCGTGAGCGGCACGATGAGCTGCTCGTAGCCGGTATTCACCCAAAGCGGCCGCTCGCCGATGTCCTGGGCCTCAAGACCAAGCGCCGCGGCGACCGCGAGTCGCGGCTCCTCGACCTCGCGCCAGGACGGTGATTTTGCCTTGAACGTCCATCGATCCCCCGCCGCTCGCACCGCGATGATGCCGGCCTGCATCTCAAGCGTCAGCCGGTCACCCCCGAGCCCAAGCGCCCGGCATACGTGCGCGGTGCCGAGCGTCGGGTGTCCCGCAAAGGCCATCTCGTAACCTGGGGTGAAGATGCGCACCCGGGCGTTCGCGCGCTCGGAGGGCAGGATGAAGGTCGTCTCCGAGAGATTGAACTGCAGCGCGAGCGCCTGCATTCTTGCCGCATCGAGGCTCTGCGCGCGCTCGAAAACGCAGAGCGGATTGCCGCTCAACGGGGCGCCGCCCTGGGTGAAGACGTTCACGAGCCGATAAGCGTACGCCGCCATTACAGAGACGATTCTATCCTCACCTTGGGGCGATCACAGCCATGACGACCGAAGCGCTGTTCCGTAACGATGCCTATCTCAGGAGCGCGACCGCACGGGTGCTCGAAGTTGGCGAACGCGGCATCGAACTCGACCGGACGATCTTCTACCCGCAAGGCGGCGGGCAGGCGGGCGATCAGGGTGCACTCGTGCGTGCGAGCGGTGAACGGGTGCCGATCGCCGACACCCGCAAGGGCGATGGCCCGGATCGCATCCTGCACATTCCCCTGCCGGCGAGTCCTCGCCTCGAGGCGGGGGAAACCGTCGGCCTCGAGCTCGACTGGCCGCGCCGCTATCGGCTCATGCGCCTGCACACCGCGCTCCACCTCCTCTCCTGCGTCATCGTGGCCCCCGTGACCGGCGGCAACATCGCCCCGGAGAAGGCGCGGCTTGATTTTGATATCGACTTCAGTCTCCTCGATGCCGAGCGCATTACCCGGGAGACGAACGCCTTGATCGCGCGTGGCGCCGCCACGGAAACCGTGTGGTTCACGGACGCGGAACTCGATGCACAGCCCGAGCTCGTCAAGACCATGAGCGTGCAGCCGCCACGTGGCACGGGCCGCGTGCGGCTCTTGAAGATCCCGGGCATCGACCTGCAGCCCTGCGGCGGTACCCATGTGGCCGACATCGCCGAGATCGGCGGCATACGGGTGCTCAAGATCCGCAGCGAAGGCAAACACAACAAGCGCGTCGAAATCGCGCTCACCGATAGCGGCTAACCTCGAGCCCGTTGCCGATCGCGAGCAGCACCGAGCTCATCTCGGGCGCGGCGCGCACGCGTTCGCGGTACGCCTCGGCGTGGCGGCGGGCACTTTCCGGGTAGAGCATGTTGTCGGCGACGACGACGGCCCCGGGGGCCAGTTTCGGATAAAGGAGCTCGAAGACCGGCACGTACAGATCCTTCCAGAGATCGAGCAACACCAGATCGAAGAGGCCAGGAAGCTCCCGGAGCGAGGCGAGCGCATCGCCAACGCGAAACTCGACATACTCCGCAAGGCCGACGCGCTTGAGTTGTGTCCGCGCATACTCGGTCTTCGCGGCCCGCAGCTCGAGCGAGATCACTTTGCCGCCGGCTGCGCGCGCGCCATCCGCAAGCCAAAGCGTCGAATAGCCGTAGGAGCTTCCAATCTCGAGGATGCGCTGCGTCTCGCCCTCCTTGGCGAGGAGATTGAGGAAAGTACCGGTCGCGCGGCCTACGGCGAAGAGCATCTCATCGAGCCGTCGCGCCCTCTCCTCAGCCGAGAGCGAGCCGTAGAGCTCGTTCTCGCGCTCCTCGCGAACTTCGTATTCCTCGATGACCTGCCAAAACTCTGTGTCCATAGACTCCGCCGCAGTGTTCAGTTTGGCCGCCACGTGCTCGATTCGCACGCGGCGGTGCGCGCAAGCAGCAGTTTGCGCTCGCGCACGTTCTGGGTAAGAAGCCCCGCGCGCGCAAACTCGCCGCGCGCTTCCTCGAACCGTCCGAGCTTCTCGAGCAGATCGCCGCGCACGCTCGGCAGCAGGTGATAGGTGGCGAGACGGGGTTCATCCCGGACCTCATCGAGCGCGGCGAGCCCCGCCGCCGCACCATAGGCCATCGAGATAGCCACGGCGCGATTTAGCGCGACGATCGGCGAGGGCGCAAGCTGCAAGAGCGCGTCGTAGAGCGCGACGATCCGCGTCCAATCGGTTTCTTCGGGAGATCTTGCCCGCGCGTGACAGGCGGCGATCGAAGCCTGCAGGGCGTACGGACCAAGCGTGGCGCCGCCTGACTCGGCGCGCGCGAGCGCCGTGAGTCCGCGCTGGATCATCAACTGGTCCCAGCGCGAGCGATCCTGGGCCAAAAGCAGAATCGGCTCACCGGCGGCGTCGGTTCGCGCGCGCGTACGCGAAGCCTGAATTTCAAGGAGCGCGATCAGGCCGTGGGCCTCGGGCTCATCCGTGGCGAGCTCGGCAACGATGCGCCCAAGACGTAGCGCCTCCTCGCAGAGCGCCGGGCGCATCCACTCCTCCCCGCTGGTCGCGGCATAGCCCTCGTTGAAGATGAGATAAATGACCTCGAGCACCGAAGCCAGTCGACTCCGGCGCTCCGCGGCGGGGGGCGCCTCGAACGGGACGTGCGCTTCGGCGAGCGTACGTTTGGCGCGCACGATGCGCTGCTGGATGGTGGATTCGGGGACGAGATAGGCACGCGCAATCTCGGTCGTCGTCAGTCCGCCGAGCAACCGCAGCGTGAGCGCCACGCGAGCCTCCATCGAGAGCACCGGATGACAGGCGACGAATATCAGACGCAGAAGATCGTCGGCAATCTCCTCGTCCTGCGCGCTATCAGCGCCAGGACCGCAACCGAGGAGATCCTCATCCTGAGTCATCACAGCGCTCTTGCGCTCGGCGAGGCTCAGGCGCCGAAGTTGATCGATCGCGCGATTTTTGGCCGTGGTCATCAGCCATGCGGCCGGATTCTCCGGGATGCCGCTACGCGGCCACTGCTCGAGCGCCACGACGAGCGCGTCCTGCGCGAGCTCTTCGGCGCGGCCGACATCCCGCAGCATGCGCGCGAGCTTGGCGATGATCTTGGCGGAATCCATATGCCACACCGCTTCGATCGTGCGATGTACGGCACGACGCTTTGCTTCGGCCGCTGCTGAGAACCCGCCGCTCATTCAAAACAGGGCCCGAGCTCGCGCACTTCTATGGTCGCCCATTCGGCCGCCGGGCATTCGCGGGCGATGGCAATCGCCTCCTCCCGCGTCTCACAGGTGAGAAGAAAAAACCCGCCGATCATCTCGCGCGCCTCGGCAAAGGGTCCATCGACCACAGTCGCTTTGCCGCTCCGCACGGCTACCCGCGCCGCGGCAGCCTCGGACTTCAGCGATTGTGTCATCGTAAGCAAACCGCGCGATTCCAGCTCCTTGCCAAAGCGCACCATGCGATCGAACAAGAGTCGTCCCTGCGCCTCGGTGCGTGCGACTCTCTGGCCGGTCGGTTCCACTACGAGCAGCATGTAAGCCACGGCTCCCTCCTCGGATCGCTCTCTCAGGATTTGAGGCTCGCGGCAAGTTTCGCCCGCCGTTGCGAATGCGCAGAGAGCTGTTCCGGCGTCGTAAGGAAATCCGCGGCCTCGAACACCGGTCGGATCTCGATGTCCGAATCCGTGAGCATGGGATTGGGGCAACGCTTCACCCACTCGACTGCTTCCTCGATCGACTTCACCTGCCAGAGCCAGAACCCGGCGACGAGTTCCTTCGTCTCGGCAAAGGGGCCATCGGTCACTTTGCGAGTCTTGCCGGAAAAGTGTACCCGCTTGCCCTGACGGCTCGGCTTGAGGCCCTCTGCGGCGAGCATGACGCCCGCTTTGATGAGCTCCTCATTGAACTTTCCCATCGCCGTGATTAGCTCCTCGGTCGGGAGGACCCCGCCTTCGCTATCCGCAGTGGCCTTTACTAAAACCATGACTCTCATAGAACGTTTCCTCTGATTTGCATTATGCGCGGCTCGGCGCAGCTTCCTGACGCACGGCGAACCGCCTTCCATGCAAGACGACGAAGCTCGCGGCCGGAAATCGACTTCGGCCTCGATGATTGTCGGGGCAGCCCGTCGGGCCTCCATGCACCGAGGCGACGGATGTCGATTTCCACCCCTCCCGCTCGTCGTAAGTAGTAAACCCGCCCGGAGAGGGCGGGCTCACAATCATCGTCACGCAAGGAGAAATCTGATGCTTTTCTTGAGCTTATACAAGCCGGCCGCGCTCCCCGCACAACCCTCGCGCGAGGACGCAGCGCGCATCGGCGAGTACGCCCAACGTTCGATGAATAACGGCACCCTTCTCTCGACGGGGCCCCTCGCGCGACGGGAGACCGGGGGTGCGCGGGTATCCCTCGCCAACGGGCAGGTCACCGTGCAGACGGGGGCCGAGCTTGATTCAACACTCATGCGCGCAGCCGGATATGCGCTCATCAACGCGGGCTCGCGCGAGGAAGCGATCCGCCAGGCGTCAGAGTTCATGACGATCGCAGGTGATGGCAAGGTGGAGCTTCTCGCAGTCTCCGAGATGGCGCCCCAGTAGCGCTCGAAGAACGCGGCTCTCTCAGGACTGGCTGGCGAGGGGGTCGCGGTGGCGATCGACCCAGTAGCCCCAGAGCACGAGCAGCCACATCGCTTGCGCGGAGATCGCGACCGCGTAGACGCTCGGCGGTGTCGGGCCAAAGACGTTCGCGATCTCCACCAACGCCAGGAAGACGAGCAACGCCCAGAGTCCAATCGATCCCACCCGGTCGCGTGCCACCGTCGCCTTCAGATACAGCCAGATCCCGACCGCATAGAGCGTGAACTCGACGAGCAGCGTCGCCAGTCGGGAGTTCCAGAGTCCGAGGCCGAGCCGCAGATCCGCACCCGGTGCGAGCGGCATGTCGGGGCGGTGCACGATGACATCGAGTACCCAGTGACTCACGACGAGCGCGCCTATCACAAACGCCGAGCGCCATGGTCCCGCGGTCAGCGCGCGGTAGATCAGTCCGAGCAAGATCCCCCACAAGAGAAGCGCGAGGAGGCTATGCGAGTAGGGATAACTTTCGAAGTCGAGCGGAGTCACCTTGGTGATGCCTGGGCGGATGGTGAACGATTCGACGCCAGCGAGAACGAGCGTCGGCCAAAGCAGGTCCGCCCACTGGCAGGCGAGAAACAAAGCACCTAACGATACCCCTGGTGCAAGGCGCTTGGAGCCTAGCCCCAGTGCGTAATGACCGATGAACACCGGCTCAACCTGCCTCGCGATTTCTTTGGTTCGCTCGTTCGAACGCCGATTCTATGTCACTCGGTGCGCTCGAAAGGCGGGTTCGCGAGCACGACTGAGGTTTCCAGCTGTCGTTTGCTGATCTTCCAGTAGGCGCGTAGCAGCGCTCGTGTGCTAGCGGGGTCGAGCAGCTGAAAGCCGTGGCGCTCGTAGAACCGAATTGCCCAAGTAGCCGCCGCCCACGTGCCGACCAACATCCGCCGCGCGCTCAGTGCTCGCAGGCGTGCGATCAGCGCCCCACCGGTCCCGCGCCCCTGTGAGTGCGGCCGGACATAGGCGTGCCGGATCAGATCGACATCGCGTACCGCTTGAATGCCCATCACGCCAAGAAGCACCCCCTCTTCCTCGAGGCCCCAGAACTCGACCCCAGCGCCGATCTCCGCATCGAGTTCCGCCCGGGACATGTAAGGTTCGTGCCAGCAATCGGCAGGTATCACCCCCCGGTAAGCCTCGGCGGCGGCATTGATGATCTCGTACAACATCTGCCGCTCGTCCTCCCGACATAGTCTCAAGGTACTCATCTCAGTCATTCCCTGAAGAGACGGCCCGAGTTTGCCCGCACTGCGCTCAGACTGATCATCGTTGCCTTATTGTCCCTTGAGCCGTGATTCTGGGAAGTACAGTCCAAGCAGCCGCCGTTCCCACCACACTCCCCGCGCCTTTTCCGCGCGATCGGCATAGGTGTAGTCGTAGAACTTGGCGCGCACAAATGTCGGCGGCTCAAGCGGAAAGGGATTTCTTTCGAGGAGCGCGGTTACCGCGGGTTCATTCTGCAACACTCGCTCAAGGAAGCGCCCGAACCACCGGAGGTGGTTCGGATCATCGAGCGCCGCGAACCACATCTGCCAATCGAGGCGTGGTTGGAAAGGGATGTTCCAGCGCGGGCGGCGCATGAGATCTCCAGGTTTGTAGCGGAACTCGTACTCACGCCATTCGATGCCGTCATAGGAGCCCTCGAGCACGATTTCATCGCGCTCGGTCGTCATGACCGCAAATAAACCGTACCCGCTCACGATGTGGAATGGTTCCACGGACTCAGCGACGCGGGCAGCGAACGCGGGCGGTTTACCCCCGAAACGCGCATCCATCTCTACGAGACTGCAAAAAACGATTAAGACTGCCAATGCACCGACTGCGACGCTCCGCGTCCTTGATCGCGGTGAGCTTTGCACACGCGGGAGACGCCGTAGCAGACCCGCAGGCAGGATCCTCTCGAGCGCTGCGTCATCGAGGAGTGGCAGGCACAGCAGCATGGTCTGGAGATTGAACCAGTTGTAGTTGCCCGTCGCGAGGATAGAAATCTGCAGCAGCAGGATGCCCAAGGCGGCAAAGAAACGCAGCCGGCGCGGACAGAAGATCAGGAACGGCAGCACCAATTCGATGAAGAACGTGCTCGCGGTGGCGAATCGAAGTGCAGCGGGCGGGAGCTGCGCCGCGTACCAGGCAAGGGGCGTCGGCAGTGGCTGGGTGAGGAAGTGATACGACAGCGCTGAGAGGTTCCACCAGTTCGGATCACCGCTCAGGAGCTTGACCACCCCGGACATGAGCATGAAACGAAAGAGCAGCCAACGCAGTAACCAAATTCCGGGTGTTGTGGCAAAACTGAGGATGAGCGCGAGAAAGCCCGTCTCCAGGAGGAACGTGTCCCACTGGTAGGTCATGAAGGCCTGTCCAGCGTAAAGAAGCGAGAGATATAGGACGTAGAGCAGGAACAGGCTCACACGCGGCAGCAGATTCAACACGAGCAAGAGCGACAGCGCGACTCCTGCCCAGCAGACCACCTGTATCGCGAGATCGCTCGCGCTCCACCAGAACACCATCGGCATGAAGTAGAAGCGCTCCGCGCCGAAATGATCGCTCACCGCGTCCACGAGTTCGTGGAGGGGCAGAATGCCGTGACTGCCGATCAGGCCCTGCCACTGCATGCCGAAGGAGAGGAAGGCCGCGAGGTAGATCAGTGCGAGAAGGCGCAGAAACAGGAACGCGACCAGATCGTATCGCGGGGGGCTCAAGTCCCTGCCCCAAAGGAAGCGGCTGACGCGATACGCAGCCGTGCGGTGCCGGGCGATGAACGCATAGGCCCGTTCCGAGACCGCCGCGAAGCCGGGCAGCTTCCGATAGAGCGTGAGCCAGAACCCTTTGCCGCGCGCGTGGCTGAGAGTGAGGAAGCTCGCCTCGGCGGCGCTCGCCCGCTGCCCATCGGGCGTCAGGTACTGCACGGCGCGCTGAAAGTCGGCGATCAGGATCTGCGGATATTGCGGCGCTACCTCCTGATAGGGCCGGTAGTCGACCTGATCGCCTGTGAGCTTCGACCAATAACGCGCCCAATAGCCGCAGAACCCGCAATCGCCGTCATAGACCAAGAGCGGCCGCGGATGCCCGGCCGCGAGCTCACCAGCGCTGACCTCGCCCATACGAATTGCTCGAAGACCGTTGTTTCTCGGTGTGGGGAGGATACCCGGCGATACGGGCCGCGCTAGCCCGGCGTCGCGGCGCGCACTCCTTGCGCGCCGCGACGAAAGCGCTGTATTCCTACCGCGGCAAGCCTGACTCCCGGCTTGCCCGTGCGTTACGCCGCGCTCTTAGCTCCCACCGGCTCCCAGATGCGCGCGTGGCGGGTCTCGGGCATCAGGAAGAGGCTGAGTACGAGGCACACCGCTGGAACCGCGATCGGATAGACGAGCGCACTGCCGAGGCTGTGTGTCGCCGCGTAGGACGCGGCAGTGATAAATGGCACCAACCCACCGCCCCAGCCATTGCCGATGTGATAGGGAACGGATACCGAGGTATAGCGGATCCTCGCAGGGAAGTACTCGGCGAGAAACGCACCGATGGGCCCATAGACCAACCCGACATAGGACACGAGAATCGCGATGACGAGTATGGCCATCGGGTAGTTGATGTTGCCCGGCTGTGTGTACGTCCCGAGCAATGTATACAGCGGGTAATAGGTGACCGCGGCGAGAAAGAAGCCCGCCAGAATGACCGGCTTGCGGCCAATCTTGTCGGACAACGCGCCAAAGATGATCAAGGTCGGCGTCGCAATCAGTAGCGCGGAGCCCACGAGAATGCTTGAGGTCAGCAGGTCGACCTTCGACACCTGCTGCAGGAAGTACAACGCCCAGAACTGGCTGCTGTACCACACTACGCCCTCGCCAATCACCACGATCGTCGCGATCACGACGTACTTGAAGTTGGCGCTGATGAAAGCCTCTTTCCACGGGTTCTTGGTCATCTGCCCCTTGGCCTTAAGCTCGCGGAAGATCGGCGTCTCCTGCAGTTGCAGGCGGATGTAGATCGCGATCGCGACCAGCAGGAACGAAACGAGGAACGGAATGCGCCACGCCCAGGCGTTGAACTCTTCGGTGCCGAAGTACAAGCGCGAGCTCGCGATCACCGCCAGCGACACGACAATTCCGAGAGTCGGCGAGGTCTGCAGCCAACCGGTGTAATAACCGCGCCGCTCGTCCGGCACGTGCTCGGCAACGTAAGTGATGGCACCGCCGTACTCGCCGCCGAGGCAAAGACCCTGAATCATCCGCAGCGAGAACAGCAGGAACGCAGCCGCGAGGCCGATCTGCTGGAAGGTCGGCAGCAGGCCGATCGCGCCCGTCCCGAGCCCCATGCCGGTGAGAGTTATCAGGAACGTGTACTTGCGGCCCACCTTGTCGCCAAGGTATCCAAAGAGGAATGCCCCCAGGGGACGGATCAAGAATCCGGCCGTAAAGAGCGCGATGGTGCTCAGCAGTGCCGCGACCGGGTGCGACTTTTCGAAGAACTTGCTGGCCAGAATCGCGGCCAAGCTGCCGAAGATGTAGAAGTCATACCATTCGATGACGTTTCCTACCGATGCCGCCAGAATCACCGTCCGGAAATTCTTCGGAATGTCGTGATGCAAGTTATGAGCTGACGGTTGGCCGTGGTGGGTTGTGCCGTGCGTTGCTGCAGTCATGCCCCTCTCCTGGACCGATGTGTTATGGGACCTTTTCGAATGAGGTCCGATCCGGACCTTGCTGCGATCCTTGTTGAGTTCTTGTCGCGACCGCTTGGAAGCACCCCCAAAGGGATGCCGCGGTGTCATTAGCGGCCTCAGGCTACATGAAAAACGGGCCGCTGCCGAGGCCATTCGCCCAACCAGGGGGGCGGTAGTTCAATTAACACTTGTGGGCCGTTGGCTATGGGGCACATCCATACGGACGCGCCCTGATAGGGGGGCGCCAGGCACAAAACCGCTCTTTTCGACTACTTCCCTGCGCCGCGCAGGTCCTCCTCCCAGAACTCCTGCGAACGTCGCACCGGGCCCCGCCCCTGCTCGAGCTGACGCAGCTCGACCCGGCGGATTTTTCCCGAGATGGTCTTCGGGAGACTCGCGAACTCGAGCCTGCGAATGCGCTTGAAGGGCGAGACGCGGCCGCGCACGTGCTCGAAGATCGCAGCCGCCGTCGTGGCATCGGGTGCAAATCCCTGCGCGAGCACTATGTACGCCTTCGGAACCGAGAGGCGCAGCGCATCGGGACTTGGAACTACCGCGGCCTCGGCCACGGCGGCGTGCTCGATCAGCACACTCTCGAGTTCAAAGGGGCTGATGCGATAGTCGGAGGACTTGAAGACATCGTCCATGCGGCCGACGTAGGTCAGGTAGCCATCGCTATCGCGCGCGGCAACATCGCCCGTGTGATAGTAGCCGCCAGACATTGCGTTCGCGTTGCGTTCGGGATCGTCGAGATACGCCTGCATGAGCCCGAGAGGGCGCTGCGCGAGATCGATGCATATCTCGCCCTCCTCGGCTAAGCACCCCTGTGTATCGATCAGGACCATCGGATATCCGGGCAGCGCGCGACCCATCGAGCCGAGCTTCACCCGCTGCCCGGGCGGGTTACCGACCTGGGCGGTCGTCTCGGTCTGACCGTAGCCATCGCGGATCGTGATGCCCCAAGCCGCCCGTACCTGCTCGATGACCTCGGGGTTCAGCGGCTCTCCGGCGCTTACGGCTTCGCGCAGGTGAATGCGCCAGTCTCGCAGATCGTGCTGAATGAGCATGCGCCACACCGTCGGCGGCGCGCAGAACGTCGTTACCCGGCAGCGAACCAGCTGCTCAAGGAGTGCACGGGCATCGAAGCGCTCGTAGTGGTAGGCGAGGACGGTAGCTTCGGCGTTCCAGGGTGCAAAGAAGCACGACCAGGCATGTTTGGCCCAGCCGGGCGAGCTCAGGTTGAGGTGCACATCGCCCGGTCTGATGCCCAACCAATACATCGTCGAAAGGTGCCCGACCGGATAGCTCGCTTGCGTATGGGCGACGAGCTTCGGCAAGGCGGTCGTGCCTGAAGTGAAGTAGAGAAGCATCAGATCATCGGCACGGGTCGCGGCAGGAACGAAGTTGTCGCGTGCTGCCTCCGAGTCCGCGTACGGAGTCCATCCCGTGACCGGCTCACCCACCGCGCAGCGCAGCGGCGCGCCAGGCAGGCCCGCAAAGCGTTGCACCAGATGCGTCTCCGTGACGATTGCTTTCACGCGGCCGCGCTCGATCCGATCGCGCAGGTCCTCGCGCTCGAGGAGCGTCGTGGCCGGGATCATCACCGCGCCAAGGCGAATGGCGGCGAGCATCGTCTCCCAGAGCGGGACGCAGTTCGGCAACATGATCAGCAGCCGGTCACCCGCGCCAACACCCTGTGCCGCAAAAAAGCCGGCCACCTGCCGCGAGCGGCGCGCAAGCTGCGCAAAGGACAGCGACCGATCGCCCCCGCGATCGTCCACCACGCGCAGCGCCACCCCGTCCTTCGCGGCGATCACATCGAAGTAATCGCGCGCCCAGTTGAATTCTTCCAAGACCGGCCAGCGAAAGAGCCGCTGCGCGCCCTCGAGGTCCTCGCGCAGCCGCAGCAGCTGGTCGCGCGCCTCGATGAAACGCTCGCTGGCTGTCATGACACACACCCCGCGCTCACGCCGCGGACGAGCTTAGCACCGCGCGGGATCGGGATCGGCGCGAGGGCGGAAGCGGGTAGAGATTGTGTTGTACTCACAATGGCTTAGAAGACGAAACGCACGTAACATCTGCGCGATGGATACGGCCCGTCTTGAAGCCTTCACCGATGGCGTCATCGCCATCATCATCACGATCATGGTGCTTGAGATCAAAGTGCCGCACGGCACGGATCTCGCCTCCCTGCGCTCAGAAACCCCGGTGCTGCTTGCGTACCTGCTCAGTTACGTGAACGTCGGGATCTTCTGGAACAACCATCATCACATGCTCAACGCCACCGAGCGCATCAACGGCAAGATCCTCTGGGCGAACCTCGGACTGCTCTTTTGGCTGTCGTTCGTGCCATTTGTGATCCGCTGGATCGATGAGGCCGGCCTCACCGCGCTGCCAACGGCTGCCTACGGCGTGGTGCTCTTCTGCGCAGGTGCGAGCTACTGGGTGCTCGAGCAGCAGATCATCGCCTACAACGGAGAGGACTCGCGCCTTGCAACGGCGCTCGGGAGCGACCTGAAGGGGAAGTTATCGATCGCCCTGTACTTCCTCGCCATCGGGCTCGCGTTCGTACGTCCGTGGATGGCGATCGCCGTTTACATTGCCGTCGCACTCATGTGGCTCGTCCCCGATCCGCGCATCGAGTCGCGCTTCAAGGCCTGAGCCTCAACTCTTCGAGGGAAATTCAAGCGGCGGGAGCTTCGCGAGCTGACAGCGCCAGGGCTCGACCTCGGTGCTCGGCTTCTGCTCCTGGTGCGGGGCGTCGAGGTTGAGCACGGTGACGGTCCCCGTGTCGACGCAAATGCGCTCAGCCGCTGGTGGCTGACCACCGACCAGGTTGCTCGCGTCACGGTAACCATCCCAGACAATGTCGGGGAAGTGTCCGTCGGCCCCAAAGAGCGTGTCCTTAAGGGATTTGAGGTCAGTGCCATCGGGCGCATAGCCACCCGGGGCGAAGCGATTTCCGTAAAGATAGATCGCGCGCGGGTAAGGATCGAAGCGCGGGTCGCCTCCGGGCGGGTTGCCCGAGCCCGCCGGAAGGTTCGCGCGGATCAGGATGTTCGCAGTCTGATTTCCGGCGATGTCGTTGTCGAAAATCTCCACGCCTTTGGCAGCGAGGACCATGATGCCGACGCCGGCTGGAATCGTGGCGAGTGCGGTGCCCTGCGCGGCGAAGTTCGCGAGATTGTTCTTGTAGATTCGGTTCTTGAAGACGCTTGCCGTGTGCCCGCTCGGAGTGAACTCCGGAAGGTTCGCGAGCACGATGCCTCCGGTGTTGCCCGTGAGGATGTTGTCGTCCATCTGGGTACCGATCGTATTCTCGACAGCGATCCCGGCGACGTTCTGCTCGGCGTGGCAGCGCCGAACGATCACGGTGTTCGATGCAGCGACACGGATGCCGGCAGCTGAGGCGGAAAACGCTTCGCAGTCCTCGATGAGTACGTTCTTGGCGCGAATGGCCGAAATGCCGTAGCTGCCGTTTGTGACCTTCGGCCCGCCGGTCCACGACACACGCAGAGCGCGGATGGCGATGTGATCGCCATCGCTCAGCTGCAGGCCGTCGGTCTTCGCGTCCTCGATCGAGAGATTCTCGACCGTAAAATCGTTCGCGGCGACCAGCATCCCAGGGCCTGTGGTCTCGCTCTTGAATGAGAGAATCGCTCGCGCGGTCCCGGCGCCGCGTACCGTGACGCCATTCGTGCGCAGCACGAGCGTGCGGTCGAGCTGATGAGTACCGGGAGGAATCTCGATAACCGTGCCGGGCTTGGCGTCGAGAAACTTCCGCTGCAGTTCTTCCTGAAAGACCGCGTCCTGATGCGGGAGCGTCGTCGAGAGAGTGCTGCCGCGCTCACCGCAAGCGGCAACGAGCAGACACGGAAGCAGGATGACCGATCGACGCATGCACACATCTCCGGGCCCGGGCGCGCGGGTCAGTTTGTGGGTGGCGACCATACCATGGCAGCGCGCGGCCCACGAAGCAGGCGGGTGCTTTACTTATTTGAATACGACAGTGCGGCCACCGTTGAGAAATACGCGATGCTCGATCGCGTAACGTACTGCGGTGGAGAGTGCCCGCCGCTCCGAATCGCGTCCGGCGGCCACCAGCATGTCGGGGGTGTAGCCGTGATCGACGCGCTCGACGATCTGCTCAATGATCGGACCTTCGTCAAGATCGTGAGTCACGTAATGGGCGGTGGCGCCGATTACCTTGACGCCGCGATCGTAGGCCTGGTGGTAGGGTTTGGCGCCCTTGAAGCCGGGCAGAAAAGAATGATGAATGTTGATCGCCCGGCCACGCAGCTTCTCGCACAGCTCATCCGAGAGAATCTGCATGTAACGCGCGAGCACCACAAGCTCGGTGCGCGTCGATTCAACGAGCTCGAGGAGCCGCCTTTCCTGCTCGCGCTTCGTGGTTGAGGTGATCGGCAGGTGGAAGAAAGGCAGGTTGTGACGCAAAGCGGTGGGCTGCAGCGTGACGTGGTTGGAAACCACCGCGGTGATGTCCATCTTGAGCTCCCCGGTGCGGTGCCGGTAGAGCAGATCTTCGAGGCAGTGATCGAAGTTCGAGACCATGATCAGCACGCGGGCGCGCTCGCGGCTATCGTGGATGCGCCATTCCATCTCCTCCGCCGCGGCGAGGGGAGCGAATTCGCGCCGCAGCCGCTCGAGCTCCACCCCCTCGCCCTCGACAGCGCAGAAGGTAATGCGCACGAAGAAGCGTTGCGCGATGGTGTCGTCGAACTGATGCATTTCGATCAGGTAGAAACGCCGCGCGGCGAGAAAGCCGGTGATCGCTGCCGTCGTGCCCATGCGGCTCGGGCAACTCGCGGTCAGAACATACGGATGATCGGTGGCAAACCTCACGAAGAATCCCCCCCCACACCCTAGCGGCGGCGAGATCCTGACAGCGCGCGCTCAGGCGCTCTGACCCAAAAGGGACCGCGGCGAGCGCGTACGCGTCATCGCCCCGCTTCCGTCTTCTTGTTAGAGCCACTGCGACGAGGCTGCGCCGGTGTCCACTTCGCGAACGCCGCGGATGCCGAGCTTGCGCCGCGCCTCCTCAGGTGTCAGCTCGAAGACGTCCTCGAAGCGCACGCTGTAGAGGGGCGAGGACTCACGGCCGACCCGGGCGCCGCGCTCGAGTGCATCGAGCGCAGTGAGCCAGGTTTGCGGATAGTGAAGCACCGCGCGGGTGAGGATGCGGGTCGAAGAGAGCATATAGAAAACACAGAGCTCGCCGGCGAGCTCGGCGCTTAGATGCACGAAGAGATTCGTGAGCCGCATGTAGTAGGGGACGAGTTCGCCGATGAAATCGAAACTGCCGCCCCCCAGAATGTGCTCGAGATCGTGTGTCTGACCGGCGCGCAGAAAGAAGTACTGGTAGTCGTTCTGCGCCTTGTACGGGGGCACGATGTCGACCTGCAGATCGTTCGCGACCAACTGCTTATAGAAGATGCTGCCCACCGTGCCGGCCGGGTAGCGTTTGAGATCTTCCCTCTGGAAAGTTGAGACGAAGCCGGTGCGGAACCAGGCGTCGAGTTGCGCATTCTTGGCGCGCTCGGCGGCAAACAGCGCGTTGATATGGCCGATGTCCTGCACCTCGCGCAGCGCGAGTACGAGCGGCATCGGGTCGGAGGGCGTTGGCGCGTCCGCGCCGTTCTTACGTAAGAGCTGTGTGGACATCCAATCGCGGATGCGCGCATCGTTCAGGTACCTGGACGAACTCACGAGCACGCTACTGTTCGTGGCGATGCGCGTCACGCCCTTCATAAGATAGGAATAGTCGTCCACGTCAGCCTCTCCTAATTCAGGTGTTGTAGCTCAGCTCCCGGGAGCCTGCCGATGCGAGTTGCGCCGCGAGCGCCGCCGGCACGGGCACCGGAAAGCGCAGCAGCATCTGCGCCATCCCCTTGGCCGCTGGGTCGAGCTGGGCACTCGCATTGATCCCGCCCTCGAGCGCATCGTGCACCACGAAATTCAACGCGTGCACGCCCGAGGCTTCATAGCGATCGACCCGCGGCGGCCGGCCGTCGCGACCGAGGTGACGATACCATTCGCCGACCGCCTCGGCCGTGAGCGCATTGCGAAGCCAGGGTAGGTACTCGCCCTTACGGGCGATCACTGCGACGTTGAAGAGGCATCCCTTATCGCCGCTTCTCGCCCAGGCGAGCTCGATGAGCTCGACTGCACGATCGGCCGCGGGTAGTGCCGCGACTCGGGGCATCCGAGCGCCCGGTGCCGGAGCGCGCGTCCCCGGCTCATCGGGCATGAGCGTGGTGTTCTCGCCGATGGTCAGTCGGGGGGTTAGCGCGCGCTTGTCGAGCAGGCAGAGGAACAAACCCGTCACGGGCTGCACCTGAGTGGCGAGGTTGATCGAGGTCCCGACTGACATCCCCGAAATCGCCGTCCATTGCTCGCGGGCGAAGATCTCAGCCCCGAGCTTTTCCGCATGGTCGACCACGAGCTTGCACACGACCTCCCGTGCGCCCCCGGGCAGGGCGTGAGCGCCGAAGCTGCTCTCGGCCCCGATGACAACGCTGCGTGCCGAGGTGAAATCGCTGAGTCCACGCGCACGCAGGAGCACGCGCGCACGCGCAAACAACGCCTGCGCCTGGCGCTCACTTTTCGCCGCCGCTTCCTCACCGATCAGCGGCTGATAAGCGATCGCGCGCCAGCCGTCCTCGTAGGTGATGCATATCTTGTAAGTGTCGGTCGGCGGGCGGCCGCGCGCGCCGCTGACCGCCACCCGATCCGCGCCAATCTGCTCGAGTTTCACGCCCCCAAAATCGCAGCGTACGTCCGTCACGATGTAGTCCGCGGGGTCACTCACTTCGTAGAGCAGCTGCTCCGCTACCGTGCCAACGCTCACGAGACCCCCGGTTCCCGGAGGTTTGGTGATAACGAGCGTGCCGTCCTCAGCGCACTCGCCGATCGGGAAGCCGATGTCCTCCCAGCGAGGCACGCTGCGCCAATCGGTGAACGTGCCCCCGGTAACTTGGGCGCCGCACTCAAGCAAATGCCCGGCGAGTGTGCCCGCGGCGAGAAGATCGTGGTCCGCTCGACGCCAACCAAACTCGTGAATGAGCGCACCGAGCGCCAGGGCGCTGTCGACGACGCGTCCGGTGATGACGATATCCGCACCGCGCTCAAGCGCTGCGGCGATCTGAAATGCACCAAGGTAGGCGTTGGCGCTGATGATGCGGGCTTCGGGAAAAGAGGCACCCGTGAACATGTCGCGGATCGCGGCGGCGCGCAGCTCGGCGAGCCTCGGGCGCAAGTCATCCCCGTCCACGTGAGCAACCACCAACGAGAGCCCCGCTTCCTTGAGACGGGCGCTCGTCGCGGCCGCAAGACCTGCGGGATTTAGCCCACCGGCATTCGCGATCACCTTGACCCCTTGACGCGCGATCTCCTTGAGGTGCGGTCCGACATGCACCGTCAAAAAATCCCCGCCGTAGCCTGCAGAAGGATCCGCGGCCTGGAGCCTGCCGAGAAGTCCCATCGAGCCTTCGGCCAGGTAGTCGAAAATCAGATAGTGCAGTCTTCCCTTCTGGAGAAGCTGCGGAACCGCAAGGGCACTATCCACCAGGAAGGCGGATGCGCCACCGATCCGGACGATCTTTCCTGCACTCATACCCAAGCCCCGAGGCGCTCACACGTACCCGACCGAACGCAATTTAACACGCACGGACAACAAGACAGCTCGTCACCTGGGCGCGTGCACCCTATCGGCACGCGGAGATTTCGATGAGCCAGAAAGGGCTGGGGGCGGCAAACGACAGTGCAAGATGGCGCACATTCCCCTCGATCACTAGCGCATCGAACCGCTCAGCGTGGAAAGCGCCGAGATCTGTGTTCAGGGTGAGCTTCGCGAGCGCGAGTATCACGCTCACATCCGCCCCAAGAGACAGTTCTCGGGAAAGCGATTGCGGCGGGCCCGCGCGCGTCAGGCGGGAATCGAAGCGGCCGCGTCGCGTCATCACATTGAGGTCGGTAACCCTCGCGCCGAGAGGCTGCGCGAATGCGGTCGCCTCGCCGGCGAAGCTAATCGACGGCGTGTCGGCTGTAAGACGCTGTGGCGCACCTTCTTCGATCGAAAGCGAGAGACACCCGTCGAGGATCGCCATACGGCGGTCAATGCCCCAGAACGACGAGAAGGGGCCGGCGGCATGCACTTCGGCGATGCTCACACGCCAATCGAAATGATCGAGATCGCTCCCTGGGGGTCGTATCGCCACTTCGCGCGTCACCCCGCCACCGTTCTTCCAGTCCACCGCGTGCCGCTCTGCGGCGCGCAGTACTGCGATCGCGGCGCTGGCGGAGGCGAAGCTCACACGCGGCTCGGCCACATCGGGCCCCCAAGGCGCCTCATGGCGAGGGGAGCGGGACGACAAAGGCTCCGTCGCGGATCTGCTCGGTGCCGTCGTCGATCTCGTAGTAGTCGCCCTTGTCGGCGACAAAGATATGGCAGGCGATCTTGAGTCCGCTTGAATCGTCCAAGGTGCCGGCCGCAATGCTGATGTAATCGCGCCCGGTGCCTTGCCAGAAAAGCGTCGAGCCACAGCGTCCACAGAATCCGCGACGAGCATCACTCGAGGAGACATACCATCTGAGCTCGCTATCGGCGAGCAGTTGAAAGCCGCTGTGCCGCACGGCGGTGGCGGCCATCACATGCCCGGTCGTGCGCCGGCACTGCGTGCAGTGGCACATGACGATCGGCCGCAGTGCACCCGTGACTCGGTAGCGCACCGCTCCGCAGAGGCACCGCCCGCTTCTCGCCGCTTGCTCCATACGATCTTCCCTTCTGCCGCCTACTTGAGCCCGAGCTTCTGTTTCAGATATACGAAGCTCAGCGCCCACATCTCGGCCGCCTGCTTGTGATCGGCCGCGGCCGCGTGACCCCCGTCCGTGTTCTCGTAAAAGAGCACCTCGTGACCCTGCGCCTCCATGCGCGCGGCCATCTTGCGCGCATGCACCGGGGTCACACGATCATCGCTGGTCGCCGTCACGAAAAATACCGGCGGATACTCGCGCTTCTCACTGACGTTTTGATAGGGCGAGTACTTGAGAATCCAGGCTCGATCGGCGGGTTTCGCCGGGTCGCCGTACTCGGCTTCCCAGGACGCGCCCGCGCCGATCTGGGTGTAGCGGATCATATCGATGAGTGGCACCTGACAGACAACGGCCCCAAAGAGCTCGGGCCGTTCGACCATGTTGGCACTCACGAGCAGCCCACCGTTCGACCCCCCCATGATGCCAAGCTGCCTCGGCGTCGTGATGCCGCGCCGGACGAGATCCTGCGCGACGGCCTGGAAGTCGTCATAGGCCCTCTGGCGGTTCTGGAGGAGTGCCGCTTGATGCCACGCGGGTCCGTATTCGCCGCCGCCGCGAATGTTGGCGACCACGAAGACTCCGCCCTTGGTCAGCCACAGCATGCCGAAATTCGGTGAATAGCTCGGCGTGAGCGAAATCTCGAAGCCGCCATAGCCGTAAAGAATCGTGGGCGCCGCACTCTTAAGCCGCACATCCCGCGTCACTGAGTACGGTACGCGAGTACCGTCTTTCGAAGTTGCGAAGAACTGCTGCGTTGCAAGATCAGTTGCGTCAAAGCGCGCCGGCAACGCCTTGATGGCGCGCGGCTTGCCATCGCCCTCGTCCGCGTAGAGCGTGGACGGGGTGACATAGCTTTCGAAGCGGAACTGAGCCTCGGGGCCGAAATCGTTGGCTGAGACGATGTGGGTCGAGCCGCCCGCAGGGAGCGGAAGTGTCGTCCCGCCCCAGTGCCCATCGTGCGTCGCGCTGAAGCGGTGAATGCTGCCGGTCACATCGTGATTGATGGCGACGTAGACCGCGTCCCGGCCGGTCGCGACTTCATCCACCGCGCTCTTCGCATCCGGCGCATAGAGGACCGTGACGGTCTCGTCCGTCTGGGTCTTTTCGGTTCCCGGCACGCGGTAAGCAATCAGCGAACCCTTGCGGATCGGCGCGCCGGCGGGCGGCGTCCAATCCTCCCGCAGCGCGAAAATGAGGCTTGCTCCCTGCGCACCCTTGAGATCGGCACCAAGGGGCAACGGCAGGCGCTGCGTCGTGGCATCCGCACCAATGGCATAAAACTCAGCCGTGAAGAAGCCGACGGCACGCTCGATGAGCGCGATGGTGTGGCCCGGACTGTGAAAGACGACGCCCCCGGCAGCGACGTCGGTCGGCTGGCCTTCATAGATCGTCGGTGCCTTTGCCATCGGCTCGCCACGCCGCCAGTGCTTGACCACTCGCGGATAGCCCGAGGTGGTCATAGACCCAGGCCCGAAGTCTGTGCCGAAGAGCACCGTATCCTCGTCCAGGTAGGTGATGGAGGACTTCGCCTCCGGGAGCTCGAAACCTTCCCTGAGGAATGTCTTCGTGCCGATATCGAACTCGCGTATCACCGTCGCATCGCCCCCGCCACGCGAGAGACTGAGGAGACAGCGCCGCAACGCGGGGGTGCACTCGGCGCCCTTCCAGACCCAGTTTTCGTGCTCATCGGCGGCAAGCTTGTCCAAGTCGAGAAGCGTCTCCCACTCCGGTGCGGAGTTCGCGTAGTCCGCGACATGGGTGCGGCGCCAGATTCCCTTTGGATGGTGCGCGTCCTGCCAGAAATTGAAGATGTAATCGTGATCGAGCGTGCCGTAGGGGATGCGGTCGGTCGCGTCCATCACCCGGAGAATTGCCTCGTAGTCTTTCTGATAGTCCGGATCGGCCTTGAGAAGTGCTATGGCCCTTTGGTTCTGTTGCTTGACCCATGCCAGCGCCTCGGTGCCCTGCACCTCCTCAAGCCATATATAAGGATCGTCGGCCTCGCCGACCTTGTGGTCAGTGTTGCTCACGCTGTCCGCTCCCACTGTCGTGCCGCCAGTGACGGCCATGCCGCCGACGATCAAGCCAACGACCCTCAACGCGATCAGAACTCTCTGTCCACCCATACACTTCTTTACGGCGTGACGGTCACCCGATTTGCGCCGCCCGCGTTCCAAAGTCGAAGCGGGCGATCGAGGAGAATGATCAGACTCGACACGAGAGCGAATGGGAAATCAAGCGCTTTGCGACAGTCGCTGCGCCGGAGCGAATCCCGCCAGGTGAAAATCTTCACACGAACATGTCTGCCAAGCCGCGGAGCCTCAACCGATCATCGGCGGCCGCCGCGCGTTATTTCAGTGAGCTTGCAAATCATGGACTTCCTTTACCTCGCACTCATTGTCGCCATCTATGCCGCTACCCAGGGGCTTATCTGGGCAATTGCTCGTGGGAGGGAAGAGTGAGCTGGATGTACTGGCTGAGCGGGTTGCTCACTCTCGGGCTCTTCGTCTACCTCCTCTACGCGCTCTTTCGTGCGGAGAAGTTCTAGATGACGTTCGGAGCGGTGCTGCTGGTCCTAGTGTACTTTGGGATTCTGCTCGCTTGCACCAAGCCGCTCGGGCTCTACATGGCAAATGTCATGGAGGGGCGGCCGATCTGGATCCTGCGTGTCTGCGCGCCGCTCGAACGCGCCTTGTACCGTTTCTGCGCGGTGGATGCGAAGGCCGAAATGGGCTGGAAGCACTACGCAAGTGCGCTTGTCTTCTTCAATGCGCTGGGCGTCGTGGCAGTGTACGCGCTGCAACGCCTGCAGGGTTTTCTGCCCTTCAACCCACAGCAGTTCGGCGCAGTGACGCCCCAGTCCTCCTTCAACACCGCCGTGAGCTTCGTGACCAACACGAACTGGCAGGGTTACTCCGGCGAGTCGACGATGAGTTACCTCACCCAGATGGCAGGGCTTGCGGTACAGAACTTCCTCTCCGCCGCCACAGGTCTCGTGGTGGCGGTGGTGCTTATCCGCGGATTCACGCGGCGTGCTGCCAATACCCTTGGCAACGTCTGGGTCGACCTCACGCGCGCGACCCTCTATATTCTCTTGCCGCTCGCACTGCTACTCGCGCTCATGCTCGCCTCGCAGGGAGTGCTGCAGAACTTCAGTGCCTACAAGGACGTAACGCTCCTCGAACCCCTCGCCTACGAGCAGCCGAAGACGGATGCGAGCGGCAATGCCATCAAGGA
>Ga0187777_10000499_pt1 | contig 26850 bp, 21 predicted proteins | sample 1015_Q2_SP5_10_M_FD_132416 | JGI IMG/M metagenome (GOLD analysis project Ga0187777, IMG submission 132416) | Tropical peat soil microbial communities from peatlands in Department of Meta, Colombia - 1015_Q2_SP5_10_MG | ecosystem: Environmental > Terrestrial > Soil > Wetlands > Peat | place... | reverse complement strand
GCAGCAGCGGCGAGAAAGCGCTTCTTGCTGCAATCTCATCCAGCACTGCCCTTTTCTGCTCCACCGGGATGGAAGGGTTTTCCCAAATATCACGCAAGTGGTCGTTGCTGGCAACCAGCGCAACTAGAGTTTGAAGTTGCGCTCCCACCTGCCGAGCGTCTGCTTTCTGCTCGAATACCAGCTCAATGAAGGCTCGCGCGTACCGGCTGGAGACCGCCATCAGTTGCCGTCCCTTCCCAACTGGTCGGTAAAGTTGCGAACCAGTTGCTGGTCGGCGCCGGTATCGATCCTGATCTGTTTCTCCGCGAGTTCCACTGCCAGCTGAGCGGCAAAAGCTCGGAGTTCGCGGCGGGCGTTGGCCGCAGTCGCCGCGATCTCCTGCTCGGCATTGCGCAACAGCCTCTGTTTTTCTTCCTCCGCGGCAGCTCTAGAGCGGGCATCTTCGGACTGTGCCTGCGCTGCCGCATTAACGTTCAGTTGGGAGATCTCAGCGCCCAGCTTTCCCAGCTTGTTTTCAATCTCGCGCAGCCGCCGGTTAGCGTCGTCACTGGCCCTCTGAGCTTCGTCGAACTGCTTCTGGATCTCTGCGCGGCGCTCTGCCGCGGCTTTGGGAATCGCCGGCATGGACATGAAGGCCAGGCCGGTCTTGAAGAAAGCCACATAAGTGAGCACGGCGATGATGAGAAAATTCAACCCCACACAGATCCAGTAGGCGGTGCTAACGCTCACCCCAAGCTGATGTGCTACCCACTTCACCGATGTGGACTGCTTGAACTGCGCATTCGGATCCTGGCCTTCAGCCTCTTCGGCATCGGCTGATCCAGATGCTCCATGCTCGTGCTCCGCGGATGCCGCAGGCTTCGTCCGTTCCTGGTCTGAGCTTCCCGCAGAGTTCTGTGCAAAGGCGCAGAGCGCCAGTGCGAAAATGCACAGGACCGTGGCAATCCCAGCGCGCATCACATGCCACCTCGCGCGCCGGCCGCCACCGGCTTCAGAACGCTGCGGACAACCTCGGCAGCCAGGCTTTCGGCGTCGGCCCGTAAACGGGTGCGGCTCTCGGAAAGGTCTTTTTCCAATGCGGCCTGCGCATCACGCACCATTTTCTGCGCCCGCTGGCGGGCTTCCGCCAGTGCCGCTTCGCGCGAGGCGATCATCTGCTGCTTGCGTTGTTCCTGTGCCTTGAAAATGCCTGCCTTGGCCTCCCGCAGCTTCTGCTCATATTCATCAGTGCGCGCAGCCGCTTTGGCGATATCGGACTTGGCGCGCGCCATGGCACCTGCTGTGCGGTCGTACCGCTCTTTCAAGACCCGCTGCAGAGGGACATGCACTAGGGTCCGATACGCTATGTAAAGGAGAAGAAAAAGAAGGATGGTCGGAACGCTGCCCAGAAACAGGCTTTCAAGCGATTTGACCAGAGCTTCCATTGGCTGATGAAGTTCTCCCGGCGCGTCTTGTTATCCCCGACCCGCTCCCCGGCCGTGGTCACACAGTGTTGTGCCCGGTCGACTGACGGGTCCCACCAGGGAGGACAGCACTCAGTGATGAAAGGGAAAGGGCTGTAAAACTTAATAAACTAACATCTGCCCGAGAGCAGTGTCAACGCTGCCTTGGAGCCTTGGCAGGCGATCAAGACCTATTTGCTCACGACAAACCGCCCCAGCCGCCGGACGAGTGATTCCGGCGCCTGCACCTCGAGCTGTACGCTGCCGTCACGATAGGCGCGGTGCAGTACGCGCGCGCCCGCCTCCAGCTGCGACAGGGCCTTCCCTTCCTTCTGCGGAATGCGCAGCCGGACGCGGCGGAGCGGATCATGCTGCAAGAGTTCATCCATCCGATGCAGTAGCTCATCCAGACCTGCGCCGGTGCGGGCTGAAACGTGGACTTCACCCGCTATCCGGTTCTGATTTTTTTGAGCATCAGGAGGCAGCAGATCGATCTTGTTGAGCACACGGATTCTGTTCTGCCGGTGCGCCTCCAACTCCTCCAGAACCTTTTCTACCTGCTGCTCCTGCTCGTGCTGATGAGGGCTGGTGCTATCCGATACATGCAGGAGCAGTTCGGCGCGCTGCACCTCTTCTAAAGTCGCGCGAAAAGCGCTTACCAGCGTGTGCGGCAGGTTGCGGATGAATCCCACCGTATCTGAAAGCAGCACTTTGCGGCGGGAAGGCAGGGTGATGGCCCGCAGAGTCGGATCCAGGGTTGCGAACAGGCGTGAGGACTCCTCCACTCCCGCCTGTGTCAACGCATTGAAGAGGGTGGATTTCCCCGCGTTCGTGTAGCCCACGAGGGCCACCGTGGCCACCGGCACCGACCCGCGCCGCTGCCTTTGCTGGGCGCGGATGCGCCTGACATTTTCCAGCTGCTCCTTGAGATGGCGAACGCGCCGGAAGATCTTGCGCCTGTCGGTTTCAAGCTGGGTCTCGCCCGGTCCGCGAGTGCCAATGCCGCCACCCAGCTGCGACATGGCAACACCGCGTCCGGTCAATCGCGGTAACAGATACTCCATCTGGGCAAGCTCGACCTGCAGCTGGCCTTCCCGCGTGCGGGCGTGGCGGGCAAAAATATCAAGGATGAGCTGCGTACGGTCGATCACCCGCGTCTTCACCACTGCTTCGATGTTCCGCTGCTGCGAGGGCGTGAGGTCGTGGTCGAAGATGATGACCTGCGCGCCCGCCGACTGCGCCGCTCCAGCGATCTCTTCTAACTTGCCCCGCCCGATCAACGTGGCTGGATCAGGCTTATCCCGCGTTTGCAGGAACTCGCCCGCGATCTCACCGCCCGCGCTGGTCGCCAGTTCACCCAATTCGGCCAGAGAATCGCGAGCGCCGAAGCTGGCCTCACTCTTCTTCACGGCTGTTGCGGTCTGCTCAACGTGGAGCGCTGCTGCATCGCGCGCCTGCCTGGCAACACGCAGGCGCCCGCGGTAGTCCACGCCTACGAGGAAAACAGGCTCAGTTCCAGGCGAACTGTGCCGGGCAGACTGCAACAGACCGGCGGCCGACTGCTTTCTGGCGGGTGACAAGGAAGAATCCTGCAGAAGCTTAAACCGGATCCTCTGACACGTGCGGGGAGGCGCCCGCAGCCGCGACGGCCGGGGAGCGCTCGGCTGCGTGGTGGCTCTGCACGCCCTTGCTCGAGACCACGGTGGAAATGGCGTGCTTAAAGATCAACTGCTCCTGGTTATTGGCGGTGTCCAGGACGACAGAATACTTGTCAAAAGACTTGATCCGTCCCGAGAGCTTGACCCCGCTCAGCAGATAAATGGTGATAGGGGCCTTCTCGCGGCGGGCATTGTTGAGGAATGAATCCTGAATGTTCTGTGCCGGCTTGCTTTCCATCTGCCGATCTCCTGGCAGGATTCTAACAAAAAGAAGGCCAGCCTTGCGGCTGGCCTTCGAGAAACAGCAGAAGCTGAGGTTAGAAGATGATCTTCAGGCCCACTTCCAGACGGCGGCGGGCAAGACCATCAAACACGGTGTTGGAACCATTGCCACCGGAAGAGTTGAAGAAGGTGTTGCCGAACGAGCAGGTGTTGCAAGTTGTGGGATTGAATGTCTCATCCTCCATGACTGGATCCGGAACGCCACGGAACTGGCGGTTCATCACGTTGTAGAGCACCGCGCGCAATTGAAACGAGAAGCGCTCAGTGATCTTCGTGTTCTTCAACACCGCCAGGTTGACTTGGTTGACTGTGTCCCCGCGCTGGCTGTTACGGCTCGAGTTGCCAAACGGAGTTCCAAACAAAGTTTGCGAACCTGTTTCGTTGTAAATCCAGTGCACATTGGATGGAGTCGTAGGCACGAAATCTGCTGCCGTTTGCGCGTTGAGGAAGCTCGTGTACGTGACCATGGCGCAGTTCGGCTGCGTAGGATCCAAGCAGATACCCACCGTGTCAATGGGGGCACTTGGATTACCGACGAACGGACGGCAGGCAGCAAAGGTTGCGCTAAAGGTGAACGTGGGGTCGCAAATGGTCGAACCAGGCAGACCAACCAGAGGCGCAACGCTGACGACCGTATACGGCTGGCCACTGGCAAAACGCCAAGTCGGGTTCACCGAAAAGCCGCCCAGCAGGTGTCCTAGGACGCCATGCTGGCTGCGATACCACGGCAGATCATAGAGCATGTAAATAGAAGCGACATTGGGGAAATCAAGGCCGCTGTTCGACCTTTCCTGCTGGTTCCCGTTGAACGGATTCTGCGGAAAGGCCAACGTGTTACCGCCTGCAGCAGTGCTGAATATCTCGCTCACGTTGTCGATGTTATGACTGAAAGTGTACTGAACACCAGCGGTGACGCCATGCCAGTTCGAGATACGCAGCTGAGACTGGAGTGAGTGGTAAATGGAGAACCCAGTATTGGCGCGCTGCAGAACGTTGGTGTGCGAACAATCTGCGTAACCATTCTGCGACTTCGGCGCCTGTGGTGGCGGCGGGTCTTGATAGGTCGGCGCAACGCAGGGCGACAAGCCCGAAGGAATCACGTTCCCGAATCCAGCATCAATCAACGGCTGCAGGGCCGGATTCCCGTTCACGTCCTGGAAGAGGCTGACGCTATGGTTGCCTACATAACGCACCTCCGCCACGATATGCGGCGTAATCTCACGCTGAATGCCAAGGTTCCATTGTTCCGTGTAGGGGTTGTGGAAGTTAGGCGAAACCGTAGTCCAGGTGCGGCTGCCAGGGAAGACGCCGGGGCCCGTCGGAATGAGCGGCCCAACAGTGTTCACCACATCGCCGCCCAAGCCGCTCGCCGGCAAACATCCCGGACAAGCAGTGGGAATCAACACCGCTTGTGAGCCGGCCGTCAGCGTACCTGCGTTGACAGTCGGCGTTGACGTAGCCACGTTCAGGAACATGTTGTAGAACTCGGGATCATAGGCGACGCGGAAGCCGCCGCGAATGACCGTCTTATCCTGCCCGAACAAACCCGTCCACATGCGCGGCGTATAAGCAAAACCGATCACCGGTCCGAAGTTATTCAGGTCCTGCGGGATATGCGGCACGGTCCTCAGAGCCAGCGGATAGCCGGGATCGAAGGCGGCTGTCGCTGGATTTGACTCGCGAGCCACGGTCGAATCATGCAGCAGGTTGATGGCCTGCGAGAACCACTCCCACCGCAGACCGAGCGTTAGCGTGAAGTTGTCGCGCACACGCCAATCGTCCTGCCCGTAGAACGCAAGATCGTTTTCACTGAACGTGTTCGTTAGGTTCCCCTCCGTCAGGCGCACAGTAGTTGGCAGGTTGGCCAGGAAGTAATTGAAGTTACGGAAGCTATAAGCACCGTTCACGTTCGGCAAAAAGGTGTTCGGCGAGTGCTGATGGTCATACTCACCACCAAACTTGAAAGTGTGCTTGCCGTGCGTCCAGGTGATGTTGTCCTGATACGAATAAACATCCACCAGACGTCCCTGAGGCATATTGGTCGCCTGGCCTAGACCGAGGATCGGAGTGCCGATTGTTGACCCGATCGCAATATTGGTCGGGCACTCGGGCACTGTCCCAGCAACGCAATTGGGGTATGCGCCTCCTTCGAAGAATACCTTCAAATGAGAAAAGCTAAAGCGCGCCTGATTCAAGAGGTTGCTGGTGGCGTTACGGTCCCACTCAACACCGATCGCCTGGTCGTCAGCAGGCACATCGACGTATTCGCCCTGTGCATTGCCGGCAGCGCTCACAAGCTCGACGTTGGTATTGATCGTGTTCTGATAAACGTAACGGCCGAACAAGCGGTCCTTGGAATCAATCTGCCAGTCAACCCGGCCTGTTCCCTCGTAATCATTGAAGAGGCTGGCCAAGTTTCGGTTCGCCCGCGCAAACTCGACTGGAACGCAAGAAGGGTCCGGGACTGCCTGGGCGCACACATTGTTCCCGGGAGGCGGACGGACACCCGCAACAATGGGCGGCACCAACGGGCTGACTAGAATCGTGGTGGGATTTGAGTAGGTCACCCCGCCACCAGCGGTTACTGCATTCGGGCCAATGCCCTGTAAGGCCGCGACTGCAGCGTTGTTCGGGAAGGCTGCTGCCAACTGGGCCAGACCAGTGGTGTCGGGTGTGAGGCTTGATCCGGAAGAAAATGGCGATGCGCCTACGCGCTGACGCTCAAAGTTGCCCGAACCGAAGAACCACAGCTTGTCCTTCACGATGGGCCCACCCAGTGTGCCTCCGAAGCGATTGTCTACATAGCGAGGTACCACCGGCTGGGTGCAGCCGTCGGCAGTCGGGCTCTGACTTGGCAAGCAAAAGCCAAGCAACGGCGACTTTTCCTGGTTCTCCATCGAATCGGCCCAGTTGCCGTTGTAGATCTCGTAAGCAGTACCATGGAAGCTGTTGGTTCCGGCCTTGGTGACGTAGTTCACCACCGAGCCCATGTTGCGTCCGTACTGGGCATCGTAGTTGGTCAGCACCTGGACTTCCTGGATGGCATCCTGGTTGCCAAAAAAGTAGGAGGGACCGGCCACTGAGTTGTCGTTGTTGCTCTGGCCATCGATCTGGAAGTTATTGGAGCGGCCGCGCTGGCCATTTGAGCTTACGCCGGGGCCGTTGGAATTGCTGAAGGTTTGGTCGGCAGTGTCCACCATGCCGGGCTGGAAGAGAGCGAGGCTATCAAAGCCGTTGCCGATCGGTAGGTCGGCGGCCTTCTTGGTGTCGAAGGTGCCGGAGACGTTCATCGTATCGGTCTGCACCAGCGGAGCGCTGCCTTCGACGGTTACCACTTCCTGGGTCCCGAGGCTTAGCGCGCGGCCGCCCAGCGAGGTGGTGATGTTCGCGTTCACCTGCACGTTATTGATGGTGAGCTTCGAGAATTTCGGCGCTTCGATGGCTACGGTATACGTACCGGGTTGCAACCCGGCGATGGTGAAGAAGCCCGTCTCGGTGCTCTGTGTCGAGATCTTTACATTGGTACCCGCCTGAGTGGCGGTCACGGTTGCTCCTGCGATCACTGCGTGCTGCGGATCTTCCACTGTTCCTGACAGTGAGCCAGTCGAGATGCCCTGGCCGAACGCGAAGGTCGCGGTAAAGATCACCAGCAGGCTTACGCTGAGGAGCGCAAATTTGCGGCTAAATCCGATTTCCATCGTGCCTCCTATACCTAATACAACAGATTGTTTCAAAAGCAGTTATGGTAAGAACTCGATTCAACCAGTGCAGGTGATTATCCAAACCTGATTGCAGCTAAGGTATTTATTATCAGTAACTTAAATTTGAATTAGCCGAATCGGATATGATTTTTGGAATGGATATATCATGACTATATGTCTAAACGTATAACTCGCCCGCAAAAATGCTAACCGGCTCGAAGACCCGTGCCCATGATTTGTCCGGGATGCGTCTTTAGTACAGCCATGGTTGATGTCCTTTTTCGCTCTTTACAAAACCTGAGTGCAAACTAGAATTTGGCTTCAGTTCTTCTGAGTAGCTCGTCCGGCCTTTACCTGGCCTTAAGCTGATTTACTCCTCTCCCTTCTCCTGGTTCTGTGGGGTACGTTCGCGAAACAAGAAGGATCCTCCGCCACCCGTCCTCAAGTTCGCGCGGGACATCTCTGTCCCGAAAAGGAGATCGGATGCTTCACAAAATTCTTCCAAAGGATTCGCTCAACCGTCCACTCACTTTCTGTGTAACAGCGTTGATCATGGCCTTTACTCTCGCTGGTTCAGCGCAATCACCCACCAGCAGCGAGGCCTCGAGCGGCTTCACCACCCCGACTGGATGTCCGGAGGGCACGCTCCCGCCCGGCATCGGATCGTGTACCAGCAACGGGATGGCAGAACCGCCGGGTGACACCTTTACCGCCGACCAATCCACATTCGAGGAGCAGGAAACGCTTCCTGTACTGGGGCCGGTGTATAACGACACGGCTTGCGTTAATTGCCACCAGAACCCAGTGACGGGGGGTACAAGCCAGATCGCTGAGCTGCGTGTCGGGCACAACGATAGCAGCGGGCATTTCGTGAGCCCGACTATCTCCATCAACAACGACCAAACTTCGATTCCGAATCGCTCTCTGGTCAATGACCGCGCAGTCTGTGCTCAGGCTCAGGAGCGCGTTCCTCAAAGCGAGACCATTCGTACCTTCCGCATGACTATCAACACCCTCGGGGATGGCTATGTAGAAGCCATTGACAGCAACACACTGGCGCAAATCGCCTCAAACCAGGCGCGCCAGACTCGCGGACAGATCGCCGGCGAATTCATTCAGGTACCGGTGGCAGAAGCGCCAGGGCAGGTGCGGGGCGGCAGGTTCGGCTGGAAGAATCAGCATGCGAGCTTGTTATCTTTCGCGGCGGATGCCTACCTCAACGAAATGGGCGTAAGCAGCCGCCTCCAGCCAACCGATACCACCACCCTCTGCAAGTCGACCACCGACCCGGAAGATGGACCCGATGCCAACGGTCTGGCCGATATCGACCACTTCGCGCAGTTCATGCGCGCCACCAATGCGCCTCCGCGCGACGCGGCCCTTCCGGCTACCCCAGACGCCCAGGCCGGCGCAAGTCTGTTCAATCAGATTGGCTGCGGTATTTGTCACGTCACCCGTATCACAACCGCGCCGGTCGGCACCGTCATTAACGGCGGCGCTTACACCGTGCCGGCCGCGCTCGGAAGCAAGACCATTCATCCCTACAGCGATTTCCTGCTGCACAACGTGGGAACCGGTGATGGCATCGTGCAAAACGGTCCGGCGGATACAGCCAGCAAGATGCGTACGGCTCCGCTGTGGGGGCTGCGCACTCGCGGCCGCCTGATGCACGACGGTCAGTCGCTTACCCGCAATGACGCGATTCTTCGTCATGCTGGCGAAGCGACTGGCGTCATCAACAATTACCGTTCGCTTTCAACGACTCAAAAGGGCCAGATCATGACCTTTCTGAATTCGTTGTAGGCGGCCTCTCCATGGGCCCGGCCGGGAACGGCTGGGCCGCTCTTTACTCGAGTCGAGAAATGAAGATCACGCTCTTGCTCACCACTGGGTTACTGGTTGCTTGGTCCTCGACGCAGGCAAAGACTGCGGACAAAGCCTCTGGCGAAGTTCGCAGCGCTCTGAGTCGTGTTCTTGGCACAGCAATCGCTCCCTCCGATACCCCGCTCACTGGAGATTTCAACGGCGACGGCTCTCCGGATCTTGCGGTCCCGATTCAAGCCACACCCGAGCTGGCGCAGCAAAGCACAGCCGCCTTCTCCAACTGGACTCTGGAGGACCCGGACACGATTCCTTCCCTCGATCCCGCAGCTAGTGCTCAGCCACTTCCACCGGCGCCGGCGGCAGTCCACTTGTACGCCGGTGAGCCCTTGCTGCTCATTCTGCATGGCTACGGAGAACGTGGCTGGCGCAATCCGCAGGCTCGGCAGGCATTTCTCCTAGCCTTTCCCGCAGCAGATCATCCCCCCATTTTCACGTTGGCCAGACGTGCAAGAAACAGCACAACAGACACGCTCTGTGAGCGAAACACCGCTCGCTGCCTGGTCTGGAATGGGGCTTATTACGTTTGGCGGAAGTCCCGCTAGAACCCTACAGATACTTCACAAACACCACTTCATTCTGCTTCTGGTTGTAGATGAGTTCATCTACCAGCGAGCGCGTGAGCAAGAGGCCAAAGCCACCCGGACGCAGGCCTTTTTCATCGCGCACACGGATATGATCGAGCGCGCTGCCTTCCGGATAAGCAATGGCGGCGTGCGCAAGCTCATCGAATCGAAATCCAGTGCCGGGATCGGCGATTCTGTACAGGACCATGCGCTTGGTGCGCAGGCAGGCGATATCTACCTTGCGATTGGGGTCGAGCTTACCGCCCCACTCGACCGCATTCAGCAGCAACTCATGGAACGCCTGGCCGATGGATTCACGCACCTCTTCAGGCAGGTCGCCCTTCATCCCCATCAGGAATGACTCGATCCTGTCCACCGCTTCCCGGTCACATGGCACCAACAGCTCCACCCACTCCGGCTTGGCTGAAATCACCTCTATCGCCGCCAGTTCCTCCGATGCCAGCGCCCTGCCCACCACGTCGACTGCGGAATGCAAACTGAATGGCTTGCCGATATAGTGATAGGCCTCCTGCTGAATGGTATGCAGCAGAGTCTCCGGCGTGTGGTCTGCGGTCATCACCACTACGCGCGGCGGAATTGGCAGCTCGTGCAGCTTGGTAAGCACCTCCAGCCCGTTCATCCGCGGCATCCAGACGTCGAGCAGAACCAGGTCGAATTTCTCGTTCTGCAGCCGCTCCAGTCCCTCCAGCCCGTCACGGGCAGTCTCGACCGCATAGCCTTCTTCTTTGAGGGCGATTTGCAGCAGATCGCGCAGGGCCTCTTCGTCATCAACCACCAGCACGCGCTTGCCCTTGGCTGCGGCCACTGTCATGGGATCACCCGCTGCAATTTACGCGGCGGCGTGGCCGTAAGTGGCGACTGCTGCCTCAACCGTATCGTAGGTCTCGACCACGCTGAGCAGCTTCGTGATCCGCAGAACGTGCTGCACCCGCTCGCTGGGACGCGCCAGCTTCAAGTCGCCGCCGGCTGCTCGGGCAGAGGTCAGCAGGCCCACAATCGCTCCCAGCCCGCCGCTGTCCACGTAGCCGACCTCCGCCATATCCAGCACCAGCGAATGAGTAGAGGCCAGCAGCTCTTTCAGGCGTGCACGCAGCTCTTCCGATTCAGCGCCGTAGACGATCACGCCGCGGCAGCCGACCACAGTCACCGCGCCGGCTTTTTTTACATCCAGAGTCAGGGCCATGGGAAACCTCCGCAGTTCTGCGTCCCAAGGACTGGGAAGTCGAGCAAAAGCGGTTACTAGTGTACACCCCGGCGCGCCGGTTTCTTCTCCTCGCTGGCGTCGGTTTCAGGTATCATCCTCATACCGTCTGCGTGAAGCGCCATGAAGTACTGCGACACCTGTCACAGCACTTATCCCAATGACTTTGCTGTCTGTCCCAAGGACAAGGCGGCCCTCACTCCTCTCCACGAGTTACGGCCCGGGGCTGTCATCCGCGACAAGTACGAGATCATGGAGCGCGTCGGTGTCGGCGGCATGGCTACCGTCTACCGCGCTAAGCACCTGACCTTCAACGAGATCAAAGCTATCAAAGTGGTCAGTAGCAAGTTGATGGATGATGAGGCTTTCCTCAAGCGCTTCAAGGCAGAGGCCATCATCACCCGCAAGCTGCAGCACCCCAACGCCGTTCAGCTCGATGATTTCGACACTACTCCTGATGGCCGCCCTTTCATCGTGATGGAGTACGTACAGGGGCGCAATCTGCGCTCCTGGATCCACGACCTGGGGACGCTGCCGGTCCCCAGGGCCCTGAGCATCGCCAAGCAGGTCGCCGCCGCCCTCGGCGCAGCCCACAAACTCGGCATCGTTCACCGCGATATCAAACCCGACAACATCATCGTCATCCCCCAGCAGCCGGGTTCAGAATTCGGCGCCGATCTGGTGAAGGTGTTCGATTTCGGCATCGCAAAAATGCGCCACAATCCCGGCAGCATGGATACCGACATCAGCGGCCACACACCCACGCAAGCTGGTATGGTGGTGGGGACGCCCCAGTACGTCTCTCCAGAGCAGGCCTCCGGAAAGATCGGCGACCAGATCGATGGCCGCTCTGACCTTTACTCCTTGGGTGTCGTGTTGTACGAGATGATCACCGGCCATCTGCCATTCACCTCGGACACGCCGGTCGGCTACCTGATCCACCACATGCAGACGGCCCCGACTCCGCCTTCTGCGCTGAAACCGCCCGTGCATATTCCGGATTCGGTCAACGCTGTGCTGATGAAGGCGCTGGAAAAGAATCGTGACAAACGCTTCCAGACGGCCGAGGAGATGATCGCTGCCCTGAACCGGCCTCACTCCATCGCTCCGACAGCCGTGCTGGGCTCCGATTCCTTGAACGCGCCTACCGCCGTGCGCACGGCGCCGGCCACGCGCACTGCAGTCACTGGCACCCGTCCTGCGCCTCCGCCTGCCAAACCGGCGCCCGTTTATGGAGGCTATGCCCCGCCTCCCAAGCCTGCGGCCAAGCCGGCAGGTGCTGTTCATGAGGAGACCGAAACTGTCTTCGATGAAAGCAAGCATCACGGTCCGCAGGTTTTCGCGCACGTGGACTGGAAAAAGGTGTTCACATGGGTGGTTGCCGTCATGGCAATTCTGGTGGTGGGCAGCTTCATCCTGCAGAAACTGAACACCATGAGGCCGCAGCCGCCGGTCGACACCTCTGCCAGCGCCAACCCCGAAGAAGACGCGCGCCTCAAGTCCGACGTGGAAGATGCGCTTGCCGGGTCCGACTCTCTCAAGCGCGCGAAAATCGAAGTCCAGGCGCGCAATGGCCAGGTGACACTGAGCGGCAAGGTGAACAAACCCTACATGAGCGAGATTGCCGGCGCGTTGGCGCGTGACGTGAATGGTGTGAAGTACGTGCAGAACGACATTGAAGTTATCGAAGTGCAGGAGCCAAAGGAACCGGTCTGGCGTTCAGAAGCCAGGAAGAATAACGCTCCTTCCGGCGCATATCCTCCGGCTCAGACCGGCAATAGCCCGGCTCAACCGGGTCCTGCCGCCGGAAATGCTGATCTGCGCATGCAGGTGCGCGAATTTAACGTCCGCGGCTATAAGCGCCTGGCCGCAGGGGACTACACTGGCGCCGAGCGTGCCTTCCGCAACGCTTTGAGCCTGGAACCCAACAACCAGGCGGCGCTAACCGGATTGCGCCGCGCCCAGGCCGGCCAGCACTGATCAATTCGTCGTGGGTATTTTCTCCCCACGCTTCAGCGTACGGTCGAAGAATTCCTCTGTCGCTTCGTAAGCCTTTATCCACGTCTTCCACAGCAGGAAGCCGTGAATCTCGTCTGGAATAATGATCTGCTCGAAGGGTGCATGCTGTGCCCGCAGGCGCTGCACCAGGTCGACTGTCTGGCTAAAAGGCACGTTTCGGTCGTCATCGCCATGAATGAGCAACACCGGTGACTTCCATGTGCTCACGTATGCGTCTGGCGAGGAGTCCCAGGCCAGCTGCACCGCCGCCTCCAGATCGGGTGGCCTGAGCGACAGACTGCCAAAGTACGGGCGCTGGGCCAGAAAAACGCTCCAGTCATGGACGCCGTGAAAATCCACGCCGGCCTTGAAGAGCGCCGAGTCTTTCGCCAATCCCATGGCCGTCAGGAAGCCTCCGTACGACCCTCCCCACAGCCCGATTTTTTCCGCATCCACCTGCGGCAACGACTGTAGATATTTGCCCGCCGCCACCACGTCTTTGTATTCAGCCGCGCCTCGCCAGATCGTGCCTGGCGCCTCGCGGAACGCCCGCCCATACATGATCCCCAGCCGGTAATTGACCGCCAGCACCGCGTAACCGCGGCTGGCCAGATACTGATTCTCCGCGTAGGCATTGCTGTAGTAATCCATGTAATGGAAGCCCAGCATCATCTGCCGCCGGGGGCCGCCGTGCATAAAAACGAGCCCCGGGACCTTGCCGCTTGCGTTCCGAGGCAGAAAGAGCTGCCCATGCACTGTCACGCCGTCTTCGCTCTTGAAGATGACTTGTCTCGGCGTGACCAGCAGTGCCGAAGGAAAATCCTTGGCCATCGCCTGGCTGGCGATCAACTCCCGGCCGCTCGAGGTGATGACGTAAGGCATCCCCGGAGATGTCGCCGTCGAACCCAGGCAGAGCACGCTCCTGCCGTCCCCGGTCTGCACGGGCGCAAATTCAATGGTCTCGCCCCGGCTCAAAGCCTGCTGAGGAGCGCCGCCAGCCACCGCAACACGCCAGATGTGCCTTCGCTCGACGTCATCCTGGTTCGAAGAATAGATCACCCATTTCTTGTCTGCGCTGAGAGTCACATCCTCGACATCGAAATCTCCCGCAGTCAGCAATTTCGCGTCGCCGCCTGCGATTGGAATGGAATAAAGGTGATTCCGCCCATCCTGCTCCGAGGCAAACACGATTCGGTCGCCCGCGAACAGGAATCCGCCATCGCCGCTCAGCTCCGGTCGCGAGTCCTCCGGTTTCTCGCCGCTCTGCCAAAGCTTGTGTCCAGCGCCTGTTGCGGCCTCGGCCAGCCAGATGGACCAGGGCTCTGGACGCACGGGGATCAGTGGCCGCTTCAACTCTGTCCCCGGCGTCCGCACAAAGGCGATCCACCTCCCGTCGCCCGACCAGCGCGGCAAGGAGTCTTTATCAACACTGGGCGACATGTAACGGATGGCATCGTTGCCGAGATCGTAGACAGCGATCAGGCTGTGGTCATCGCGCACAGAGACGAAAGCTATTTGTTTGCCATCAGCCGACCATCTGGGCTGCTCCGCCGAGCCGCGCACCGTAGCCAGCTCCTTGGCTTGCTGCTTGCCGTCAACACTCGCTAGCCAGATTTTCTTCCTGGCCGGCCACACCACCCACTTGCCATCCGGCGAGACCTGGATATCCTCGCAGCCCTCTTCCGGGCACCCCATCTCGCCCAGCAATCGTGGCTCTGTGCCGCTTGCATCGACCTCCATCGCCCAGACCTGCTGCTTGGCGCCCTTTGTCCAGCTCATGGGGTTGGCGCTTTCTTGCGCGTCGTTCAGTTCGCTGCCGCGAGCGAAGAGGATGGTCTTGCCGTCCGGAGTGAGCTGCAGGCTGGCGATGGGCTGGCCGTCATCCGCGGTGTACTGTGTCACCTGGCGCGCCGTGCGGGCAAAATCCGGCCCATCGGCCACCCAGACGTTGCGAACTCCCCGCGCGTCGAAGACCCAGGCCACTCGGCTGACACCCGATGCTGCGACTAGCCCGGTGGGGAACGGCCCGCTCATGACCTGCTCGAGAGTGAAAGGCGATTGCGCCAAAGCCGCCGCGCAAGTCAGAAAAGTCAAGACGACAAGTCCAGCCGAAAGTTTGAGTGTGCGCATAGGCGGCTAGGGTAGAGCAGCCGAAGCCTTCTTGCCAACAGCAAACCGCCGCCTCGCGGATGGTGTGATCAGCTTTTGTCACCCTCGCCAAGTCTTCTGTGAAATAGCTCCAGCACCATGCTCCAGCAGACGCGTGCCAGCGCCGGGTCGTATCGCGGCCCTTCATCGCGCATGAACGCATGGGCCGCGTTGAATTCGTGCCAGGTGAAGCGCGCACCTGCCTCCTCCAGCCGAGCTTTGATCTGGTTGCGTCCCTCCAGCGGAATGTGCGGGTCTTGCCTTCCCCAGATGTGCAGCAGTTCGCCTTTAATATCGCCCGCCCGCTCGAGCGAATCGTCGTTCTTGCCTGCGCCCAGGCCATGGCTATGGATGTCCGTCGCGTAAAAGCAGGCCGCCGCCTGCACATCCTGGTTCATGGCCGCGCGAAACGCCAGGTGCCCGCCGATGCAGATGCCCATCACCCCCAGGTATCCTGTGCAATTCCTCAGCGACTTCAGATGATCGAGCACAGCTCGCGCATCGCTGTCGTAAGCCTTCAGCGGCTTCTCAGTCTTGTGCGCGTTCCCGCGGTCCGAACCCGCCTGATCGTAGGCGAGTACGGTGCCAGCTGGCTCAAGCTCGTGGTAGATCTCCGGCGCTGCCACGACGTAGCCGTTCCCGGCCAGCATCGCGGCTGCCCGACGGATCGGCATCGTGACTTGGAAGATTTCTGAGTAGAACACCACGCCGGGATACCTCCCGCCTGCCACCGGAGAAAACACGTGAAGTCTCATGGGGCCGGTCGGGGTCGCGACATCTGTGAATTCTTCTTTGATGATCATTGTTTCCTCTCGCCCGGCAACGATTCTAATCAAAGAACGCTCGGGAGCTGGGCACTTGCCGCGATGTATAGTGCTGCATCCCGGATATGGGGATTTCTCATGCGAGTTGCCAGGGTTGTTTCGGTTCTACTGCTGACGGCTACATTGTGCGCGCAGCCTGCCGCTCCGCAGGTCGATCTGCTGAACAAGATGATTGGCGACTGGAGCGTGGAAGGCGACGTTCGGGGAAAGCCTGTTCACCACATCATCTCCGCCGAGTGGATTCTGGACCGCCAGTTCGTGCGTCTTCATGAGAAGACCGACGACGGCGCTCCGCCCTCTGAATCCCGCTACGATGCCTACTGGTTCATCGGCTACGACGCTGTGAGCGAGCGCTATGTGGCCCACCTGTTCGATATCTTCGGCCCGCGCTTCTCTGAAACCCTTGGCTATGGCACGCGCTTTCGCGATGAGATTCGCTTCGTTTACGAATATCCCGACGGGCCCTTTCACACGACTTACCGCTGGTTAGAGAAAGACGGTACCTGGGAGTGGATCTTGGAGCAGAAAGAAAAAGACACCTGGGCGCCGTTCGCGCACTTCAAACTTACCCGCCTTCCTTCCAAAGCGAACTAGCTATTGCCTGGAGAACGGCCGGCAGCGTCCGGCTACACGCCATATTCGGATATCTAGCCCATGAAGCTCAACTTCATGGCCGCGAAGTTCGCCAGGTCTGGGAAGACATACGGCTGCAGATCGGCATCCGCGACGCCGAACCATGAAGCCAGCGTTGCCGCGTACTGATCAAGCGCTGTGGTCGGGATCCATCTTCCGCGAGTTCCCGTGTCATCAGGCCCGCCCAGTACCAGCGTGGGGAAGGTCCCATAAAGGTCGCCGCCGTGCACCGCGCCGCCCATCACCAGATGATGATTGCCCCAGGCGTGGTCGGTACCGGCGCCCGAGCTCTCTTGCAGCGTCCGCGAAAACTCCGAAAGCGTGAATGTCGTGACCTGCGAGCTGATGTTGAGCTCCACCATCGCGTTGTAGAACGCGCTCATCGCCGCGGAAAGCTGCCCCAGCAGATTGCTCTGGTCGGCAAGCTGGTTGCTGTGCGTGTCGAATCCGCCCAGCGAGCAGAAGAAGATCTGCCGGTTGATGCTCAGCGCGCCGCGCACCTGCAGGATCTGCGCCACCTGCTTCAGCTGGCTGCCCAGCGACGTGGTTGGAAACGTCGTCTTCAAAGGCGTTCCCGTGGCCAGCGCATTCGCCAGTGCCGTGCTGTCGGCAAAGGCGTAGCCAGTGATCGTGCTCGCCGCCTGGATCAGCGAAACACCGCTATCGAAGGTCAGCAACTCCTGCATAGTGCTGTAGCGCGCTACCGAGCCCGCGCTGTTGCTGAATCCCGCAAAGCCCGACGTGTTCCCCGGGCTCACCGCCGCCGGGCGCGTTACCAGGCCGGTGGTGAAGATGTTCGCCCCCGCCACGGACAAGACCGTCGGCAGCTTCGCCCCGACGTTTAGGCCCTGGGTCTTGTCTGCCGCGCGCCCCGCCCATCCGCTGGTGGCGCTGCTGTTGGGGATCGAAGTCTGCCACTGTGCCTGCTGGTCAGAGTGCGAGAACAGGCTGGCCGGAACGCTTGCGCCGGCTTGGTACTGCGCTTGCGTGATGGGTTTCACCAGGGTCCCTACGTTGGCCACTAACGCCAGCTGCCCGGAGTTGAACAGGCTCTGCAGGCCCGCCATCTGCGGATGAAACGCATAAGGCACGTTCCCCGTCTTGGCCGTGATGGGCAGCAGCGTATTCTGCGCCAGCGCCATCCCCGTGCGCGCCGTGGCATATTGCTGATAGCCTGCGGTGCTGAACGGGATCACCGTGTTGTTCCCGTCATTGCCGCCGAAGAGAAAGATGCACACCAGCGCGCGGTACTGCGGCGAGGACTGCGCATAGGCGTTCACCAGCCCGAAGCGGCCCATGCCGCTCGCCAGGGCCGCGCCCGCCGCCGAGCAGCAGCTCAGTCTTACGAAGTCCCTGCGTGAAATCTCTCGTTTGGCCATGCTCAGTGCTCCACTTGGTACTGCGATGACGATGCGATGAGGTAGACCGCCGATTGCACTCGCGACAACGGCGACGTCGATGGATACACCGAAACTGCCGTCACGATTGCGTCGTGCATGTTCTGCGACATCTGCCCGTACATCAGTTGCTGGTTCAGCGCATCCACCAGCCCGCTGGGGTCGTTTTGCGCCAGCGTCAGATAGCTGTTCAGCGTCGGCAGCACCGATTGCATCAGCGAGCCATAGATCACGCTGTTGATGAAATTCGCCCGCTGCTGCGCGGTCGCTGTGGTCTCGATTCCGAACTCTGGCCCCAGCAGCGTCTGCGGCGGCTGGAAGTAGTCCTGCGGGATCGCGTAACTCGGCGGGAAGTAATTGAAGACGCTACCCGGTGTGAGGATGTTCTGACCCATGCCCACTCCCCGGCCCGCGAGCGATGTGCCCGTGTCTGTCGAGTTGAGCGCCCGCAGCACTGAGGTCATGAAGAGGGCCGGCTCCATCAGGTGCCCGTCATGCGGATCAGGCAGATTCGGCAGCGTGGCAAAGTCGCCGGCGCGCGCCTCCTGGTCCATCAGGATCGCCTTCACCACTGCCTGCAGGTCTCCGCGCACGCCGGTTCCATCGTCGGCGAAGACCGCAGCCACGCGTTGCACATACTGCGGCGACGGATTGCTCTTCACCAGGTGCTGGATCAGCTGCGCGCACACGAAAGGCCCGGCATTCGTATGGTTGAAGATGTTGTCCAGCGCGTCATTCAGGTCCTGGCTCGAAGTCTGCCCCGCCGGCAGCGTCACGCCATTCAGCAGCAGTTTCGCTCCCGTGTCGTGGTTCGATTCCAGAGCCACCATCGGACTTCCATAGGGCAGCGGCCCGTAATACGTCGGATTGTGCTTCTGCAGCGTCTTTCCCGGCTGTGTCGGGAATGTCCACCCCGTGAACACGTGCGCAAATCCTTGCACCGTCGGCTGGTCGTAAGTGGGGATGGGATTGTTATTGCTGTCCAGCTGCAGCGTGCCGTCCGGGTTGAGCTGGTTCACTCCGATGGTGAACAGCTGCATCAGTTCACGCGCGTAATTCTCGTTGGCGTCGGCGCCGTTCGCTGGCTTGTCGTTGTTCACCATGTCCAGATAAATGCCCATCGCCGGGCTCAGCGTGGCGTCGGTCATCAGGTCGCGGTAATTTCCGAACGCATCGCGCTCCATCATGTTCACCCAGGGAACGTATCCATTCGGGTCAGTGACTTTATTGGTCGAAACCACCCAGATCTGCTCCAGCGCAAAGGCCACTCGCAGCCTCAGCTGGTCTTGGGCCGTCAGTGCGTTGAAGAAGAACTGGTTCTGCACCGTGGGAATGTCCGGCGCCGCTGGATACTGCGAGTAACTCTGCGGCATGGCCAGTTGCTCGGCCAGGTAAGCGTCGAACCCCACGCCCTGCAGGTGCGCGATCGAGGCCGTGGTCGGCCCAAAGCTCGATTGCTCCAGAAAATGCGCCGCCTCCCCGATGGGCATCACGCTCACCGTCACCGTGTTGCTGTTCACGCTGTTCTCTGTGGCCGCGATGTGCGCGATGTTCGCGCTGTGCGAGCCGCCGTTGCCGACTCCATTCAGCAGGCCTTTGTTGTTGCTGGCCACGTTGCCGATCGTCGCCGCTGGCAGATTGTCTGAGCTCCAGTTCACGTTCTGTGTCTCGTCCCGGCTCCCATCCGTCCAGAATCCGGTCGCCGCCATCTGGATCTGCGCGGGCGCCTGGATGGTCGACGCCGCCATGAAGATTGTCAGCGGAGAAATGATGAGCGACTGCAGCACCGCCGGCGTCACCGTCAGCATGGCGCTGTTGCTGTTTACTCCGTTCAGCGACGCCTGCACGCTTGAGGTCCCCACCGCGGTCGTGCGCGCCAGGCCCGTTGCATCGATGCTCGCCACATCCGTGCCTGAAACATCGCTTGCGCTCCAAGTCGCCACCTGCGTGATGTCCTGCGGCGTGCCTGAAAAATCTCCCGTCGCCGTGAACTGCTGCGGCAGCCCTTTGGCCACCGAAGACGTCCCCGGCGCTATGGTGATGGTGTTCAGCGTCCCGGCCGGCACCACCGCCACCGCCGTCCGGCCCGTGAACGGCCCGCTGACCGCTGTCAGCATCGCCTCGCCCACTCCGATGCTGGTGATCAGCCCCGTGTTCGGATTCACCGTGACTACACTCGCGTTGGAAGAAGACCACCGCGCCGAATACGTCACGTCGACTGCTCGATTGGGTGCGGTGAAGAAGATCTTGTTTGCGCTGGCCTGCTGCGTCAGGTCCACCCCCTGTTGCATTGCCACCTTGCTCAGGGTGATCTGCAACCGGCCCACTCCTCCCTGCGCCAGGCAGAGGTTGGCTGCCAGCGTTGCCAGTATCGCTGCACAACCGGCGGCACGGACCTTTGGCATGGCCTGCCTTAACCCGGCCTTAAGCTCTAAGTTGCGCATGAAGTTCGTTCGGGGAGAACAGAATTCTAGAAAAGCCCCCGCCGCCCGGCGAGATTACCGAAGGCCAGTGCCGCCAGCGGCACTGGTACGAACCTGTTTACAGCCTTCAGCCGCGTATGAGAGAATAGGGACGCGTTAAGTTTTGAAGCGGTTGCGCAGTATAGCTTGTCAAAGCTCGTCCTGCCTGCAGTACCCTTCGATTCACTCAGCGTAAATCAAAGAAAAGGAAGTGTGTAACACAATGGAACAAGGAACAGTGAAGTGGTTCAATGACGCTAAGGGCTACGGCTTCATCAGCCGTCAGACCGGCGAAGATGTTTTCGTGCATTTCTCGGCCATTCAGGCGGATGGTTTCCGCAGCCTGAAAGAGGGCCAGGCCGTGCAGTTCAACGTCGTCAAAGGACCCAAGGGCTGGCAGGCAGAGAACGTTCAGTTGCTCTAATCGGCAGCTGCGCGTTTTGAACGCCAGATTCCAAGAGGGCGGATGCTGAATCCGCCCTTTTCTTTTGTTCCGTCATCGTTCGCTCTCATACCCAGCGCTCATGAGCCAAGGCATTCGCAATATCGCCATCATCGCCCACGTGGATCACGGCAAGACCACGCTGGTCGACGCTCTTCTGCGCCAGAGCGGCGCCTTCCGCGCCAACGAAGTTGTCGCCGAGCGCGTCATGGATTCCAACCAGCTTGAGCGCGAGCGTGGCATCACCATCCTCGCCAAGAACACCGCCATCTTTTACCAAGGCGTCAAGATCAACATCGTGGATACGCCCGGCCACTCCGACTTCGGCGGCGAGGTCGAGCGCGCCCTCAAGATGGTCGATGGCGTCATGCTCCTGGTCGATGCCAGTGAAGGCCCGCTGCCTCAGACTCGCTACGTCCTCGGCAAGGCCCTTGAGGCCGGATTGCCGCCCATCGTCGTCATCAACAAGATCGACCGCGCCGACGCACGTCCCCAGGAGGTCCTCAACGAGATCTACGACCTTTTCATCGATCTCGACGCGCACGAAGACCAGCTCGAGTTTCCAGTGCTCTACACCAATGCAAAAGCCGGGACCGCATCTCTCTCGCTGGAAAAGCCCGGCTCCGACCTCCAGGCGCTCTTCGAAGCCATTCTCAAGACCATTCCCTCGCCCGCAGGTGACCCTGCCGGCGCGCTCCAGGTGCTGGTCGCCAATCTCGATTACAGCGACTACCTCGGCCGCCTCGCCATCGCTCGTGTCTTCAGCGGCACCTTACGCACCGGCGAGCAGGTTGCCATCGCCAAGCTCGATGGCTCGCTGCAGCCCACCCGCATCACCAAGCTTTTTTCGTTCAGCGGCCTCAAGCGCGTTGACATCGACCAGACCGAACTCGGCGATATCGTTGCCGTCGCTGGGGTCGAAGGCATCACCATAGGCGAGACCATCACCGGCGCCGAATCGCCCGCGCCCCTGCCGCCCATCGTCATCGATGAGCCGACCATCTCCATGAACTTCACCGTGAACACCTCGCCCTTCGCAGGACGAGAGGGCCAATACGTCACCTCGCGCAACCTGCGGGAGCGCCTGGAAAAAGAGCTGCTTACCAACGTTTCCCTGCGCGTCGAAGAGAGCGCCAGCCCTGACACCTTCAAAGTCATGGGACGCGGCGAGCTGCAGCTCTCCATCCTCATCGAGAGCATGCGCCGCGAAGGCTACGAACTGATGGTCGGCAAGCCCGAGATCATCACCCGCAAGAAAGATGGCAAGCTCATGGAGCCGCTGGAAAAGCTCACCATTGACGTCCCTGAGGGCTTCATCGGCGTGGTCATCGAAAAGCTCGGCTCCCGCAAAGGCCAGATGTCCAGGATGCACAACCACGGCTACGGCCGCGTCCGTCTGGAATTCACCATCCCCAGCCGCGGTCTCATCGGCCTGCGCAGCGAGCTCCTCACCGACACTCGCGGCACCGCCGTGATGAATTCGCTCTTCGAAGGCTACTGCGAATGGATGGGCGAGATTCCCCACCGCCTCACCGGTGCTCTCATCTCCGACCGCGGTGGCGTCTCGACTTCGTACGCCCTCTGGAACCTCCAGGAGCGCGGCGAGCTCTTTGTCGGGCCCGGCGAAGAAGTCTACGAGGGCATGGTCATCGGCGAGAACGCCCGCGAGGTCGATCTCGACGTCAACGTCGTCCGCGAGAAGAAGCTCACCAACATGCGCGCCTCCACCGCCGATGAGGCCATCCGCCTCGTCCCCCACAAGGCGCTGAACCTCGAGCAGGCCATCGAGTTCATCGCTGACGACGAATTCGTCGAGGTCACGCCCAGGTCTCTGCGCCTGCGCAAAAAGATTCTGCAGTCCAACCGCCGCCCCAAAAAGAATGCTGCGCCGGCGACCGCAGATGTAACCGCCTAAGGTGTCATCCCGGCCGAAACGCGAGGCGCGCAAGCGCTGAGCGTGCAGTTGAGGGACCTGGGTTTTGACTCTAACTAGGTACCAGGTACCCGCCACCAGGTACCAACCCGAATCCCCTCCACCCCTTGAACCATCTAATATAGGCGTATGGGAAACACCTTCAAGACCGCTTTCCTGCTCACCGCGCTCACGCTATTCGCCATATTTGTGGGCCAGCTCATCGGCGGCCAGCAAGGCATGATCTACGCCTTCGCCTTTGCCGTCATCATGAATTTTGTCTCTTATTTCTTCTCCGATAAGATCGCGCTGGCGGTGAACGGCGCACAGCCTGTCACTCGTGAGGAGTTGCCGCGCGTCTATGAGGTCGTAGAGCGCCTTACTCAGAAAGTCGGGCTTCCCATGCCCAGGATCTACGTCATCCCCACCGATTCGCCCAACGCCTTCGCCACCGGCCGCAATCCCAGGCACGCAGCCGTCGCCGTGACCCAGGGCATCCTCAATCTGTTGAACGATGATGAACTCGAAGGCGTGCTCGCGCACGAACTCGGCCACGTCAAGAACCGCGACATCCTCACCAGCAGCGTAGCCGCTACCATGGCCGGCGTCATCACCATGCTCGCTCGCACCGCCTATTACGCAGAGCTCTTTGGCCTGGGCGGTGGCCGCGGCAGCGATGATCGCCGCGGCGGCGTGCTTTCTACGCTTGCCATGCTCATCCTCGCTCCCTTTGCCGCTATGCTCATTCAGCTTTGGATCTCTCGCACCCGCGAGTACGGCGCCGATGAGACCGGCGCACACTTCACCGGCAACCCGCACGCGCTCGCCAGCGCGCTGCGCAAACTCGACCAGTGGTCGCGGCGTCTGCCCATGACCGCCTCGCCCTCCACCGCGCACCTGTTCATCATCCAGCCCCTGATCAGCGGGGGCTTCAACAGCCTCTTCTCCACTCACCCGCCCATCGAAAAACGCATCGAACGCCTCACCGGCATCCCCGCCGACCAGCAGTTCTAAGCAATCGCTGTTCACCGCGCAAGAGACTGTCATCCTGAGCGAGGGCGAATGCCCGAGTCGAAGGACCCCGAGGATGACAAGCGCGTCATGCAGCTAAGAAGCATTCTTACGAGCCTCGTCGGCTATGCTTTCCGATGACTCAATGACCGAATGACCTGATGAGTCAAATCCCTTCGTGCTCCTTCGTGTCCTTTGTGGTTTGTTGCTTTTTCCATGACTCACTGAGCCGATAATCCGATATCCGCCGCTTGCTGCCGCTTCTCAATCTTTGCCTTCAAAGACTGAATAAAAGCCGGGACCCAGGATCGGTGTTGTCATGGATGATCAAGATCGTGACCGGTAGAAGCGACAGCGCAACGAGGAAGAGCCAGTAGCGCCACCTGGACTTGCGCTTAGGTAGCGGCTGCAGGCAATCGAGGATCGGGGGTTCCGACCATGTCTTGGCCAAGTGTCTGTGCAGCTTCCGTCATCGCAGGGATTCTATCCTGAGCTTCCTTGCCGAATGGTTGTTCAAATCCAAAACTTTCACCAAACCGGAATTTCACATTTCAATGGGAGAGCCTCTGGGACATCGTTGTAAGATAGCGCTAGAAAGGTGGGCTTAATGGCAACTTCAGCTACAAAACGCCGACCAGCCACCGAAGATCTGCTGGACCGTTTCTCGGGCCTCATTGATGAGCAGGCTGCGAAGATGACAGACAAGGAATTCAAGAAGGCCGAAAAGAATTTCAATCGGGCCATCAAACAGGCCCGCGCTTCTCGGCGCAAGCGGCCCGGAAGCGCCTGATCCAGTCTTTCAGTTCGTCCGGTGTGATCTCCTTTTTCCAAGATTTGACCGCGGCCACGAAACCATCCTCGTCACCCGTTTCGATCAGCTCTCCGATCTTCTCCAACGCCTCGCGCTGGATCCGGAGCTTATTTCTATCGATGTAGTCGCGCATCTCGCCCGCTAGTCAAACACCGTCGGGCAGATCTAGGACAGGTTTTCTTCGCCTGTTTCCAATTTCGCAACAACTCAGGGAATCCAGATAGATCGCCTCGCTTCCTAAGCCAGATGTAACGATCCTTGGAAATCTGTTACGAATCTGGAACAGCGAAATGAGCGCAGGCGGATCCCCTCGTGGTTCACTTTGCCTTTCAATGAAATGACTCACTGACCCGATGATTCAATTTCCGGTAGAATTTCCCTTCATGTCTTCATCCACCATGCCGGCCGCTGCTGCCACGGCGCAGGGCGCGGCCCGCCTTGAAGCCGAGCTCAGAAAGGTCATCCGCGGCAACGATGCCGTCATCCGCATGGCGCTGGTCGCCATCTTCGCCCGCGGACACCTGCTCATCGAGGGCGTCCCCGGAGTCGGCAAGACCACGCTCGCGCACGCTCTCGCCCGCAGTCTCGATTGCAGCTTTCAGCGTATTCAGTTCACCAGCGACCTGCTGCCCACTGACGTGCTCGGCATCTCCATCTACTCCGCCATCGAGCAGAAATTCGACTTCAAGCCCGGCCCCATCTTCGCCAACGTCCTGCTCGCCGATGAGATCAACCGCACCACGCCCAAGACCCAATCCGCCCTGCTCGAAGCCATGAACGAGCGCCAGGTCACCGTGGACCGCATCTCGCACCCGCTTCCCGACCCTTTTCTTGTCATCGCCACGCAGAATCCTGTCGAGCACCACGGCACTTATCCCTTGCCCGAGTCGCAGATGGATCGCTTCCTGCTTCGCGTCGCCATGGGGTATCCCCAATCCGGCAGCGAGCGCGCCATTTTGCGCCACGAGGCCGGCGCCGCCCACCTCGATTCCGTCCGCCCCGTTCTCACCGCCGCCGAAATCGTCTCCATGCAGGAGCAGGTCACCCGCGTTCGCGTCGACGATTCTCTCGCCGACTACGCTCTCGCCATCGTCCGCCGCACGCGCGAGAGCGAGCAGCTCTCTCTCGGCGTCTCTCCTCGCGGCGCCCAGATGCTCTACCGTGCCGCTCAGGCCATGGCCTATCTCGAAGGCCGCGCCTTCACCAAGCCCGATGACTTCAAGCAGCTCGCCGTCGCCGTCTTCGCGCATCGCGTCGTCGTCAACGCCCGCTATTCCTCAACTCTCAAGAAATCCGACCAGGCCGAGCAGCTCCTCGGCGAGATGGTCGAAAGCGTCAGCGTGCCCGTCTGATTGCACATGAATCTCCTCAAATTTTTCCTCTTTCTCTCGCTCGGCCTCTGGCTCGGCGCCATCGTCTTCTTCACCGCTGGCGAAGCGCCCACCATTCTGCGGCTTGCGCCTACTCGCGAGCTCGGCGGAGCCATCATCAACCAGTCCATGGTCCGGCTGCACAATCTCGGATTCGCCTGCGGCGTCATCTTCCTCATCGCCTCGCTCGGCCTCTCCCGCCTGCAACATGGCGAATTACGTGCCGCCCAGCCCTCCAACATCTTCATCGTCATCATGCTCGCGCTCACGCTCTACTCGCAGCTCTCCGTGCTTCCGGCCATCGCCGCGCTGCGCGTTGCCGCGCCCACGCAGCAGCAGCTCGATGCCTTCATGCATCTGCACACCGTCTCTGTCGCGCTCGAAGGCGCCGTTCTGCTCCTTGGGTTCCTCACCCTCTGGCTCGCCCTGCGCCGCCTGCAATGAGTCTCGCCTCGTTTATGATGATGATTGGCCCGCTGAATCAGCTTACTCAGTCAGCAATTACCAATTTCCCGATTCTCAGCTATGAAGACCGGCATCATCGGCCTGCCGCAGGTAGGCAAGACATCGCTGTTCAAGATTCTCACCCGGGCCAGGCTCGAGGCCGGCGGCTACAGCAATCCCAAAGAGGCCCACATCGGCGTCGCCAAAGTCCCTGACGATCGCTTGGATAGACTCGCTGCCCTCTACAATCCCAAAAAACTCATCCACGCCTCCGTCGAATACGTGGATGTCGCCGCCATCGGCAAAGAGGCGCTCAAGGAGACCGCCTTCACCGCCAGCCTGCGCGGTGTGGATGCTCTCGCCCACGTCGTCCGCGCCTTCGACGATCCTTCCATTCCGCACGTAGGCCCTATCGATCCATTGCGCGACATCAAGAACGTTGATTTCGACCTTATCTTCAGCGACCTCGGTCAGGTCGAAAAGCGCCTCGAGCGCCTGGAAAAAGACTTGAAGAAGCAGAAAACTGCCGAGTTGGAGCGCGAGTTCGAATTGCTCAAGCGCGGCAAGGCGCATCTCGAGACCGAAAAGCCGCTGCGCGAGATGGAAATGGCCACCGCCGAGAAGAAACTCATTCGCGGCTTCATGT
>Ga0187777_10000498_pt1 | contig 26870 bp, 21 predicted proteins | sample 1015_Q2_SP5_10_M_FD_132416 | JGI IMG/M metagenome (GOLD analysis project Ga0187777, IMG submission 132416) | Tropical peat soil microbial communities from peatlands in Department of Meta, Colombia - 1015_Q2_SP5_10_MG | ecosystem: Environmental > Terrestrial > Soil > Wetlands > Peat | place... | reverse complement strand
TTTTTGACCTCTTTCTTCTCGGGATCAAAGACAAAGACCCCATCATTGTCTGTGATTCCATAAAGCATTCCATCCGCTGCCACGGCGAGTGAAAGGATGGCCTTCGCTTCGGGAACAGGAACGATTTCAAAAATCTTTTTTTCCTCTTTAGGGTCCCAAAGAATAAGCTTCGCCTCTTTTTCAACAGCCCGTGTTCCAGTTCCACCCCTCACAGAACTTCCCGCTGCCATAAGGTCCAATTTGCCGATATAAGCAAGAGAGGCGATGCTCTGATTCTGGATGATGTTGCGGTAGACTCTTTTTTCATTTTTCTTCGGATCGTAGACGCAAAGGGCGCCACCCAGGAGTCCGTAATCAGGGTAACCTCCGATATAGACGTTCCCATGAGGCCCGGCTACCATCGCTCTCGGCCGGTAGAGTTCTGCTCCCATGGGACCTAGGTCCCTCGGGTTGGCATCCTCGTTGTCGCCAAATCTTAACGGTTTGCTCGGATCGTAGACAGACAGCTTGGCCTCAGGGTACGAGCAGAGATAAAGCTTGCCGTCGAGGGTTCCCATGGAGTAAACCTCTCCGTCTGCCTTGGAGGCCCTGCCCAGATTTCTGAAAGATAAAGTGCGGGGATCATAGACGAAGAGCCGAAGGGGAAGCATGCTGCTCCCATAGACCTTGCCATCCGGTCCCATGCCGACGACGAAGATATAGGCGCCTGCGGCTTCATACCGGAGCGGAATTTCTTTCGCCTCCTTAGTTGCCGGATTCTCAATCCGGAGACGGTCCCCGTCCACGAGACGAAACGTTCGTCCATCCGGCAGGCCATTTTGAGGAAAAGGAATATCGGATTTGGAGACCTCCACCCTTCTTTCTCCTTCAAGTTGAAACCATGGATCGGAGGTGGAAAGTTTGAAATAAATCTTTCCATCCTTTCCCTTTAACAAATTCACACGACCTGGTTTTCGGCCTTCCGGGGGGATCAGAGAAGTCTTGGTCTTCTTCTCCGGGTCGAAGACGATAATGTCCATCTTCTCAAACTGGATGGCACAGTAAACCAATCCATCCTCCCCTGCCGTGGGGTAACAGTAGAACTGATCCGGGTCCACTCGACCAAAATTCTCAGCCACCCCGGTCTTGGGATCATAAGAAAAAAGCTTTGCTGAGGGGTAAGTCCCTCCCCAGATTTTCCCATCCCTGGCCGTTGTGATTTTACAGATGAAAGACTCGGACTCTCCGGCAGGTTGTCCAAGGTCCTCCCATTTCTCGGTCCTCGGATCAAAACGCAGAAGGTGTGCAGAATAATAACTCCCCAGATAGATGCGATTTTCATGATCGATGGTGAATCCCCATGAACCCATCTGAGAGGAAAGAGGACCGTTGAATTGTCGTATCTGGCCTGTATCGGGATTGACAGCGAGAAGGAATAGAGGAGCTTCGTACTGTCCGAAGGAAAGGTAAATCGTATCCATGGCCCCCGTCTTTCCGGGGCCGACAAACATCTCCCAACAGATGGCCTCCCTCACGGGTGCGCCGAGGTCTTTCTGAGCGAAGGAGGTCTTTGGCAAAGCGCTCAGGGTGAGAAGAGCGAAGAGAAGCACTAGAAACCGAACTCCACACAACCGCCGAGCGCCGTGGTCTTGCTTCGGAAGGCACAAAAGGGGGATAACCACGGATGCTCCCCTTTGGCAAAGGGGAGTCAGAGGGGATTTAGACATTTTTATCCGCCGCCTCCCTGAATTTTTTCACACCTCCGGCGAGAAGAAGTGGGTCAAACAATTGGCTCCGTTTCCGAAGTGCTGGGAATATCCGGAGGCTCTGGCGAAGGTAACGGCGTTTTGGGTTTTGGTTTTTTAGGACGTGAACGCCAGTGAGGCTTCGGGGTTTTCCTTCCCTTCTGTTCTTTCGACTCCTTCAATTCTTCCGCAGCCTCCTTTCTCTGCTCCTTTCCAAATCCGATGATGACATAAGTCCCGCTTCGGGTATCCGTTCTCAGCTGAATGATGCCTTCTTTCTCGGCATCTTCAAGAAGATCGCTGAAGGTACGGTAGCCATGGTAGGACTCGTTGAAAGAAGGTTTCTTTCGCTTCATCGTCTCTTTCACCATCGATGACCAGAGCACTTCCTTGTTCTCGCGGACGAGGGCGACTACGGAGTCCACCAGGAGTTGAAAAGCCTCCTTCTTCTTTTCGGGAAGATCCTGTTCGATCTTAGGAGGGATGCCGAGGGGCCGCTCTAAGTCTTCGTAATAGATAAACTCGTCGCAGTTGTCGACCAGGAGGTTGGAACTCGATTCCTTTATCCCGAGCCCAATCACCCGCTTGCCGTTTTCCTTCAGCTTGGAGACGAGGGGGGAGAAATCGCTGTCACCTGAAACAATCACAAAAGTATCGATGTGCTCTTTCGAATAACAGAGATCGAGGGCGTCCACGCAGAGCCGGATGTCTGCGGAGTTCTTTCCCGTCATGGCCCGTTTTGGGATCTCGATCAATTCGATGGCCGCCTCGTGAAGGGGCTTCTTATACTCTGCATAATCGGCCCAATCCGCATAGGCCTTTTTCACGATGAGTTTCCCTTTCTCAACGAGGCGCTCCAAGACCTTCTGGATCTCAAATCGCCTGTCCCGCTTGCCTTTGAAACCCAGGGCCAGGTTCTCAAAATCGATGAAGACCGCTAAGGTGTGCTCTCCTTCAGGCATGTATCACTCCTCTCCTCTCGATTTACAACCATCCTACAATTAAATGGAACATTTGTAAACAACAGAAAAATGGCGGGTAAGCAGCTAAGGACCGTGGCAGGTCTGTCTCATGCGCGAAACATCAACTCAGAACCTGGAGAGAATATCCCTCCGATTCAAGTCCTTTTCTGATCTCTCGGATGTGGTCGGGACCGCGAGTCTCCAGCATCAATATCACTTTTGAAAACCCGATGGGAATATCCCTGGCTGCCCGCTCGTGGATGATATGAAGGATGTTGGCCCGCTGTTGGCCGGCCAGAGCGGCGAGTTTTGCCAGTGCTCCTGGAACATCTCTTAAAAGGATGCTCATGCGTACCAGCCTTCCTGTTTGGGCAAGGCCTTTTTCAAGGATTCGGTCCAGGAGGTGAAAATCGATGTTGCCGCCGCTGATGAGCAAGACGATCTTTTTCGCCCTGGTCTTCAATCTTTTCGACAGGAGCGCAGCCAGCGGGGTGGCTCCTGCACCCTCTGCTACGACACGCTTTCTCTCCATCAGCGTAAGGATGGCTGAAGCGATCTCATCCTCTTCCACGGTGACCATCTCATCGACTCCCTTTTGGATCAGGGGGAAGGTCACCTCTCCCACCCTTCGGAGGGCAATACCGTCGGCCAAGGTTGGTTTCACCTTCACCTCGACAACCCTTCCTCTCTTAAAGGAATAAACCGCGGAAGGGGCTTGGATCGTCTGAACGCCGACCACCTTCACGTCAGGCCTTCTTTTCTTTACGATGGCGGCAATACCCGAGATCATTCCCCCGCCTCCCGTTGGGACGACGATCGCCTCCACGCCAGGGACTTCCTCGAGAATGTCGAGCCCGATCGTCCCCTGGCCCGCGATTACCTGCTCGTCGTCAAAAGGATGGATAAAGGATTTCCCCGCCTTTGCCAGCTTCTTTGCGTATTCGAGTGCCTCATCCGTATTCTCACCGAAGAGAATAACCTCTCCGCCATAGGCCTGTGTGGCCATCTGTTTGGCGAGCGAAACTCCCTCGGGCATAACAATGGTCGCATGGATGCCTAAGATGGAAGAGGCGAGTGCCACTCCTTGGGCATGGTTTCCTGCGGAGGCAGCCACCACTCCCCTTTTCTTCATCGAAGGAGTGAGTTGCGACAATTTATAGTAGGCCCCTCTGATTTTGAAAGAGCCCGTCTTTTGGAGATTCTCCAGCTTGAGAAAGATCCCTTTCCCGGTCAGCTTTGAGAAGGTATCGGAATAGATCATCGGAGTCCGGAGGACGATTTTCTGAATCACCCTCTGCGCGGCTTCAACTTCTTCCCAAAGCTTCATCTTTCAACTCCTTCCTTTTCTCAACAGGCTAATCCGCGGCATTCCCGAGACAGGATGCCGGTCGATCCACACCTCGCATCCGTAGACGCTTTCGATATTCTCTTTGGTCACCACCTCCTCGGGAGTCCCCGTTCGATAAATTTTCCCTCCCCGCAGAAGAATCAGCCTGTCACAAAATTCAGAGGCAATGTTCATATCGTGAGAGGCCATGACAATCGTGAGCCCTCTCTCTCGATTGAGCGTGAGGATGAGGTCGAGAAAATCGATCTGGTGTTGGATGTCCAGGTTGGCGGTGGGCTCATCCAGAAGAATGACATCCGGTTCTTGAGCCAGCGCCCTGGCGATGAAGACTCTCTTCCTTTCTCCGCCGGAGAGCTCCTCTATGGGTCTTTCGGAAAACGGAAACATCTTCGTCCACTCCATCGCCTTCCTCGCAATCTCAAGGTCTTTCTCGCTCTCGAACAGAAGTCGGCCAAGATAGGGAGACCTCCCCATCAGGACCGTCTCGAGAACGCTAAAAGGAAAAAGAAGCTGAGTCTCTTGGGCGACTACAGCAATCCTCTTGGCGATGTCCCTTCGGTCCATCTTCTTCATGGGAACGAGCTCGAAGAGAATCTCTCCCCTCTGGGGTGCAAGAAGGCGGTAGAGGAGCTTCAGGAGCGTCGTCTTCCCCGATCCGTTGGGCCCGATCACTCCGACAAATTCCCCCTTCTCCACGCGGAAAGAGACGTCCTGGAGCACCCACGCTTCGTGATAACGGAAGGAAACAGAATGGACTTCGATCATAATGTTCTGACCACCTTGCGCGTCCTTAAAAGGTAGATGAAAAAGGGGCCTCCAAAGGCCGCCGTGATCACGCCCACGGGCAATTCCACGGGCGCGAGCAGGGTTCTGGCAAAGGTATCGCACGCGATAAGGAACGAGGCGCCAATCAAGGCCGAAGCCGGAATGAGGAGGCGATGGTCTGGACCGAAGATCAGCCGGACAGAATGGGGGATGATTAGGCCGACGAAACCAATCAGACCGCACACGGCGACGGATGCCGCAGTGATCAAAGAGGCAGCGAGGTAAGAAACCAGTTTCAGCCTCTCCACATCCACTCCCAACTGGACAGCGCTCTCCTCCCCCGAAAGGATGAGATTCAAATGGCGAGCGTGGAGGTAAAGAAGGAAGATCCCCAGCAGAATATAGGGAAAGATAATGAGAACCGACCGAGCATTGGCGAAGCTAAAGTCTCCCATCAGCCAGAAGATGATCGTGCGGAGTTCCTCTTTTTGGGAGAGGGAGATGAAAAACATGATGAGGGCTGAGAGAAAGGACCCGACGATGACCCCTGCCAGCAAAAGCGTATGCGGATGAATCCTCCCTTCCTGTCTTCCGCAATAGAAGACAACCAGGATGGACAGGAGCGCACCCAAGAAAGAAGCCAGAGGAAGGCCGAGGGAGGATACCCCCAGTCCTAATAGAATAGCGATGACGGCGCCCACGGCTGCGCCGCTCGAAACTCCGAGGATGTAAGGATCGGCCAGAGGGTTTCTCAGCAGGGCCTGGAATGCGGCTCCTGACACGGAAAGGCCTGCGCCCACAAAGCCTGCCAGAATCGCCCGGGGAAGTCTGAGGGAAAGAATGATGGTCCGCTCCGTTTCATTCCCTGCTCCTTTGAGGCCCAGAAGTGCCCCGAAGAGAATGCGCATAGAACGAAGGGGTGGGACTCTTACGCTTCCCATCGTGATCGATACCAGGATGATAACGATCAGGACAAAGCCGAGAAGAATCGAGATCGTGAGGACTTTTTTGGGAGTGATGAGCTTCATCTAAATTCCATTGCAAATTGCAAAATTAACAGTTAGCAATGCAAATTTCAAATTCGTAACGTGAGTATCCGCATTGTGATTTTTGAGTTTGATTCTCATTTTGCAATGATAGCTTTGCAATGCTAATTTTGCATTGGTCTTTTGAATTTCTCCGGAGGGAGGACGCTTGCGATCCCTCCAGTCCCTTAATAACGCAGGGACGGCCGGTCGAGCAGGTCTGAGTCTAATGGTCTTGCCTTCCCATCAGCTCCCGGAAAAGATTGCTTGAAGCACATACCAGGCAATCTGAGGATTTTCTTTAAACCGTCGAATCGAATAGGCATACCAGGACTGCCCGAAAGGAACATAGACGCGCAACTTGTGTCCGTCTGCAACAATCCTATCGCGAAGCTTACTCTTCACACCGTAAAGCATCTGAAACTCGTAGTCGGAGCTTTGGAGGTTCATCTCTTGAATATATTGATAGGCGCCGTTTATCAGAAAATCATCATGCGTCGCAATGCCCACATAGCACTTTTCTTCGAGAAGCCTTTTAAGGAGCTTTAGATAATTGAGACGAATTTCCTCTTCGCTCTTTAGGGCGATGGTATCCGGCTCGATATAAGCTCCTTTGCAAAGCCTGATATTTGCTTTCATCGGGATCATCCTCAGGATGTCTTCCTCACTTCTCCGCATATTTGCCTGGATGACCACACCCACGTTTTCGAACCCATCAGACCGAAGCCTTCCGTATAATTCCAATGTCTCGCTCGTCGTGGATGAATCTTCCATATCAATCCGAACAAAGTTGTCGTACCCGGAGGCGATGCCGAGCAGCTGCTTCACGTTTGCACGGCAGAACTCCTCATCGATCTTCAGCCCGAATTGAGTCAGTTTGATCGAGAGATTTGCATCCAGGCGGTTACGATGGATCGAGTGAAGCACTTCCTCGCACGCTCCGACCGCTCCTAGAGATTCGTCATGGGTCCCGACATTTTCACCGAGGACATCCATCGTTCCCATCATATGTTTTAAGTTGACGGATCTTACGACACTGACGGCATCGTCCAGTTTTTCGCCCGCGATGTAGCGCATGGCAAAGGGTTTCACCAGAGGTCTAGGGAGAAGCTGAATAGCGGATAAAATCAACCGGTTTGCCAGATTCATTTGAGCTCGGTTAGATCGTCTTCTTAAATCCCTCCTGTCCCCCTTTGCTAAAGGGGGGTGAGGGGGATTTATGATAGGCAAGGGCGACGAACCCTTCGTGCGGAATTTGTTTTAGAATGTAGCAAGCTCATTTCCGAGTGTCAACAATAAATTCCTGGTAGCACGCGTTTATGGCGATCCATACCTTTCTTTGGTCTCGGCACCCAAATTGACAGGCAGAAGAAATTATAGTATTTTTAATGACATAACCTCTTACCCTTGCCTTCTCGTTGGAGGCTCTGTCGTAATCGCGGCCCTGCCGGAACAGGCATCTGTTTGGAACCTTTTTTTCATTGCAACACAGTCCCACAGGGCGAGATCAGTGACATGGGAAGAGAATGACCGCCAAGGATGGTGACGGATTGAAAGAATTTCTTTCTCTCGTTTCAAAACCGGTCAGGTATCTCGGCAGTGAGATCCATTCGATCAGAAAGGATCTTGCCAAGGTCAAGTTGAAATTCTGCCTTGCCTTTCCCGATGTCTACGAAGTGGGAATGTCTCATCTGGGAATTCAGATTCTTTATCATATTCTGAACGCAAAAGAAGAGGTCGCCTGCGAAAGGGCTTTTGCTCCTTGGGTGGACATGGAAAATGTCCTGAGGAGGAGACAGATTCCACTTTCCTCCCTCGAATCCTCCACCCCACTCAACCAATTCGACATCGTGGGTTTCTCTCTTCAGTACGAACTCTGTCTTACCAACGTTCTCAATATGCTCGCTCTCTCCAATATCCCTCTCTTCTCCACAGACAGGGATAACCGGTTTCCCATCATCATCGCCGGAGGACCTTTGACCTTTAACCCTGCACCCATCGCCGATTTTTTTGATGCTTTGGTTATCGGAGATGGCGAAGAGGTGGCTTTGGAGATCTGCGAGATCGCACTTCAATCGAAAGAGGCCGGGGCGAGGAAAGAAGATTTTTTGAAATCCCTCTCCCAACTGGAAGGGGTCTACGTCCCCAGTATGCAAAGAGAGGCACAAAAGATACATAAAAGGGTTGTCACCAACATCAACCAAGCTCCGTTTCCCACCTGTCCCATCGTCCCCTTCATGAAGGTGGTTCATGACCGTCTCAATATCGAGATCGCAAGGGGTTGTAAAAGGGGTTGCCGCTTCTGTGAGGCCGGGTTCGTCCACCGGCCTTACCGTGAGAGAAGTCCTGAGAGCATCCATGAGATTCTCGGCGCCTCGCTCAAGCAAACGGGCTACGAAGAGCTGTCTTTGCTGTCTCTTAGCGCCGGCGACTACTCTTCTATCGAGCCTCTTCTCTCAAACCTCATGGATCAGCTTGAATCGAAGAAGGTGGCCGTCTCTTTTCCTTCACTAAGGATCGAGAGCGTGGTGGGACAGCTAGCAGACCAGGTGAAGCGGGTGAGAAAGACCGGGTTTACGGTTGCACCCGAGGCTGGAACAGAGCGGCTCCGAAGCGTCATCAATAAGGAGCTGGATGAAAGAGTCTTTTTTCAAGGTCTCTCAGAACTCTTCTCAAAAGGATGGAAGAACATCAAGCTCTATTTCATGATGGGACTTCCGACGGAAAAGGAAGAAGACTTACGGGGGATCTTTGAGCTGACCAAAAAGATCACTTCCTTAGCAGAGAGACAGAAAATCCATCCCAATATCAACGTCAGTGTCTCCACTTTCGTACCCAAGCCCCACACCCCTTTCCAGTGGGAAGCCCAGATCCCTTTGGAGGAGATGAAGGAAAAACTTCATTTGGTCAGGGATGGGGTGAAGAGGAATCATCTGGGTTTTAAGTGGCAAGATCCTCATCTCAGTTTTTTGGAAGGAATTTTCTCAACGGGCGACCGAAATCTTTCCCGGGTCTTGGTAGAGGCGTACCGCTTAGGATGTCGCTTCGACGGCTGGAGCGATCAGTTCCGATACCCCTTGTGGGAAGAAGCCTTTCAGAAGACAGGATTGAAGATCGATGTCCACACACAAAAGAAGAAACGTGACGATGTCCTTCCGTGGTCGCTCATCGAAACGGGGATGGATGCTCGATTTCTTTGGAAGGAATACCAGAGGGGCCTCAATGAGAAAACTAGTGCTCCTTGCGTGGCAGAGAATTGTCGCCGATGCGGGATCTGCAACGGCAAAACCATCCTTGTGAGAGAAGGGACGTCGGCAGAGGTGGGGGGTCCCGAGAAAGAAGTTCGAAGAGATATCCAAAAAAAAGAGCGGAAGAAAAAGATTCGATTAAAATTCAAAAAAGTGGGAGAGATGCGATTCTTGAGCCATTTAGAGCTGGCGCATCTTTTTTATCGCGCATCCAAAAGGGCCGGCCTTCCTCTCTGCTTTTCCGAGGGATTTCACCCAATGCCCAAGATCGTTTTCGCCACAGCCCTTCCGGTAGGAATGGAGAGTTTGACGGAGATTGTGGATATGGAGTGCGATGAGAAAATCACTCCGTCTGAGGTTGTGGAGAAACTAAATCGAACTCTGCCACCGGGAATTGAGATCAAGGAAGCGGAGGAGGTTCCGCTCTTTTTTCATCTGTCCTCTCTAACCCAGCCGTCTATCTACTGGGTACCTCTGGACCATTTTTCTTCACAAGAGAATGCGATCCTAAAGATCAAGGAGATTTTGGATAAGAAGGAGTTCTTGATTCATCAAGAGAGAGATGGAAAGAAGAGGAGTGTGGACATCCGACCTCTTATCGAAAAAATGGAGATCAAGAAAAAGTCAGCGGAAGGGGACCAATGGGGAATGGAACTCGCGCTTCGAAGGACGAACGGAAGAACGGCCAAACCCGTTGAGATTGTGGGGGCCGTATTGCGCCTGGAAGGAGCACCCTTGGCTCAATTGAAAGTCATTAAATTGGAATAACGGAATACTGGAATAATGGAATATTGAGAGGATGCTTGTCAGCCGTTTCTTAAGAAACCATCATTCCATGCTTCCATTATTCCATTTCTTCATTTCTTCCTGAGGCGTCCATGGCGAATGAGTTAATCATTAACGTGACAGAATACGAAACAAGGGTTGCGCTGTTAGAGGATCGCGTCCTTGCCGAGCTTTACATCGAGCGCGCCAAGGACCGGGGAATCATGGGGAATATCTATAAGGGAAAAGTGGTGAAGGTCCTGCCGGGGATGCAGGCCGCCTTTGTGGATATCGGCCTGGAAAAGGCCGCCTTCCTTTACGTCTCGGATGTCCATGGGTCATTCGAAGACTATGAGGATATGGGCTTTCAAGGGGAAGAAATGCCGGCTTATTTCAGCAGCCCCTCCTCACAGATTCAAGACCTCCTCTCCGAAGGCCAGGAGATATTGGTTCAAGTCTCCAAAGAACCCCTCGGCACGAAGGGAACACGAATCACCTCCCACACCACATTCCCGGGCAGGTATCTTGTTTATATGCCCCTGGTGGATCATATCGGGGTTTCGAGAAGGATCAAGGATGAAAAGGAACGGAAGAGACTGAGAGAGATCGTCCAATCCATAAAACCTCCCGGAGGTGGCTTCATTGTCAGGACGGCCAGTGAAGGCGCAGCGGCAGATGAAATTCGAGCTGATATGGAATTTCTCCTCCACCTTTGGAACAATATCCAGAAGAAAAAAGAAAATTCGCCAGCCCCCTCACTGATCCACAGTGATCTGACCATGGTGCTCCGCGTCATCCGCGATATTCTCTCCCCTCAGGTCAACCGAATCATCATCGACTCCAAAGAAGAATATGATCATATTCTCTCCTTCATTAACACCTATATGCCGAAACAAAGATATGAGATGAGCCTCTACGAGAAGAAGGAGCCGATCTTCGATGCTTACGGAATCGAGATGGAGATCGACAAAATCCTGGGGAGTAAGGTCTGGCTTAAATCCGGAGGATACATCGTCATCGATATGAGCGAAGCCCTGGTGGCCATCGATGTGAATACAGGAAGATATGTGGGAAAGAGAAATTTAGCAGACACCATTCTAAAGACCAACCTGGAGGCAGCCAAAGAGATCGCTTACCAGTTGAGACTGCGGAATATCGGAGGCATCATCATCATTGACTTTATCGATATGGAAAGGGAGGGGGATAGGGAAAAGGTTTATCAGGCTTTCGAGGAAGCCTTGAAGAAAGACCGCCAAAAGACGAATATCTTTAAGATCTCAGAATTGGGGTTGGTGGAGATGACCCGGAAGCGAACCCGGGAAAATATCGCTCGGATCCTCGGCGAGTCCTGTCCCTATTGTGAGGGAGCAGGGCTGATCAAATCGAAAACCACGGTCTGCTACGACATCTTCCGGGAGATCGAAAGAACCTCCACGGAGTTGGGGGGACATAACATTCTGGTCGAAGCCAATCCGGAAATCGCCGACCTCCTTTATGAAGAGGAGAGGTCGGGCGTGGAGGAATTGGAGAAAAAACTGAGGAAAAAGATCGTCATAAAAGGCAAGATCGGGTTTCACCAGGAGCAATTCAACATCATCGAAATTTAAAGTAGTGGAATTTGACAAAAGGGCCAAGAATCAATTAATATTCAATGATTATTTTAATCTGGAGGCGTGTGATGTATGCGGTGGTGAAAACCGGGGGGAAGGAATACCGGGTCTCCAAAGGAGACTTCATCCGAGTAGAGAAGTTGGAGGGAAAAGCAGGAGATCAGGTGGAATTGAAAGATGTCCTGATGGTCTCCAAGGAGGGGGAAACGCTGGTAGGAACTCCTCATCTTGCCAATGTCGTCATCAAGGGGGAGATCGTTCAAGAAGGTAAAGGGAAAAAGGTCTTGACCTACAAGATGAAAAGAAGAAAGAATTATCGGCGGTTCAAGGGCCATCGCCAAACATATACCTATCTGAAAGTGAACGATATCACTTTGAGTTAGCAGAAAAGCCAAACAGAAGAATGGAACAATGGAATGGTGGAGTAATGGGTAATAAAGAGAACAAGCGAATTTAGCCCAATATTCCAACATTCCAGTATTCCGGATTTTGGATTTTGGATTTGGAGGTAAGCGATGGCACACAAGAAAGCAGGAGGAAGCTCCCGAAACGGCAGAGACAGCGCAGGGCAGCGTTTGGGCGTCAAACGATACAGCGGGCAGTCCGTCCAGGCAGGAAACATATTGGTCCGCCAGAAGGGAACCCGTATCCATCCCGGAGAAAATGTGGGGATGGGAAAGGATTACACCCTCTTTGCCACAATTGATGGAATCGTCAAATACGAGAAGAAAGGAAAAGATAGGAAACAGGTGAGTGTCTACGCCTCCTGAATCACGTTGGATTCAGGGTTCATCCCCGAGCCTGCCATGGTTTGGGACCCTCCATTCGGCCTGTAATTCGTCGATGATGAAATTTGTGGATGAAGCAAGAATCCATGTGAAAGCGGGCGATGGTGGAAATGGTTGTGTCAGTTTTCGGAGAGAACGGTTTATCCCCAGAGGAGGTCCAAACGGAGGTGATGGAGGAAAAGGCGGAGACGTGATCCTTCAAACCGACGCTCAACTGGTCACCCTTCTCGATTTAACCTACCCCAAGCAGTTCCGCGCCCAAAAAGGAAGTCACGGAAGAGGAAAGGATCAAACCGGAAAGAACGGAGAGGACCTCGTCATTCGAGTTCCAGTCGGAACCCTCGTCCGGGAGGACAAGAAGGAAGAATTGCTGCAAGACCTTCTGTTTGATGGCCAGCAATTTGTGGCGGCAGAGGGAGGTCGCGGCGGCCGGGGAAACGCCCGGTTTGCCACGCCAACGCAGCGCGCGCCTCGCCGTGCCGAAAAGGGGGAAAAGGGACAGGAGCGGTGGTTGCGACTCGAGCTGAAGCTTCTTGCCGATGTGGGGCTGATCGGCTATCCCAATGCAGGGAAATCGACCCTCCTCTCTCGAATCTCTTCTGCCAGACCGAAGATCGCGGACTATCCCTTCACTACCCTCGTTCCCAATCTGGGCGTGGTGAGCCGAGAGGATCGCCGGCCCTTTATCGTGGCGGATATTCCGGGATTGATCGAAGGCGCTTCAAAAGGAGCCGGACTGGGACTCTCTTTTCTTCGGCATGTGGAACGGACACGCCTTCTCATCCATCTTTTGGACGTCTCGGAAGGACCTTCCCGCGATGCGGTCAAAGACTTTCAGACTCTCAACCGTGAACTGAAGGCCTACGACCCATCGCTTCGAAAAAAAAAGCAATTCCTTACCCTCAATAAAATAGACCTTCCTTCGGTTCGGGAAAGGGCGACAGATATCGAGAGTGAATTTGAGAAAATGGGGTATCGACTTTATTTAATCTCCGGCAAAACAGGCGAGGGTGTAGAAGAAGTGCTCGAGGATGTGTCCCGGACAATCGAATCTATTTCAGACCAGGGCCATGAATAGCAGGGATATTCGTAAAGAGATACTGGGAAAAGGAAGAAGAATCGTCGTGAAGGTGGGCTCCAGTATTTTGGCCTCTGTGGAGAAAGGGCTCCATTACGAAGTCTTTTCCCGTTTGACTAAAGAGATTTCGGATCTGAAGCGCCAGGGTTATGAGGTCGTCGTGGTTTCCTCTGGAGCCATCGCTGCTGGAATGGAAAAGCTGGGGTACAAGGCCCGCCCCCAGGACATTACACAGAAGCAGGCCACAGCCGCCGTGGGCCAAACCCGGTTGATGAATATCTATGAGAGCTACTTTTCACGCTATCAGCAGATGGTGGCTCAGGTTCTTCTGACGCGCGATGACTTGAGCCATCGGCGGAGATTCCTCAATGCCCGCAATACCCTGCTGGCCCTTCTCGAGCTCGGAATCATCCCTATCATCAATGAAAACGATACCGTGGCGGTCGACGAGATCAAATTTGGTGATAATGACAACCTCTCTGCGCTGCTCACCAACCTGATCGGAGCGGACCTTCTCATTATCCTGACAGACATCGATGGTCTTTGTGATGCCGACCCGAGGGTAAACCCGCACGCACGATGTATTTCTCTGGTGGAGGAGATTGACACGGAGGTGGAAGGGATCGTCGGAGAAACGAAAAGCGAGATGAGCGTGGGAGGCATGATCAGCAAGATTCAAGCCGCAAGAAAAGCATCCCATTTCGGAATTCCCACGGTGGTGGCCCGGGGGACCAAAGAAAGAGTTCTGCACCAGATCTTGAGGGGAAAGGAGATCGGAACGCTGATCCTTCCAAAAGGGGAGGCATTGAGCAGCCGGAAACATTGGATCGCTTTCAACCTGAAACCAAAGGGTGATGTCATCGTGGACGACGGGGCAAAGAAAGCCGTTGTCCAGAAAGGAAAGAGCCTGCTCCCATCCGGCGTGGTCAAGATCAGGGGGAGCTTCGATCGCGGGGACCTCGTTACCTGTCTGGGGCCTCGTGGGAAGGAGTTCGCCAGGGGGTTGGTGAACTACAGCGCCGAAGAGCTCGAGAAAATCAAAGGCCTCCGAACCGACCGGATCGAATCCACTCTGGGCTATAAATATTGTGATGAAGTGATCCACAGGGATGACTTAGTCGTTTTATGAAAAAGAAATTGGATACCGCGATAGAGGTAAGAAGGATGGCCAGAAAGGCCCTGGAGGCGTCTCGCCTCCTGGGCAGGCTTTCCACTGCCGAAAAGAACAAGGCTTTGCTCACGATGGCGGATCATCTGGAGCGGGACCAGGAATGGTTGATGAAAGAAAACCGGAAGGATCTTGCTGCGGCGAAAAGGGCGCATCTTTCGGGCGCATTGATCGACCGCCTAAGATTAACCCCTTCGGTCATCCGGGGAACGGCAGAAGGGCTCCGGGAGGTGGCTCGTCTTCCTGATCCAGTGGGCGAGGTCGTCCGGATGTGGAAGAGGCCAAACGGCTTAATGGTTGGAAGGATGAGGATTCCCCTTGGCGTCATCGGAATCATTTACGAATCGAGGCCCAACGTCACGGCAGATGCCTCCGGCCTCTGCCTTAAGTCGGGCAATAGTGTCATCCTGAGGGGAGGGTCAGAAGCCTTTCATTCAAATCAGGCGATGGGACAAGTTCTTCGAAAGGTCCTCGTTGAGATGGGACTTCCCCAAGAAGCGATCCAGATCTTTCCTCATACGGAGAGGGAGGCGATCCGGGAGATGCTCCAGTTGGAGGGGGAGATTGATCTCATCATCCCCAGGGGAGGGGAAGAGCTCATTCGATTCGTCACAAGACACTCGAAGATTCCTGTGATCAAACATTACAAAGGGGTCTGCCATGTCTTCGTGGATGAGACGGCCGATCTGGAGATGGCCAACCGGGTCTGCCTCAATGCAAAAGTCCAAAAGCCAGGCGTGTGCAATGCGATGGAGACCCTGCTCGTTCATCAGAAGGTGGCAAATCGATTTCTTCCAAAAGTAGCGAGCGCCCTTCAGAGAGAAGGTGTCGAACTGAAAGGATGTTCTCAGACAAGGAAGATCCTCTCCCACATTAAGGAGGCGCGGGAAGAAGATTGGACTCAAGAGTACTTAGACCTCATTCTCTCCATCAAGGTCGTGAAGGGAATCGAAGAAGCGATCGCGCACATTGCACGGTACGGCTCGTCCCACACCGAAGCGATTATCACGTCGGATTATGAGAATGCTCAGAGGTTTCTGAGAGAAGTCAACTCCTCCTGTGTCCTGGTGAATGCCTCGACAAGATTCAACGACGGGTTCGAGCTCGGTCTGGGCGCAGAGATCGGGATCAGCACCTCCAAACTCCACGCCTTCGGCCCCATGGGGTTGGAGGAATTGACGACGACGAAATTTATCGTGTATGGAGACGGACAGGTCCGAAAATGAAAACGCATAGAGCATAGCGCTGAAATCTTTTCACGCCATGCGCTTTGGGCTATGCCCCATGCTGTTTATTAAAGAGGGGAGGATTAAGAAATCAAAAAGGAGTCCACGGGTAGGAAGGTTGGGCTGTTTGGAGGCACCTTCAACCCCATCCATTTGGGCCACCTCAGGGGTGCGGAAGAAATTTGTGAGGCATTTCACCTCGAGGAGGTTATCTTCATTCCTTCCTCTGTCCCGCCCCATAAGGTGACAGAAAAAGTGATCGAAGCCGAACATCGGCTGGAGATGGTGAGGTTGGCCACCCGAAGTAATCCACATTTTTCTACCAGTGACGTCGAGCTTTCAAGGCCTGGAAAATCTTACTCCATCGATACCATCCGGTTTTTCAGAGAGAGAGGCGTGGATCCCCTTTTCTTTATCTTGGGGAGCGACGCCTTTGTGGAGATTGAGACGTGGAAGGAATGTCAAAACCTCTTTTCTATTTGCGACCTTATCATAATGACGAGGCCGGAAGCTCAAAAAAACAGACGCTCCTCACCCTTCCCCAAGGCCCTGATCCCAAGCTTTCGATATGATCAGAGAGAGAATGCCTGGATCCATCTTTCGGGGCACCTGCTCTATTTTAAAGAGATCTCGTTCCTCGACATCTCCTCCACAAAGGTGAGGAAATTGATTGAAGAAGGGCGGTCCGCCAGGTATTTGATCCCTGACGAGGTGGAGGTTTATGTTCAGAACCTCGGGCTTTATCGAAGAAACCCGTGACTAATTTTTTACTTGTCAACAGAATTTTTTCTGGTATAATGCTACATCCAAATTCATCTGTCAGGAGGATATGACCACCGATTCGAAAACAAAGTCTCTGCTCTGCCTGAAGGCAGCGCTTGAAAAGAAGGCCTTAGACCCGGTTCTTCTTGAGTTGAAAGGGAGAACCTCTTTTACCGATTATTTTCTACTCTGTACTGGCAAATCGGATCGTCAGGTTCAAGCGATTGCGCAGGGAATTGAAGAGGCTCTAAAGAAGATAGGCGTTCGGCCTCTCGGTCAGGAGGGAATGACCGAAGGAAAATGGATTTTGATGGATTACGAGGATGTGGTCGTTCATATCTTTCTGGAACCTGTGAGAAAATTTTACGATTTGGAAGGGCTTTGGATCGACGCCCCGCGAATGGATATCCAAAAAGGAGGAAGTATTGGCTAAAGGAAAAGCAAAACCCAAGGTAAAGTCCAAAGCCAAGCCCCCAGTGAAACCCCGGGCGGAAGAGAAGAAGGGACTGGAAAAAGTCGACAAGAAGACGGTCGCGAGATTCAAAAAAATTCTCCTCAAGGAGCGGGAGCAGATCGTTGGGGAGGTCAAACAAATTGTTGAATCTTCAAAGGAAATGGGGCAAGATGGTATTCAGGACATCGGGGATGAGGCGGCCAATATTTACAACAAGCAAGTCCTGCTCAGCTTAAATGAGAACGAGCGATTGAGGCTCAAAGAGGTGGATGAATCGTTGGATCGTATTGAGAATGGGACTTACGGGATCTGCGATGAATGCGGAGGTCCTATTAGTTTGAAGCGACTTGAGGTTCGACCGGTGGCGAAATACTGCGTTCCATGCCTAACCAAGCTGGAAAAGGGAAAGTCATAAGCGATGTCAGTCAGACTTGTATTGAGCTTCCTTTTTATCGTGATGGCCTTCTTTCTTTGGCTTTCGTACGAGAATCCCTTGGGGGTCGAGTTCCACTTTTTCCGCGAGACTTTTGAAACGGAACTCTCCGTCCTCATGATCTCCTCGTTCGTATTGGGCGCGATGTTGGTCTTCATCGGCACCTTGGCTCGGGACACCAAACGGGCCGTTGAAGACTATCTGAGATCTCGTCAAAAAAGAAAGGGGGAATCCCTCAAGGAGGAACTGAATAAGGGGATGGATGTTTTTCTACGGGGGGATCTGGCCAAGGCCAAAGCCCATTTCATCGAGGTGCTCAAGAGAGACCCAATGCAGGTCGATCTCTATCTCCGGCTTTCGGAGATCGCCCTCCACGATGGCCATGATCAGGACGCCCTCCATTGGTTGGCCAGGGCGGAGCTGATCGACATGAGGAATATCGACATCCTCCTTCGTCAGGCAGCGGTATACCAGCGCATGAAGCGATTCGACGAGGCCATCCGCGTCTTGAACCGGGCCATCGGTTTGGATGAGACGCATCTCAAAGCACAGAAAAGTCTGAGACAAATCTACCTGGATAGCCGCAGATGGGAGGAGGCGATCCGAATCCAAAGATCGATTCTCAAATTTACCAAGGGCAAACAGGCAGAGGAGGAGGAGACCCTTTTCAATTTGGGGTTGAAGTACGAGCGTGCCAGAGATCTTTTGAGCCATGGAGGGGAACAGGATCTGGAGAATGCCCTAAAAGAAGTGAAAGAGATCGTTCGTGAGAGAAAGATGTTCCAGCCCGGGTTTGTGCTGCTGGGCGATCTCTATCTACGGATGGGAAGATGGGCTTCTGCCGGCAAGGTCTGGGGGAAGAGCTTCACCCGATTCAAATCCGTCGTCTTCGTCCTTCGTTTGGAAGACCTTTATCTTAGCCGAGAAGATCCGAGCACCCTCCTCCGTATTTACCAAAGGGTCCTTGAACACGATCCCGAGAATTGGGTGCTTGCCTTCTTCTATGCCAAGCTCTGTTTGAGACTGGAAATGCTGGATGAAGCTCTTGATGAGATCAACGAAATTAGCCTTAGGATGAAGGATTTCCCTGCTCTTCACAGGCTTCTTGCAGAAATCTACCTCCACAAAAAAGACTTCGGTCGAGCAGCCCAAGAATTTGAAAAGACTTTCGAATTGAGCGGGACTTCTTACCTCTCCTTTTTTTGCAGCACCTGCGAGAGAGAATCGAAAGAGTGGATTGCCTACTGCCCCCAATGTCATCAATGGAGCACCTATACGATCAAGGGAGCCGAGAAAGCGATCCTTTCGCCTTCTCCATCTTTTTCCTGACCCCGTTAGAAATCCCGGCGGGGCATCATTTCTAACGGGGTCTCATCGCCATTTTCCTTATTCCATTCAGCCACCATATTTATTCTGCCTGCGGCCTGCTGCTGGCGGGCAGGCATCATCAGGTATGATAAGGTACGAATCATGGGATTTCGATCAACATTCTTTCAGTTTTTTCTTCCCCCGCAATGCCCCTGTTGCGAAAAATTTTCAGAAGAAGGTAAACAAGGATTCTGTTCCAAATGTCTCTCCCAGATCCGTTGGATCGAACCTCCATTCTGTTCAATTTGTGGAATTCCCTTTATCTCTCAGGAGGTCGAAACCCATCCCTGCGGTGCCTGTGTGACTCACACGAGATATTTTACAATGGCCAGGGCTTTGGGAGCCTTCGAAGGCTCTCTTCAGGAAGCCATCCACCGTTGGAAATATGAGGGAAAGACTTATCTCACCCCTTTTTTCGCAGAATGGATAGCGGAGGGGTTGAACCGTTATTGGAAGCCAGGCTCTCTGGACCTTCTGATCCCTGTCCCGCTGCATCCCCTGCGATTAAGGGAAAGAGGATTTAATCAAGCGCTCCTCCTTGTGAAGGACTTAAGTCGTCGGACAGGAATTCCTTACCGTAAAAAGATCCTTCGAAAAAAGAAACCCACTATTCCTCAAGTGAATCTCGGCGGTGTGGAAAGGGAAAAGGGGGTAAGGGGAACGTTCTATGTTGTCGACAAAAAAGAGCTGCTGGGAATGTGGGTTCTCTTAGTCGATGACGTTTACACCACTGGAGCTACGGTCAACGAATGCTCGAAGGTGTTGCTCGTAGGGGGCGCAGAAAGGGTAGATGTCCTCACGCTGGCCCATGCGATTAAAAGGCCTTGATGTGGAAGGGTTCGGGAGTTCTAGAAACCAGGGGGTCTAGTGAAAAAATAAACTTTCATTCCAAGAAATCCTAAAACACTTGAACCATCGATCCTTTGAATCCTTGACCCCTCTAAGAGAAAAAGATGAGCCGTCGAAAAAAGTGGATTCTTCTCTGGATACTGATTCCGATCGTAATCCTCGGAACCCTCCCTGCGTTATCCGCCGCTTATCCCCTCGACCCTACTATCTACCGGAACATCCTTCAGAAATCCTTAACGGGCGCCTTGGACAGAGAAGTTTCCATCGGGAAGGCAAGAATAGATTTGTGGGGCGGCGTGGGAATGTCCTTTGAAGACCTGCGAGTCAAGGATCGCTCCCTGACCTTCGATCTTCTTCGGTCCGAGAGACTGATTTTAAGAGTGAAGCTTCTCCCTCTTCTCAAGAGAAAAATCGAATGGAAACGAATTGTCGTGGATCGGCCCAGGCTCCATGTCATCCGTGACAGAAACGGCCAATGGAATATCTTCTCTGGCGGCAGGATGGCCGGTGCAAACCCGGAGGGAACAAAAGAGAAGATCCAAAAGGCCCTCCCGTCCTTCTTCGATTGCTCCTTCGCCATCAGGGATGGAGAGATTTTTTTCTCAGACGAGAGCTTGGGCGATTCACCTTTGAAAACAGAGATACGGTCTTTCAATTGTAAACTCTCAAGGGTCTCCTACCACAAATCCCTTCCGTTCAGAATCAGCGGGAACATCCATCAGTCGAAGAAAGAGGGCCAGTTTTCCATCGACGGAACAGTTCGAGATATTCCGGAAGATATGGACTTTTCAAAAGCAGGGGTTGAGGCGGAGGTGAAGTTGAAGGGGATTGAAACGCTCCATTTCTGGCCATATCTCAAAACAATGCTTCCCATGAAAATGATCTCAGGAGTCCTCGACCTAAATGCCCATTACCGAGGAAACTTCCAAGGACCGTTCAAAACTTCCACAAGAATTACGATGAGAGATGTCCTTTTCGATTATCCTCAAGTGTTTTCATTCCTTCTGAAGCCGAAATGGTTGAATCTCAGCTTCGAAGCTGAATATGATGCAAAAGATTTCAAGATTCCCCGGTTCTTTATCAAATTGCCGGAGATATGGATTAAGGCCAAGGGAAGGATTTATGGTATCGGGTCGAAAGAGATGGGAATGGAAGTCGAAGCATCCAGCAGTGCCTTCGATATCGCAGAAGGAAAGAAGTTCATCCCCTTCCGGATCATCACTCCAGATGTCTCGGATGGCCTTTTCCGTTCGGAAGGAAAGGGGCCTTTTCAAGCTGTCTCTGTCAAACTTTCGGGAAGGATGCCAGAGATTGATCACTGCGATGAGCTTTTGAATGCCCACGTCCTCTCGGTTGAGGCAAAACTCGATGGGGTCGAGTTGAAACTTCCTTGGAACTTTCCGCCTCTTGAAAACCTCAAAGGCCGCCTCCTCTTTCAAAAGGGTCATCTTCATTTGAATGGCTTGGAAGGAAAAATCCTTCATTCAACCCTTGAAAAAGTGAACGGCACGTTCTATGAGTTTCTGCATATCCCGACGCTTCAAATCGGGTACCAGGGGAAATTCGATTTGACGGATCTTCCCGCTTTCACAAAGGCCGAGGGGATTCCTGAAGAATTCATCCAAACCCTTTCAGCTGTGCACATTGATTCAGGAAAAGCACAATATTCTCTCTCTGCCAAGGGGCTCCTGAAACCTCCCCTCCGTTTTCAGTACCACGGAGTCTATCATGTTTCGAAAATCCAATTCACCCATCCACAAATTCCATTTCCAATACGAATTGAAGAGGGACGCATAGAACTTTCCCCTACCGATCTCCAATGGTCAGAGGCACAGGTGGATTTTGGTAATTCCGTTATAAGGATGTCAGGCCTTTGGAAATTCGGAGAGAAAGATCATCTCCTCGAGATCATGGCCAAGGGAAGAGTCGACGTCAAAAACCTTTTCGCCCTCTTTGAGGCCCCTGTATTTCCTCAAGAAGTCCAATCAAAAACGAAGGATTTCGAAGCGCTTTCGGGAACAAGCCAAATCCTATTCAAGGGGAGGACCCTCCCAGGAATCTCCCGCTTCTCATACGAGGGGGAGGTTTTCCCAACAGAAGCTTCATTCCTGCTGAGGGGAAATCCTATCCCTATCGTTCTTAAGGAGGGAAGGGTCTCCTTCTCCAACCTAGGGATGGGTTTTTCGAAGACGAAGATCCAGTCAGGTAGTTCTTCTCTGACTTTGGACGGATCGATCAAAGATGGAAGTGTGGATCTCTCCACTCACGGTTCGATTGACCTGAAACAAATGTTTTCGCTCATCAAATCACCCCTTTTCCCAGATCAGATTCAGTCGCAGATGCGTGGGTTTCAAGAACTCAACGGAGGGGTAGAGGTTCGTCTGAAATGGATAGGAAAAATGGAAAAATGGATAAGCGCCTTAAGGGAAGGTGAGATCCGATTGAGAGGGGTAAACGTTCAACATCGAGGAATTCCCGTTTCTATCTCCCATCTTGAGGGATTCTTTTCTATAACCCCTGAGCAGATTCGATTCGATCAGTTAACGGGAAGGTTAGGAGATTCTCCCCTTACCCTCTCCGGCACCCTCTTCCGCGGTTCGACTTCCTCCCCTGTTGCTCCCCAGAAGGTCGAAAAAGGCTCAGGCCTGGCGGAAGGCAGGCGGATTTCCTTTCAGATTTCCTCTCCGGAACTGGACCTCGATCCGCTCCTTCCGAAAAAAGAAGAAACCCCTTCAATCTCCTTTGAGAAGATAAGGGATTGGCTTTCCGATTGGTCGATCGATGGCAAGATACAGGTCAGTAAAGGGAAATATCGTAGCCTTCATTATCAAGACCTGAAAGGAGAGATGAAGACGGTCGATGGCATATTATCCATCCGCCCCTTTCAATTCAAATCGGATGGAGGGGACTTTTGGGGTGAAGGATGGATAAAACCGACGGAAAAGGGGATAAGTTTTGAGATCAGGCCCCGTTTCTCCAATATGGAAGCCAAGGCTTTTATTCGAACCCTATTCCAGAAAGGGGAAGAGGAAAGGGTAATCGTCACCGGAAGGGTTCACATCGATAAGGTGGAGTTAAGAAGCGAAGGGGAGGATTTCCAACAAGTGAAGGAATCCCTCAACGGGGGGTTGAGATTTGAGATCGAGAACGGTGTCATTGAAAAGTTTAACATCCTCTCCAAAATTTTCTCTATCCTGAATGTTTCGCAATTGCTCAAAGGCAGACTCCCGGATTTGACAACGAAAGGACTCCCTTTTCATCAGATCCTGGCGAACTTTCATGTGAAGGACGGGGTGGCCACCACGGACGATTTTCTGGTGGATAGCGATGCCATGAGGATCACTCTTATTGGAAAGATCGACCTGGGGAAGAATCTTATCGATGCGAGGATCGGAGTTCATCCTTTGGTGACGATTGACACGATATTAAGAAGCGTCCCCATTGTGGGTTATATTCTCACGGGCGAGGGGAAGGGGTTCATCTCCTATTTCTACCGGGTGAAGGGAAACCTGGATAGTCCAAAGATCGAGGCCATTCCACTCAAGAGCATCGAGGAACCCTCTTGGGGAGTCATCAAGCGCTTGCTGTTGACACCTTTGAGACCATTCCAAAAGGCCCCCTCACCCAACAAAAACGCGAAAAATAACTGACTATTCTGCGTTAAGTAGTTGAGAGACTGCGTTCAATGGTTTTTTTCAGAAATTAACTTTTTCTCTTGACAAATAACAATATATTGTAGTAGAAATTTTAGCACATACTAAATATAGCCCCTCTGGACATCTTTCTAACCGTCTACCCTAAACTAAGAGGTGAGGATCAATGGCAAGCGTCATCGAGATGAAAGGGAATCAGCAGGAATTGTTCAAGCACGAGGTTGAAACGACGGATATGGCCCTCTTCGTCCGTACCTCGGACGAAGCGATGTTGGGCTGGGATCGGCAGAGGATTGTCGACGCCCTCATGCGCGAGACCTACGTGGATTTCGATACCGCGAAGGAGATCGCCCGGGAAGTGGAGGAGCTGATCGCCACCTCCAAGATCAAGATGATCACCGCCCCTCTCATCCGTGAGCTCGTGGACACCAAACTGGTCGAAAGAGGACTCGAACAGGCCCGCAAGATGCACACCCGCCTGGGAATGCCTCTCTATGACGTCGATCAGCTTATCCTCCACCCCAATAAAGAAAATGCCAATGTCCCTCACGGGCCGGAGGCCACCAACCTCACCTTGGCCGAAAGGATCAAAAAGGAATATGCCCTGCTCACGGTTTTCTCGCAGGAAATTTCTGATGCCCATATGCGCGGGGATATTCATCTCCACGATCTCGGGTTTATAGACCGGCCCTATTGCAGCGGCCAATCCCTCGAATATATCAAGCGCTTCGGTCTGAGTCTTCCCAACTCGATCGCCATGGCCAAGCCTGCCAAGCATCCTGAAGTGTTGCTCGCGCACATGGTGAAATTCGCCGCAGCCCTTCAAAGTCATTTTGCCGGCGCGATTGGTTGGGATTCTATTAATCTCTTTTTCGCACCCTATCTGGTAGGAATGTCTAACCGAGAGATGGAGCAACTGGCCCAGATGATGATCTTCGAGTTTTCCCAGCAAGCCGTGGCCAGAGGCGGGCAGGCCATCTTCACGGACCTCAATCTTTATTGGGAAATCCCCAAACATTTTGAAAATGTCCCGGCCATCGGACCGGGTGGGGAATTCACGGGAAAGACCTACAGCGATTATATGGAAGAGTCCCAACGTTTTGCGAAAGCGCTCTTTGACGTCTATCAGGAAGGAGATGGATCGGGGAGGCCCTTCTTCTTCCCCAAGCCCCTCGTTCATATTACGGAGAAGTTCTTCCAAACCCACGGTCACACAGGTTTTCTTGATCACATCTGTGATGTCGCTTCTGAAAAGGGGAATACCTATTTCGTCTTCGACCGTGGAGAAACTGCCAAGATTTCAGAATGCTGCCGTCTCAGCTTTAAGTTGGACCAGACAGACCTTGAAGATGCCAAGCATCCATGGAAGATGCGGTACTGCGCCCTCCAGAACGTGACGCTTAATCTTCCAAGAATCGCTTACCTGGCGAAGGGGGATGACGCCAAGCTCTTCTCTAAAATCGCTGAGTTTATTGAGATGGCGGTGAAGGCCCATCTGGAGAAGAAGCTCTTTATCGAAAAACTCCTCTCCTTAGGGGAAAAGGGACCCCTGGCGTTGCTGGCCATGCAACGGGATGAATCTCCCTATTTGAGGATGGGCCGTGCCAGCTTCCTGGTGGGGATGGTGGGGCTCAATGAGCTGGTTCAAATTCATACCGGGCGGGAGATGCACCAGTCCAAGCAGGCCTTTAAATTTGGCCTCAAGGTGATTGCACACATGAAATTATTGGTGGACAAGTTCAGCCAGCGTTATGGGATGCGTTTCGTTCTGGAGCAGACTCCCGCCGAATCGACCGCCTACCGGTTTGCTAAATTAGACCTCAAATTTCACTCTCCCAGATCGGGACATATTGTAAAAGGCGATATCTCAAAAGGAGAGGTCTATTACACGAACTCAACCTACCTAAACAATTCTGCCGTGCTGAACCCGATCGAGCGCGTCAGACAAGAAGGTCTTTTCCATCCCCTGATCGAGGCTGGCGCATTGACCCATATCTGGCTGGGCGAGGCGAGACCTTCGAGGTCGTCGCTGGCCAATTTTGTAATCAAAACGTTTCAACTGACCCAGAATGATCAGATTGCTTTTTCTCCGGAATTTACGGCTTGCAATCGCTGTCACCGGACGAGCCGGGGCCTTCGTTCATCTTGTACGTATTGCGGTGCTGAGGACGTGGAGGGCATCACGCGGATCACCGGTTATTTCACGAAGCTTTCCAGCTGGAATAAAGGCAAGCTTGGAGAACTTCGGGACCGATATCGGAACCAGGCCTTCTTTTCAGAAAAGGATGAAAGGATGGCAGTGGATGCCTGATGGGTTAACAATGATCATTGCTCAATGATCATTGAACATTTCTCATTGATTCATTAAGGAGGAGGAAATGGGATTCATAAAAATTTTTACGAAAGCGAAATGTCCGAAATGCCCTGCTGTTAAGGAAATCGGAAAGGAGTTAAAAAAGCAAGGTGTGTCCGTGTTGACTTACGACTTGGATACGATCGACGGCCTGGCCGAGGCTTCCTTTTACAGCATCCGCTCTACCCCCTCGATCGTCATCGAGGACGACGAGGAGAGGGAGGTGATCAGTTGGAGAGGGGTCGTCCCGACTCTCCAGGAAGTGAAACAGCATTTGCTCCCCCTCACCCCGTCCCTCTCCCCTTCCCTCGGGAGAGGGGAAGGGTGAGGGGCGTGGAAACTCAGCATGATCGAGATCAAAGGATTCCTGGAGACCTCCTTCTCGGATTGGCAGGGGAAGATCTGCTCGGTGCTTTTCCTCCCCCGCTGTAACTTCCGCTGTCCTTATTGCCACAATCATTCCCTTGTTTTCCATCCTGAGCAGTACGCTACCCTTCCACTGGAAGATATTCTCGTTCGTCTCCGTTCTTTGAAGGATTGGATCGATGGGGTTTGCCTCACAGGGGGAGAGCCTACGCTCCATGCCGACCTTCCTCTTCTGGTCCGGAAAATAAAGCGGCACGGATTTTCGGTCAAGCTGGATACGAATGGTTCAAACCCTAAGATGTTAGAAGAATTGATCGAGGGAGGGGAGACGGATTTTATATCCATGGATGTGAAGGCGCCCTTGGAACCTTTTCGTTATTCGCGCTCCACCGGTCTTCCCGTCAATCTGAAACCCATTCTGGACTCGATCGAAATCCTAAAAAGAGGAAAAGTGGCATTTGAATTTCGAATGACCGTTGTGCCGGGCCTCCACCGGGAAGAAGATATTCGGACCCTTGCGAATCATCTGAGGGCAGGCCAAAGATTCATCCTCCAGAGCTTCAATCCGGAAAACCCGCTGGAGCCTTCATTTAAAAAAGTCGTTCCTTATGATCCAGGGGTTTTGAAGAAAATTGAAAGAGAAATTCAGGAAATCATGTGATCGCATCGTTTCTCCGTAATGAATTTGCCATAGGGCTGAGGTGCCAAACTGCACAGTGCATCGTGCCCGCCTTGAGTTGGCAGACACGAAGTATAGCGCTAAGACCCTCTTGCTCTGCGCATCGCTCTAAGTCCTCTGCGGTGCTTCCGATGGGGAGATGAAATCTTTTTCTCTTAAAGAGATCCGGACGAATGTGGAGACGCTGGAGAGAGAAATGCGTCTCCAGAGATCCGTCTTGGAAGTCATTCCAGAAGCCGTTTTGAT
>Ga0187777_10000494_pt1 | contig 26981 bp, 20 predicted proteins | sample 1015_Q2_SP5_10_M_FD_132416 | JGI IMG/M metagenome (GOLD analysis project Ga0187777, IMG submission 132416) | Tropical peat soil microbial communities from peatlands in Department of Meta, Colombia - 1015_Q2_SP5_10_MG | ecosystem: Environmental > Terrestrial > Soil > Wetlands > Peat | place... | reverse complement strand
CCCGAGACCCTGATCGAGAGCGAGATCTTCGGTCACGAAAAAGGCGCGTTCACGGGAGCGCTCGAGCGGCGCGCCGGCTGCTTCGAGCTGGCCGAGGAAGGCACGCTGCTGCTGGACGAGATCGGCGAAATGCCGGTGGCCACGCAGGCCAAGCTGCTGCGCGTGCTCGAGGATCGCAAGCTGCGCCGGCTGGGCAGCAAGGTGGAGACCGAGGTGGACGTGCGCGTGCTCGCCGCCACCAATAAAGTCCCGGAAGAAGCGGTGGCGAGCGGACAGTTGCGCAATGATCTGTATTACCGGCTGAACGTCTTCAACATCCACATGCCGCCGCTGCGCGAACACAAGGAAGACATCCCGCAACTGGTGGAGGCGCTGTTAGCGGAGGTCAACCACAAGCACCAGCGGCACGTCAGCAGCGTGGCTGATTCGGTGATGGGCCTGTTCCACAACTATGCCTGGCCCGGCAATGTGCGGGAGATGCGCAACACCCTGGAGCGTGCGGTGATCGTCTGCGAAAATTCGAGCATCGAGATGAAGCACCTGCCGCCGGGCTTCGGCAGCGTCACCCCGCGGCCGGCGGTGCAGGAACCCAACGCCGTCCGCCTGGGCGTGGGCACCACCGTGGAAGAGGCCGAGAAGCTGCTGATCCTGAAGACGCTGGAAGCCACCAACAACAACAAGACGCGCGCCGCCGAAATCCTCGGCATCAGCCTCAAGACGCTGCACAATAAGCTGAAGGAGTACGGATCGGTGACGGAAACGGCGGAGACAGGAACGTAGCGGTCTGATCTGTGATTTTTGGTTGAGCTGAAAAATTGAGTCATTGGGCGATTGAGTCATTGGGCCATTAGGCCTGATGTTCAATGGCTCAATGGCCCAATGACTCAATGATGCAATCCCCATGCGGGTTCGCCTCAAAACCAAGCTCGTGCTGGCCATTAGCGGGATGGTGGTGGCCGTGGTGGCCACCTTTTCCACCATCTACATCTCCCGCACCGTGCGCCAGGCCTTGACCAATGCCTACGACGACGCGGATTTTGTCGGCCATCAGATCTTCCAGCTCACGCGCGACGCCCTGCAGTCCCGCCTCAGCGGTTCCGCGATCGACTTCGACAATCCGGACGCGGTGCGCGCGGCCGTGGAAGAGGCTTTGGCGAAGGATCCCGGGCTGAATTCGCTGCTGCAATCGGTCATCGGCTACTCGCCCACCATCTACGATGTGGCCATCGTGGACCCGAACGGGCGGGCGCTGCTCCATACCGACGCCAACCAGATCGGCAAGACCATCCGCGAGCGCGAGGAACTTCGCTCCGTGGTCAATGGCAGCTTCCTGCGGCAAATGGATGTGGTCTTCGGCGGGCCGCGGGTGTACGAACTGCGCAAACCGCTGGAGCGAAACAAGCAGCCGTTCGGCGCCATCCGCATCGGCATCTCTACCACCTTCCTCAAAGACACGCTGCAGCCGCAGCTGAGGACGTCGATCCTGTTCTCGCTGCTGGCCATCGTGATTTCGCTGGTGCTGGCCGCCAGCCTTTCCAACCAGGCGCTCAAGCCGCTGGAAGCCATCAACCGCCGCCTCGACCTGCTGACCGCGGGCCAGGAGCCGAGCGCCAAGGAACGGCAGCGCAGCGACGAATACGGCGTGGTCACCACCAAGATCGACCGCCTGGGCCGGCAGATGCGCGATGTGAAGGAAGTCTTCTCCGCCTTGAAAGAGAACCTCGACCAGATCATGGCCAACCTGCAGGACGGCGTCATGCTGTTCACGCGCGACTGGCGCGCCGTGCTGGTGAGCGCCTCGGTGGAGGGCTTCGTAGGCAGGCCGCGCGGTGAGATGCTGGGCCACACCGTCAGCGAGATCTTCACCCCGGAAAACCGCCTGGGCCGGCTGGTGCTGGGGTGCTTCGATCGCCATCAGCCGCTCTCCGGCCGCGAAGTGGAAGGCGAGAGCGGCGCCCGCATCCAGGTCTCGCTCGACTTCATCGAGGAACGCGGCGAGCGCATCGGAGCGCTCATCACCCTGCGCGACGCCGAGTCGGTACGCCGCATCGAGGACGAGATCGAGCTCTCGCGCCGCCTGGCCGCCATTGGGCGGCTGACTTCGGGCGTGGCCCACGAAGTCAAGAACCCCATCAACGCCATCGTGGTGCATTTGGAGGTGCTGCGGCAGAAGTTGCAGCAGCTCGATCCCGACACCCGGCGGCACATCGACGTGATCGGCAGCGAGATCCAGCGGCTGGACCGCGTGGTGCAGACGCTGGTGGACTTCACCAAGCCGGTGGATTTGCGGCTGGCGGACCTTGACCTGCGGCGGCTGGTAGATGAGGTGGTGGTGCTGGCGCAGCCCGACGCCGAACGGCATGGCGTCAGCATCGTGCGCGACCTTCCCATGGATAGCATGCCCGTCAAAGTGGATGCCGACCTGGTCAAGCAGGCGGTGCTCAATATCGTGCTCAACGGCGTACAGGCCATGCCCGGGGGTGGAGAGCTGACGCTGGTGGGCAGCCGCGCCGAGGACGAGGCCCAGCTCGAAGTGCGCGATCAGGGAAGCGGCATCCCGCAGGAAGTGCGCGACAAGATCTTCAACCTTTATTTCACCACCAAGAAGAACGGCAGCGGCATCGGACTGGCCATGGCTTACCGTGTCATGCAACTGCACAACGGCTCGGTGGCCTACGATTCGGTGGAAGGGCAGGGCACCACCTTCCGGCTGCGCTTGCCGCTGGCGATGCCGGAAGTGGAAGCCGGACAAGAAATGGCGGCGCGTCCGGTGGTCTAAGCATGGGGCGCAGTTTCAGGTAATCTAGGAGAAGATGAAACGCCAGATCATCTCGATCGGAGTCGCGGCCCTGGTGCTGACGCTCTCCGGCTGTCCTTTCAAGAAGAAGCAACCGCCGGTGCCACAGCAGGCTCAGGCCCCCGCCGTTCAGCCCGAGCCCACGCCTCCGCCGCCCGCGCCGCAGCCGGCAGAGACGCAGCCCGCCGCGCCTGCCGAGACGCAGCCGGAAAAGACGGAGACCACTGCCGAGAAGCCCAAACCCAAGAAAAAGCCCAGCGCCAAGAAGCCAGGCACCCCGGCGACCTCGGCGCAGGGCCAGCCGCAAGCCCCGGCAGAGGCGCCCGCCCCCGCCGAGACCAGCAAACTGATCATCCAGGAAGGCCCGGTGCCCAGTTCACAAGGACAGCTTTCCGCCGGCGCCGGGCTGGAAGATTCCTCCGCGCGCAGCAAGCAGACCACGGAGCAACTGCTGCAGTCGGCGCAAGCGAACCTGAACAGCATCAACCGTCCGCTCAGTCCGGAGGAGCAGGCCATGGTGGCCCAGATCAAGGACTACATGGCGCAGTCGCGCAAGGCCACCAAAGACTCCGACACGGTGCGCGCCCACAACCTGGCGCTCAAAGCCCGTTTGCTCTCGGACGAACTGGTGAAGCACTAGGCCTGGCCGAGGATTGCTCCTCGAAGGGGTTTGTGTAGGATCACGTGTCAGGGCACGGCTTCAGCCGTGCCGCATGGCACTTCTATCGCCCGGGCTTTAGCCCTGTTGTCTAATATGCACGCGCAGGGGCTAAAGCCCGGATGCAGGGGGCGATTAACGGCACGAGTAAACTCGTGCCCTGACACGTGATCTGCCTGAAATGTCTTTCGTGCGTAGCAAGGTCACGATCCGGAACTCCGACAACCCTTCACCTCTTCGTTGCCTCACCCACCTTCGCCAGCAGCTCCCGCGCGGGCTGCTGGAAGGGGCCTTCGGTGGCGGCCAGCTTGTTCAGAATCTGTCGCGCTTCCGCGTAGTTTTTCGTCTTAGCGTAGGCGTAGGCGAGAAAGTAGGAAGCCTTCTGCGATCCCACGGGATCTTCTTTGAGCAGGACCAGCGCAGTCTTCAGTTCGGCGATCGCCGCCGTGTTCTTTTCCTGCTTCATCAGTCCGAAACCCAGCGCGGTGCGGGCAGTACCGGCGGCCAGCTTGCGATTGGTGTCGGCGTCGGGAGCGTCGGCCTTGGCCAGGGCGATGGCTTTGCGCGCATACTCCATGGCGCGATCGAAGTAGGCAGGAGTTTCTACCAGCGCGCTCGCCAGCACGCTTAACAGGGACGCATTGTCGGGATTGGCCGCCACAGCTTTCTGCCCGTACGCCGCCAGGCGGGCCGGGTCGTTCATCTGCTCGAGCGCCACCACCGCGTACTGCATCACCTGCGGCTCGTATTTTGACTTGGGAAAGCCTGCCTCGAACTTTTCAACTTCCGCCACCTTTTGCTTGCTATCTGGCTCTCTGGCGATGGAACTCACGGCCAGGCTTTCCAGGTATTCGACTGCCGGCTGTGCGCTGGCCTGCTCCTGCTCGATGCGCGCGGCAAATTCCTGGTCGCTCATGTCCGCGGGCTTGGGTTCCTTGGCTATGCCCTGGAAGGCCATGCCGCCTCGCGCCGCATAGTCCACGACCTTGGCGTAGTCTTTCGTCTGCAGGGCGAGGTTCGCCTGCGTGCCCAGGATTTCGAGATCGTTGGGAGCGGCGGCCAGTGCTTTGTCGCCGTAGGCGAGCGCCTGCCCGTTGTCACCCTTGGCGGAGTAATACTGCGAGATCTGCACATTGCCGTAGGCCACCGCCATGGGATTGGCGGCGAACTTCTGCAGGAAATCCTGCAGCAGCGCCAGCCGTTTGTCGGCGTCCGCTTCTTTGGTGATCTCCTGGATAGCGGCGTCTTCCGGCGTGCCCGCCGGGATCACGATGCGGGTCACCTGGGCCCACGCCACCGCCGTCAGGATGACCCCCGCGAGCACAACCAGCGTGGCGTACCTGAGCTTCACAACTCCCTCCAGCGCAGGAAACGATTCTGCGCCACTTCGCCACCTTGCGCATCCTAGCGCTCTCGATCAGCCGCGGCAAGGACATGGGTCGCCATACGGCTCTTCTGGTATTGCAGTCGGCCAGACACGTAGAATTCACCGCGGGAGAATGAGCCCCTGACCAGAAGAGGCAAGGTGGCCAAACGATCGCGCAGCATCGACCTCACACAAGTCTCGGAGTGGCAGGAGGGCGATCTGCGCCGCTTTCAGGATTACCTGGTCGCCGAGGAGCCGCTGGAGATCCGGGTCGGCGGCGCGCCGCTGACGGTCACCATGCGCACTCCGGGCCATGACCTGGAGCTGGCCGCCGGGTTTCTGTTCACCGAAGCACTCATCCAGAAGCGCGAGCAGATCGCCTCGCTCACCGAGGGCGCGGCGGAGAAGCCGGAAGAGCCCCCCAGCGAGCCAAATGCGGGCTCGCCGGGGACCCCGCGGGCTGCCGGCAACCTCGTCCAGGTGGAGCTTGCCGGGACGGAGTTCGAGCGTGAGCGCATGCAGCGCAACTTCTTCGCGGCCTCCAGCTGCGGCATCTGCGGCAAGGCTTCCATCGACGCCATCCGCGTGCGCGGCATTCCGCCGCCCAATCCCGAGTTCCGCTTCGATCCAAACGTGCTCTGCACCTTGCCAGAGAAACTTCGCGCCGCCCAGACCATCTTTGGAAGAACAGGGGGATTGCACGCCGCAGGTCTGTTCAGCGCGGAAGGAGAGCTGATCACCGTGCGCGAGGACGTGGGGCGCCACAACGCCGTCGACAAGATCGTGGGCTGGGCCCTGCTCGAAGGCCGATTGCCGCTCTCAGAATGCGCGCTCATGGTGAGCGGGCGCGGCGGTTTCGAGATCATCCAGAAGGCGCTGGTGGCCGGAATTCCGCTGGTGGCGTCGGTTTCGGCGCCTTCGGGATTGGCGGTGCGCCTGGCGCGTGAGCTGGGGCTCACGCTGGTCGGCTTTCTCCGCGGGCGACGCTTTCTGATCTATTCGGGAGAACAGCGACTGGCTGTCTTCGGGTAGCGCCCGCGTCTCGCCGGCTGTCGTGGGGGCATCCTGCCCCCACCGCTTTGCTCGCTTACAGGAGGATCTTTTCCCTTAGATCCTGGGTGGCTTGCGCCACGTTCTCCGGCCGGCCCAGATCACGCCAGTAAAATTCGTCGGCGCGGAAGGCAACGATCTTTTCTCCCTGGGCGGCGAGGCGCAAATAGGCAGGGACGATGGGAAACACGCCCTCCTCGCTCATCAACGTAAAAATACGAGGAGAGATGACGTGGATGCCGCAAAAGCCCAGCGCCTGCGGCCTGGGTGCGGGGCGAACCAGCTCTGTTCTCTCCGGGGAGCACCGGCCGCAAAGTTGGAGTTGTTGATTGAAGAGCAGGCATCGGGAACTTTCCCGCTCCTGCACCGCCAATGTCGCCAGAGCCTGATTCTCGACATGAAATTGCACCATCTTCTGGAGATCAATGGTGCTGAGGACATCGACATTGTGCAAGATGAAGGGCTCTTCCGAGCGCTTGGAACCTTCCAGAAAGAACCAGGCGGCCTTCTTCAGGCCGCCGCCGGTGTCGAGCAGGACCTTCTCGCGGGAGACCTCGATGCGCATGCCGAAGTCGCGGTTCGCCTTCAGGTACTCGACGATCATGTCGGCAAAGTGGTGCGTGTTGACGATCACCTCGCGCACTCCAAGAGCGCGCAGGCGAGACAAGGTGATCTCGAGCAGGGTGCGGCCGGCGATCTCCACCAGCGCCTTGGGACGATCGTCGGTGAGCGGCCGCAGTCGCGTGCCCAGGCCGGCGGCCAGGATCATGGCTTTCATCGGTCGGCGTTCTCCAGCTCCAGATGTCGCACGATTACCTCCACCCCGTTCTTGCCGCGCAGGTATTTCGCCAACTGCTCCGCCAAGTACACCGAACGATGCTGCCCGCCAGTACAGCCGAACGAAACCATCAAATTCTTGAAGCCGCGACGCTGATAATCGCTGACGCTTGCGTCCACCAGCGAGGCAGCATGGTCGAGGAACCGGGGCACGCTCTTCTGCTGCTCGAGGTACTCGATCACTGGAGCATCCTTGCCGGTGAGGGCCTTGAAGCGCTCTTCGCGCCCGGGATTGGGAAGGCCGCGGGCATCGAAGACAAATCCGCCGCCATGGCCGGTTTCGTCCTTCGGCACGCCGCCACCGTGAAAGGAGAAACTGAAGATGCGCACGGTCAGGTTTTCTGGCTCGGAAGTCCGGCCGTGCAGCTTCTCTGAGTCCAGCATGTTGCGGAAGGCGTCCATCACCGCCGGCAGAGCGATGGGCAGCTCCACATGCGCGAGCAGCCAGCGCAGGTTCTTCAGCGCATACGGGACGCTTTGCAGAAAATGCGCTTTGCCTTCGTAATAGCCGCGGAAGCCGTAGGCGCCCAGCGCCTGCATGATGCGGACGTAAACGTAGGCGTAGTAGTGATGCATGAACTGGTGAGGCGCAATCGGAACGAACCCGGCGAGGCGGTCGAGATAATGATCGAGCAATTGCTGGCGCAGCTCCGCCGGCAGATCAGCCTTGGCGTCGTACAAAAGCGAAGCGATGTCGTACTGCAGCGCGCCGCGCCGTCCGCCCTGATAGTCCAGAAAAAACGGCTGGCCGTCGCGCAGCATCACGTTGCGTGACTGGAAATCGCGATAGAGAAAGTAATCGTGGTCGGCGGTCAGCAGGAACTTGGTCAAGCGGCTGAAATCGTCTTCCAGCGCCTGCTCGTTGAAAGGGACGCCGGCGAGCTTGAGAAAATAATACTTGAAATAATTCAGGTCCCAGGCGATGGACTGGCGGTCGAAGCTCGACCGTGGATAGCATACCTTGTAGTTCAGATCGCGCGCGGCCTCGACCTGAAAGCGCGGCAGCGCGGCCACCACTTTGCGATAGGCCCCGACCGCCGGCGGAGCGATGTTCTCGCCAGCACGATTCTGCGAAAGGAATTCAAAAAGCGTCGTGTCTCCCAGGTCTTCTTCGAGATAGGCACCGTGGTCCAGGTCCTCGGCGTAAATCTCGGGCACTGGCAGACCGTGGCGGCGAAAATGCCGGGAAAATTCCAGGAACGCGACGTTCTCTTCGCGCACGACGTAGAGAATGCCGATGGCGCTGTGCTTCGCGCCGGCCAGCCGGATGATCTTCCGCCCCGATCCGCCGAGCTGGCCCTGCAGCGGCTCGACCCGCTCGACCGGTGCGTGGAAGTGCTGCTCGAAAAGTTGTTTGAGAACGTCCATTCAATGAGGTAGCGCCGGCTTGGCACCGACGTTTCACCCTGGATTATTCATAAGGATTCGCGCCGTTCGCCAGGAAAAATTTGTCTGGTGAGGAATCACGTGTCAGGGCACGGCTTTAGCCGTGCCGCTCACACCGCTCCAAGAACGGGCTTCAGCCCCTGGGGTGAACGTGATGGCCTTCCCAGCTTGGCTTCGTCGAAAGCCGATTCCGTCTGCATGCCCCGTCACCGCGCGAAATACGCAGGGGCTAAAGCCCAGAACTCGGCAAGCGAGTAACGGCACGGCTAAAGCCGTGCCCTGACACGTGATGCTTCACGACGTTGCTTTCTGAAACACGAAGCGATCTCCCAGAACTACCCCCTTGCTTGCAGCTCCGAGGCCGGCGTGCCTTGGATGGCGGCGTCGATCAGCTCGATCATGTGCAGCACCGGCACGCGTTTCCCCGCGCGCTTCAACCCCGATGAGATCTGAACCAGGCAGCCGGGATTGGCCGAGACCACCATGTCGGGGCTGGTCGAGAGACAGTTCTTCACCTTCATGTCGCCGAGTTGGGCCGCCGTGTCAGGCTGGACGAGGTTGTAGATTCCGGCAGAGCCGCAGCAGAGCGCGGCATCGGGAATCTCCAGCACTTCCAGCTTGGGGATGGTCTTGAGCACCTGCCGGGGCTGAGTGCGGATGCCCTGCGCGTGCTGCAGGTGGCAGGAATCGTGATAGGCGATGCGCAACGGCAGGGGATGCCGCACCGCGCGCGGCTCGAGCGCGGCCAGCACTTCAGAAATATCTTTGCACTTGGCCGCAAAGGCCTTGGCGCGCTCGGCGTACTGCGGATCATTGCGCAGGAGGTAGCCGTACTCTTTCATGGTCGAGCCGCAGCCGGCGGCGTTGCTGACGATGGTGTCCACGCCGGCGCGCTCGAAGACCTCAATGAGCTTGCGGGCGAAGTCGAGCGCCTGCTGCTCTTGTCCGGCATGGACCGTGAGCGCGCCGCAGCAGCCCTGCTCGCGCGGGATGATGACCTCGCATCCTTCCGCTGCCAGCACCCGCGCCGTAGCCGCGTTCACGCCGGAGAACAGCACGCGCTGCACGCATCCGGTGAGCAGACCGACGCGCTTGCGCACCGGCCCCTGCGCGGGAATGCGTTCCGGCATGTTGGCGCGCAGCTCGCTCAAAGTGATGGCCGGCAGCAAGGCTTCCATCGAGCGCAGCTTGCGCGGAAGCAGCTTGACGAAGCCGGTGCCGCGCACCAGCGCCCGCAATCCGGAAGCCTGGTACGCCCACGCCGGCCACAGCGCCGCCCGCAGCCGCTCGGGATAGGGGAACAAATTGAAAATCATCTGGCGCTGGACGAGCTCGCCGGGCGAGCGCCGGTACTGGCGCTCAAGTTGGGCGCGCGTGGCTTCGATCAGCCGGTCGTACTTGATGCCCGAGGGGCAGGCGGTGACGCAGGCCATGCAGCCCAGGCACTTGTCGAAATGCTGGACATAGGTGTCGGTGAGCCTGGCTTTGCCTTCGGCGCCCATTTTCATCAGGTAAATGCGCCCGCGCGGGGAGTCCATCTCTTCGCCCCAGAGCGCGTAGGTGGGGCAGGTAGTCAGGCAGAAGCCGCAATGGACGCACTTGTTGTAAATCTCCGCCGGCGGCGGATTGTGGTTATCGAAGATGGCGGCAGGATTGGTGGTTTCAGCGGTGGCCATCAGATTCCCCCTAGGAAGCGTCCCGGGTTCAGAGTGCCTTCGGGATCGAAGCGCTGCTTGATACGCACCATGAGCTTCTGGGCGTCCGTAGTCGGTCCCCAGACATCGAGGCCGCGCTTGACCGCGACCGGGCAGCCCAGCGCGACCAACGTGCCGCCCATCTTTCCAATCTCATCGCGCAGAGTGAGCAGCGCCGTACGCAGCGCTTGCTCGCTGCCCTCCAGGCGCGCATAACCGGCACCCACGCTTTGCACGACTACTTTCCACCCTAGCGACTGCGCCCCAGCGGCGCGCTGGACCTGGGCACACACTGCCGCGAAGGAAGTCGGGAGCACATTGAACTTCGCCACCAGGGCCGGGGCGGTGCCATCCCAGATGGCCTGGTGCGAGGTCCAGACTTCGGCTGGGGCATCAGACGGGGCGAGCGATCCGGCGATCTGCTGAACCTGGGTGACCTGCGCCTGGATGCCGGGCGCGGTGCCGTCAAAGCGAATATCGAGTTGCGCGCTTCCCGCCGCCGCGCGCAGTTGCAGACCGGTGAAGGTCAGCTTGGAGGACGTAATGGCGAGCAGGAGTTGATTGAGGGATTCCGGAGTGCCGGTGAAGCTCAGGCCGCGCGATTCCCGCGGCAGGGGATGGAGACGAAAGATCGCCTGTACGATCACGCCCAGCGTGCCCAACGCCCCGGTGAAGAGTTTCGGCAGATCATAGCCGGCCACGTTCTTCACCACCTTGCCGCCGCTCTTGGCGAGCGCACCGTCGGGCAGCGCCACGGTGATGCCGATGACGAGGTCGCGCAGGGAGCCGTAGCGCGCGCGCAACGTGCCGCTGTCGTTGGTGGAGAGGATGCCGCCGATGGTGGCTTGCTCCGGCCATAGCGGATCGAGGGCCAGCCGCTGCCGGTGCTGCGCCAGCGTTTTCTGCAAGCCTGAGGCCGTGCATCCGGCTTCGACGATCACCGTCATGTCGGCCCAGGCATGTTCGAGGACGCGGTTCAGGCGCGCCGTCGAGAGCACCAGATCGCAAGCGGTCGGAGGATTACCCCAGCCCAGCTTGGTGCCGCCGCCACGCGGCGCCACCTTGAGCCCGGCGCCGTGGGCCCAGCCCAGCGCGCGCGCCAACTCTTCCGCGGTGGCGGGCTCGGCGACCATTTGCGGTTGCACGCCGTCGATGGCGTCTGCGGCAGTCGCGGCGCGCAGATGTTCCTTGCCCACAATTTCGGCCAGTTCCGGCCACGAAACTTGCGTCATGACACCGCTTGCTGAGGGCATGGGTCTATCTCCTGTTCTGGGCCGGAACAAGTGTCAGGGCACGACTTCAGTCGTGCCAATAGCGCGGAGAAAATTGACGGGCTTTAGCCCCTGAGGAGAAACAAGACTGCTTCTCAGGGGAGCGGCCCGCAGATTTTCTCAATCGCGCAGGGGCTGAAGCCCGGCAGCAAAGCAAGCCATGACGGCACGAGTAAACTCGTGCCCTGACACGTTCATCGCTCACGAAACTATCAAAGCACATTGACCACTCTCAAAACCGTTGCGCCACGCCCGCGACTTCCAGCGGGTGCGGTTCATAGACCCCGGGCTTTTCTCCGCACAACCGGGGCCGGGGGAATACTTTATCGGGATTGGAAAGGTTCTCGGGATCAAAGGCGCAGCGCACCAGTTGCATGGTTGCGAGGTCGGGTTCGGAGTACATCTCCGTCATGAACATCTTCTTTTCCTCCCCGACGCCATGTTCGCCGGTGATCGAGCCGCCCGCTTTGACGCAGAGGAGCAGAATGTCGTTGGCCAGCTTCTCGGCCAGCTTGCCCTGCCCCGGGACCGCACTGTCATAGAGCACCAGGGGATGCAAGTTACCGTCGCCGGCATGGAAGACATTGGCCACTCGCAGGCCGACCTCGGAGCTGAGCCGGTCGATCTCGCTCATGACGTGGGGCAGCGCGGTACGCGGGATCACGCCGTCCTGCACGATGTAAGCCGGCGCCAGGCGACCGACAGCAGCGAAAGCGGCCTTACGTCCCGTCCACACACGGGCGCGCTCGGCGTCGGTCTGGGCCACGTGGATCTCCCAGGCGCCACACTTGGTGCAGACGTCAGCCACTTCTTCCATTAACGTCTCGACCTCAGGGGCGGGGCCGTCCAGTTCCACCAGCAGCAGCCCGCCGCAATTGGGATAGTTGGCCTGCACCGCGGCTTCGGCGGCCTGGATGGCCAGGTTGTCCATCATCTCGATGGCGGCCGGCAGCATGCCGGCGGCGATGATGCCGCTCACCGCCGCGCCCGCTTCATTGGTGGAATTGAAGGCGGCCAGCAACACCTGAACGACTTCCGGCCTTTTGATAATGCGGAGAATGACTTTGGTGGCGATGCCGAGCGTGCCTTCCGATCCTACGAAGACGCCCGGCAGATCGTATCCGGGACAGTCCACGGTGCGGTCGCCGAGATGGACGAGCGTGCCATCGGGCAGCACGACCTCCATACCCAGGACATGAGTTGTCGTAAATCCATATTTCAGACAGTGAGCGCCGCCGGAGTTTTCCGCCACGTTCCCGCCGATGGAGCAGACCTGCTGCGAGGAAGGATCGGGGGCGTAGAAATAGCCGTCGGGCGCCACCCGCATGGTCACGTTCAAATTCATCACCCCGGGTTCCGCGATGACCCTCTGATTGGGAAGGTCCACTTCCAGGATGCGGTTCATGCGGGTCAGGCTGATGACAATGCCGTTGGCCACCGGCAGCGCGCCACCGCTCAGTCCCGTGCCTGAGCCGCGCGCGACGAAGGGAATTTTTTCGCGATGGCACACGCGCGCGATCGCCTGCACCTGCTCGGTGGAGGTGGGCAGCAGCACGGCCAGCGGCAGCACCCGGAACATGGTGAGGCCGTCGCACTCGTAGGTGCTGAGCTGCTCGGGCTCGGTGATCAAGCCCGGTGCGCCGACGATAGCGCGGAATTCATTGAGGATGCGGGCTTCCATGCGGTGTTCTCCTATCACGGCAAGCGATGGGTGCGGTGGGGCGTGGGGAGAACGCTAGTCCCGGTGCGGAACCGCGCCACAAGAGGTTCGCCGGCCCAAGTCGAACCCGACACCTTACACCAAAAACACTGCTTGGGAAAGGATCAAAGCTAAAAAAGAGCAGCTATCGATTCCTGCATAACTGATGTCCTCTACGCACTGTCTTCCTGAGCCGCGCGAGGGAGTCCCGCCATGCGGGCGACCGAGCGCGAGCGAAGGATCTAGACAGAGCCTTCCGGACCACGCGGTCCGTTCCGGCGAATATCTTGGCATCATCGATACGGCTTTGGCGAAGCGCACTAGAGGACATTACTTATGCAGGAAGCAATAATTGGCATGGCAAGGAGCGCCATCCCAGAAAATTGCATCGGCATTGGGCGCCGGCTTCAGGACAAAGGTTTCAGAAGGGTCTTAGATTTCTGATAGCTCCAAGCAAAAATTCCATTTGTCATAACCCCACGGGCAGCCGCCTCCAGATTCATGTAGATTTCGCAGATCCATTCTCGGCTTTGCTTTTAGATTCAGTCACTTAGGTCTATTGGCGGCTGGTAAACCAATTGCTCCCTCCAGCTGTTCCTTCAATAAGCTACGCGTGTCTACAAAGCAGTAGAAGGCCCTAAATAATGCATGGGAGGTTGTTGCGATGACGAGACGACAGTCCCTGCTGCTGATCGTGGTTTTGGCTTTCGCACTCGTGAGCCTGGCCGCCGCACAGCAACAGGACCAAGCTAGCGCCACGCCGAACCCTCTAGTCCAGGTGCTCCAGAACAAAGGAGTGCTGACGGCGCAAGAGGCGGCGGCAATCAATCAAGCCCCCACCCCGGCGGAGCAGCAGAGCCGCCTGACGCAGTTGCTCTATTCCAAAGGCATCATTACGCAGGACGAATACAAGGACACGGCTGCCGCGGAAGCGAGCAGAGCGTACCAGCCGCAGGGGCTGTGGCTCCCGACCGCTGCGCATGCCTCGGCCGGCGAGCCTGACGCGGCCGTGGCGGCAGCGCCCCAGGCCCCACCCGCACCGGCCGTCATTCCGGCGGTAGCGCCGGTACGCGTGCTAACGAGCGAGCCTCCCAAGGCTGGCGGCATGGTGCCCGACATCAAATTGGGCTCCGGCGCCAAGCTGAAGCTCTACGGGTTCATCAAGTCCACAGCCGCGTACGACACTTCCAACCCCATGAACATCGGGTTCGAACTGCCCGGGTTGGGCGGGACAGCGAACAGCACCATCCCCAGTGACGTTCCCACGGGGTTAAACTCGAACAGCGCGAGCATCCCCGGCGTGAACTCCGTTGATACTGGCCCGAACGGCTCCCCGACCACCTTTATCAAAGCCAGCGCTACCCGCATGGGCGCGAACTTCGAGTGGCCGGACATTGCCGGGAGCAACAACACCCTGACAGGCCGGTTCGAATTCGACGACGAGGGTAACTTCTCGCGCGCCACCAACCGCAACGCCTCTTCGATTCGTACACGAATGTTCGCGCTGCGTTTGGCTTGGGCGCGGTTGGACCACGCGTTCACCGACTCCACCACGGCCTTCGTGCTGTTCGGAATGGACTGGTCGCCGTTCGGTTCTTCGGTCCAGATGAACATCCTGGAAACGGAGGGCGGCGCGGCGTTTTTCGGGGACCTCTACGAGCGTCAAGCGCAGATCCGCGCCGGACTTTGGCACAAGTTCCGCCGGTGGCGCGACTTCACGATCGGGGTTGAGCCGGCTATCAGCATGATGGGTACAGCGGACCTGCCTACCGACCTTGGCGTGCAGTTGGGCGTCAGCGAACGCCAAGGCACCGACGTCGCCCGGCCGGAGATCTCGGGCCGGGTGGTCTTCCAGTGGCAACTTGACACGGCCCGGGGGGTCCCGCCGGCGCAGATCATCTTCAGCGGCTTCCAGGGAAAACGTAGGGAACTGGTCACCCGCGCGGCACTCCAAACGCTGTACTGCTTCCCTGCCGATAGCGGTACCGCCGCGGCTACGGCGTGCGCGAGCGGAAGGACGGCAAATCAGATAACTGCGGTTAATGACATACTTGCTGCGTTCCCCAAAGGCGCATCGGTCGCCAGCCCGCGTTTTGGCGGAGCGGCCGGATTTCAGCTCCCGACTCGCTACGCCACTCTGGTTGGCCAGTACTTCGCCGGGTCTGACCTGAGATGGTACTTCGCTAGCCAGAACTTCACGGCCTTCAACGACAACCGGGCCGTGCAACTGTTCAACCTGCCGCCATCGTTGGGAGGCGCCGTGTGCGGCATCAATGGTGGGGCCGCGACCACTGTGCTTTGCCCGCAGGTGTTCGACATGGATGCCTCGGCTCCGAACCCGACCTTCGGCTTTACCTCGACTGGTGCGGCGGCGATCATGCCGCAGCATCCGCCGCGAACCCAGGGCGGGTTCACGCAGATCTCGTTCCCGCTTTCCCGCATCTTCAACGCCAATCCGGCGGGACACCATGCCGGCTGGATCCTTTCGTTCGCTGCAGGTACCGACCAGGTGAAGGGGCGGGACATTCTGGCAGCGAATGCCACAGCTCAAGCCCTTTCAGGCAACCTGCTACCGAACGGAGCGCCCAAAAACTCGCTTGGCAACCGCAACCGGTCCGACTCGCTGATCGGCACGCTGGTCTGGAGATTCAACCAGTATGTCAGCTTCAATTATGAGTCGTCCCTTTATCAGACGCGAGCCCGGTGCGCGGGTACCAGCGAGACTATCACGTCCTTCGGCTTTGTCTGCGGTACGATAGCTCCCGGAAGCGGGGCGAATGCTGGCATCACTAGTTTCGTAACCAGCAATACCCCGTTTGAAGGCTTGCCGGCGCGTCACTGGCACGACTTCCGCAACGAGTTCGGTCCCGTCTTCACCTTCTAACTGGCCCGAGCCCAACAACCTTCAGCGGAGTCTCCCTTCGGGGCGGCTCCGCTGAGTTTTTTGCGGAGCCGTGATGGATCGATGTAACCCAAACCCGTAGGACGACAAAAGCTGTGGGTAAAAACTGGAGCCAACCCGCAGCCCGCGAAGCGGGCGGGATAATGTAGCCCACGGCGTAAGCCGTGGGATGGATTGCGGGGCGAGGTCCCAGCCCGCGAAGCGGGCGTAAGAATATCCACAGGAAACGTTCCTCGAACGAAACGCCATGCTTGCGCAACAATGCGAGAATTCTTCTCGCCACGGGTTAGCAGGGTCGAGTAGCTGTGGGGCATTTCTTTCGCCCGCTTCGCGGGCTCATGCGCTTTCGTTGGCTCTCCCACGGCTTACGCCGTGGGCTACGTTCTTCTGCCCGCTCCGCGGGCTGCTAGAACTAATCGTGAAGTAAGACTCCATAGAGGGAAACGGTGTTCGAGGTGTGGCTGAACTCCACGGTGCCCGATCCGCCCTTGATGTGGCCCTGGAAGCCGCCGGCGACGGTGATTTTGTCCACCTCGTAGGTGCCGCGGAAGGTGCCGCCGGTTTCGCCGATGCAGAACTCACCGATCACGTTCATGCGGAAGCTGCTGCCGCCGCTGTCCTTGCTGAAGGTGAGCGTGCCCGACTCGGTGCCGCAACTGCCTATCTTGCCTCCCCAGTTGTGCGGCGGCGGGCCGCAGAAGGTGATCTGGCCGAGGCCGATGGTTTCGCCCTTGAGCGTGCCTTCGAAGCTGATGCCATGGCAAGGTCCGGTCCCGGTGATCACGCCCAGGGCGCGGAACGGCGCCACATCTTTGAGGGGATCGGGAGGGATCACGGGCTCGGGATCGGAGCCTTCCTTCACATAGACCAGCACCGATCCGTCCGAGAGCTTGCCGGTGAGAGTTTGCCGGTCCGCGGAGAGCAGCCAGCTATCGGTTTCGGAATAGGCCTGGTAGCCGAAAACGTCCATCACGTGGCGGGTGACGATGACCAGGTCGTCCTTATGCCACTGGACCTTGTAGTACGCCCGTTCGATGCGCGTGGTGTAGCGGTCGCGCTCGATGCCGTCGGCCAGGAACGACTCCGCACCTGTGACCGCACCGCCGGAGTAATAGACGAACTTGACTTCGTCGCCGCGCTGCGTGATCTCCATCTCGCTGGCGGCGTGGCGCAGAGACGGACCGCTGCTGCGGTCGCGGTCAAGTTTCCAGTGGCCGGAGAGGTCAGGGATGTTCTTCACCACCGCCAGCACCGCAGTGGCGGCGCACAGCGTCAGGGCAAGCAGGCGCAGAGCGACCCTTGCTGTGGAAAGCGGCCGTGAGCGGGACGACACCACCCACCCTCCAAGGGCCCCTATTCTAAGACGTTCGGCTAGCGTTTGTCCGCACGGATGCTTTCGATTTGCGGTTTCATGATGGACTGGTAGCAGTTGGGGCAGATGCCGTGGCTGAAGCTGGCCTCACTGTGCTCGCTAACGTAGGTTTCCAGTTGTTCCCAGTAGTTCTCGTCATTGCGGACGCGCTTGCAGTAGGAGCAGATGGGCAGCAACCCCTGCAACTGGCGGACGCTGGCCAGCGCCTTCTCCAGCTGGACGACGTGGGCGGCGAGCGCGCTCTGCAACTCCACCACCCGCCGCCCCACGCGGACCCGAGCGCGCAATTCCTCCGGATCGCAGGGCTTGACCAGATAATCGTCGGCCCCGGCCTCGAAGCCCGCCAGGATGTCCTTGATGTGATCGCGGGAGGTGAGAAGAATCATGTAGGTTGAAGCCATCTCAGGGTGGTGGCGCACCCGCCGGCAGACCTCGATGCCGTCCATGCGCGGCATGAGCCAGTCCAGCACCGCCAGTTGCGGCGGATTCTCCGCCAGCAGCGCTTCCCAGGCTTCCGCCCCGTCGCGCGCCGGCAATACCTCGTACTCGCCTTCCAGCAGGCGCTGCAATAGCCGCGCGTACATGGGATCATCTTCGGCAAGCAGGATCTTCACTGGGTACCTCGCAAAATTTTCGCAACTGGGGAAGCAGGCGTGCCATGGCGCCATCGAGTTCCGCCAGAGCTTTGGCCGCCGCCGGGAAGTCGCGCAGCCGCGCCATCTCTTCCAATTTCTCGGCCGCGCTTTGCGCTTGGTTTGCGGCCAGGCAGCGGCTCTGTCCTTTCAAACTGTGGGCGGCGCGCTCCAGTTCCGAAGCATCGCGCTCTGCCAGGGCCTGTTCGATCCTTCCCATCAGCGCGGACGATTCCTGCAGAAAGATGGTTGCCATCTCCCGCAGCAGGGCCTCGTCCTGGGCGGCGCGCGCTCGCGCCTGCAGGTAATCCCAGGCGGGAGGATCTGGCGCCCGGCCAGGCGGCGCCAGCTTGTCTAGTTCGGCGCGAATGGCGGCGAGGCTGATGGGCTTGGCGATGTATCCGTCCATGCCCGCGTCCAGACAGCGCTCCCGGTCACCCTTCAGGGCGTACGCGGTCATGGCGATGATGGGCAGATGCCCGCCCATGACCTGTTCCCGCTGGCGGATGGCGGCGGTGGCGGCAAAGCCGTCCATTTTCGGCATCTGCACGTCCATGAACAGGAGGTCGAAAGTGCCGGCGGCGGCCAGGGTTACGGCTTGCTCTCCGTTATAGGCCAGCGTGGCCTGGTGACCTTCCTTCTCGAGCAAGCGCAGGATGAGCGCCTGGTTGACGGGATTGTCTTCCGCCACCAGGATGCGCAGGCCGGGCCCCGCTTCGCGCAGCGAATGGCGAGTGACCAGCGGCGCGGCTTTTCCCGCGGGCTGGCCCAGGACCGTCAGCAGGGCCTGCATCAATTCGTTGTTGCGGATGGGTTTGACCAGATAGGCGGCGATGCCGAGTTGGCGGCAACGCGCCGCGTCTCCCCGTCTTCCCGAGGAGGTCAGCATCATGATGACCGCTCCGGCCAGGCGAGGATCCTGCTGCACGCGCTCCGCCAGTTGGAATCCGTCCATCTCCGGCATACGGGCATCGATGAGGGCTACGCGATAGGCTTTTCCCGCGCGCTGGGCCAGATCCATGTGGCGGATGGCGGAGGGTCCGTCCTCCACGGCCTGCGCCCGCATTCCCCAGCCGCTGGTGACTTCACAAAGGATTTTGCGATTGGTGGCATTGTCGTCCACCACCAGCACCGGCACGCCCTGCAGGACGCATGGCGGAGCGGGTGGCGCTGGCCGCTGATCGGCCGCCACCTGGCGCAAGGGAATGGTGAAATGGAAGCGGCTTCCCTGATCCACCTCGCTCTCCAACCAGATACGTCCGCCCATCAGTTCCACCAGGCGCAGGCAAATGGCCAGGCCCAGCCCGGCGCCGCCGAACTTGCGGGTAGTGCTGCTATCCACCTGAGAAAACGCGCCGAAGAGCAGGGGCTGTTTGTTGCGCGGAATGCCGATGCCGGTATCGCGGACGGTGAAACGCAGCCCCGGCTGGTCGCCCGGCAAGGCCGTAGTATTGACCTCCACCAGCACTTCACCCTGGTCGGTGAACTTAATGGCGTTGCCCAGCAGGTTGAGCAAGACTTGCCGCAACCGACCTGGATCTCCCATCACCTGCTGGGGGACGTCCTCGCCGATATGGCAGACCAGTTCCAGATGTTTCTCATGCGCCCGCAGGGCAAGGCTTTTTATCGTCTCCCCGACGCAGTCCTGCAGGTCGAAGGCGATCTCTTCCAGCTCCAGCTTGCCGGACTCTACCTTGGAGAAGTCCAGGATGTCGTTGATGATGGTCAGCAACGCCTGCCCCGAGGACCTGGCCATCAGCAGGTTCTCGCGTTGCTCGGGAGTCAGCTCACTGTCAAGCGCCAGCTCGGTCATGCCCAGGATGCCATTGAGCGGGGTGCGAATCTCATGGCTCATGTTGGCGAGGAACCGGCTCTTGGCGCGGTTGGCGGCTTCCGCATTCTCCTTGGCCTCGGCCAATTGCAGGTTGGCGGCCAGCAGCTCGGAGGTACGCCGTGCCACTTCCTCTTCCAGGTGTCCGCGGTGGCGTTTGAGTTCGATGTCGCGCACCTGGATCTGCTCCAGCATGTCATTGAAGCTGGTGATGAGCACCCCGAACTCATCCCGCCGTCTGCCGGCAGCGCGGATGGAGTAATTTTTTCCCAAGGTAATTTGCCGGGCCACGCACACCAACTCCTGCAGCGGTTCGGAGATGAGCGTCTGCAGGTTGGAGGCGAGCGCATAAGCCAGCGTGAGACAGCCGAACAACGCCAGCAGGGTGGAGATCAGGGTGCGACGCACGTGGGCACGCACCTTGCTCAGATCGGAGGCGATGTAGACGGTCCCGACGCGCTCGCCGTTCAGCGTGATGCGAGCGAAGTACGCCAGCGACGACTCCCCCACATAACTTCCATCGGGGCGGAGGGGCGGACAAGCCCGGCCCGAGCTGTCGCGCAGATAGCCGGCAAACGGTTGCCCGTCCTTGTCATAAATGCAGGCGGCGATCACGTGGGAATCGGCGCGCAGCGCCCCCAGGATCTCGCTGGCAGCGGCTCCGTCCCCAAAGCGGAGCGCGGAGGTGCTGTTGGCGCCTGTGGTGCTGGCTAGAACCGCGAGTTGCTCGCCCATCACCAAGGGGGCGTCCACCAAATCGTGCCCGATCACCACGATCGACCCGGTCAGCAAAGCCACCGCACTCGTGACCAGAATGATCAAGGTCAGTTTGTGCCGCACCGCCAAATCGCGAATACGGCGCATTCCCCTGATCCTGCCCTCTTCCTCCGCGCACACGCTCGCCATGGAGACGAGGAGTGTGCAGGCGTGCGGCCAAGCTCCGCTGTCGGCAAGCGACGGCTCAAGTGACTGTGGCAGGGAGGGATAGACTTTTGCCGGCAACAGCGGGCTGCCGCCGAAGAGTCGCGGCTCAGTCTGATTTGGAACCGAGTTCCCACATCGGGAACCCTGGGCGATGAGATGGTCCCGCCGGCAGTTTTGCTACCGGGAGGCTGGAGCACCACCTGCAGCAGTCAGGCGGCCTTTCACAAATTCCTGCACGAACTGGCGACCCTGGGCGGTGACGTATCCGCGATCGGACTCCAGCCGCACCAGCTCCGCCGCTGCCAGGAAGCCCAGCCAGTGCTCGAAGCTGGAGCCTTCGTACAGTTCTGGAAAGCGCCTCGCCAATTGCAGATAGAAAGCGTAGAACTGCGCCAGCGGAGATCCCTTGGGCCCGGCGGAACAAAGCTGCTCGAGCAGCGGCAGTTGGATGTCCCAAAGCATGAAGCGCTCGGGGTCGAAGGCGTGCGAGATCGAGAGCGCCGAGAAGGGCTGGCTGAGCGGGCCCAGGCGGAGCTGCCGTCCATGCTTGCGTTCCGCCAGGTCGGCCAGAAGCAACAGGCCGACCACCACGACGAAGGCAACGACTGCGGCCACCACCACCAGGAGCGGCACAACCCACCTCCAAGAATCCCGCTATCTTACTAGCAATCGGGGGTCCTGGCGCATGTGGATTTCACATTTTTGCTCTGCCCAACCTCCGGCCCGGCGACTGGCGATGGGCGCTCGTGTTCCCGCATTTTCGACGGCGAAGGCTCACCCTCGTACCGTCAAAACCGGGCACTTGGCGCGGGCGAGCACGCGGTGGGTCATTGGCCAAGCCAGGTGGCTCAAGGCGAAGGCATGCCGGCTCTGCCGGGCCCCCATGACGATCAAGTCCGCTTCCTTTTCCGCCGCTATTTGCAAGATGACGTCGGCCGCTACGCCGCACTCCACCAGAAATTCTGGTATATCGTCGAGCCGTGCCTCCGGCGGGATCAAATCCATAAGTTGGCGGATCGTCCGCTCACGCAAGGTGTGGTTGAGGGCGTCGTCCCGCACCTCGCAGGCGTGCAGCAAGGCCAAGTGGGCCTGGTCCTCCTGTGCTAACCACAACGCATAGGCCAGCGCCGCCAGCGATCCCGGGCGAAAATCGGTCGCGTAGAGGATCTGTCCAAGCGCCTCCTGTGGCACGACCTCGGCAAAGCACTCCGGCCCCGCTGTCACGACCGGACAAGGCGCCAAGCGCACGATTTCTTCCGCCACTGACCCCAGCAGCAGTTTGGAGATGCCGCCACGCCCGTGTGTCCCCACGACAATGAGATCAACGTCATGTTTGGCAATGATGCCGGAAAGAGCCGGCCAAAACTCCCCGCGCTCCTGCAGCATTTCGTAAGAAACTCCCTGGAGTGACGAGCTCAGTCCCAGGGCCGCCATGTCTTTCTCCGCCGCTGTCCATTCCGCGTCGAGGCACGCGGGCACGGCCTCGATGGGGATGGCCAGCCTGGGCTGCGCCGAAAGCACATGCGTCAGCCATAGCTTGGCTCTGTGCCGGCGGGCTAGATTCGCGGCCACAGCGAGCGCTGTCTGCGAGTATTCGGAAAAATCAGTTGCGAACAGGATGTTCTTAAGCGAGATGAGCGCTGGAGTTTCCACCAGGGGCACAGGACACCTCCTCCCCGCTTGGCGAAACACGCACGGATTTCCGTCTCGAAAATACGTCCCGCTCACAGCAGGCGCGGTGATTGCAGTCACCGGGAGCTGTGAGCGGGACGAACGCGTAGTCGCGCTTAGCGCGCGCCGACGGTCTGCGGGAAGGCGCGCTCAGCCACCATCTTCAGCGCCGCGGTGCCGCGCACCTCGTTGTCGAACAGGGGGATGATGGCGCGCACATTATCGAAGTCGCGCCAGATCTCTTCCATATAGGAATCCTGCATGGCCACCCGGTTGCGCACGAACTCCGGGGAATCCGGCCGCACCTGGTCCTTCTGGATGACCATGTTCACCAGCACTCCGCCCACCGGGATGCCGAAATCGTGAAACCAGTTGATGAAGCGCTTGATCACCGCGATGGGCAGCGCCTCCGGCAGCGTGACAAAAAAGAACGCGGTCAGCTCCGGGTCGGTGAGCAGCTCGCGGGCGTGGCTGATGCGTTCGCGGAAGTTAAGCAGGTAGTCCATCAGCGGATCGGCTTCCTTCTTCTTGGTAAAGCTGAACAGCTCGCGCAGCGACTGCGCTTCCTCGCGCGACTTCACCATCTTGTTCACCCACAGCGAATACACCTTGCTCATGCCCAGCAGGCGCCGCGCGTTGGCGGTGGGCGCGGTGTCGAACACGTAGGCGTCGTACTCGTCCTTGAACATCAGGTCCACCATGTTCTCGAACATGGCCGACTCTTCGAAGGCCGGGTTCATGGTGGCGCTTTCGACGAAGGCGTCGGCCTGGGTGGAGATTTCGGCGAACTTCAGGAACCAGCGGATCTTCTGCTTGATGTCCTGCTTGGAGCGCTCGATGGTTTCCTTGGTATCGATTTCATAGGCCCACAGATTGGGGACGCCGGTCACCGCCGTCGCCTTGCCATAGACGTTCTGGTCGAGCAGGCCGCTGAGCGAGTGCACCGGGTTGGTGGACGCCAGCACGGTGCGCTTGCCAGTCTGCGCCAGGTGCAACGCCGTCACCCCCGCCATCACCGTCTTGCCTACTCCGCCCTTGCCGCCGAAGAAGGTGTACTTCAGCTTGGGATGGGCCGCCGCGTACTCCGTCATCGACTGCGTGATCTGTGACATTTCATCCCCTCCCGTTGCCGTACATCAGCCCGGCCAGCTTCTCGATCATCTTCAACCCGGTCACGTCGCGCTCCAGTTCCGGCACCCGCCCGATCACCTGGTTGCCGAAGGTCTGGTCGATCTTCTGCAAGTATCCGCCTTGCATCTTCAGGCGGTTCTGCAGGTAGGGCGGAATGTCCTTGCCCACGAGGTCCGAGGGCAGGACGCGGTTCACGACGTAGCCCGCAATCGGCACATCGAACTTGGAGAACAGTTGTGCCGCCTTTTCGGTGTCCAGAATGATCATCTCTTCCGGCACTACCACAAAGAAGAAAGCCGTCTTCTTCTTGTCTGTCAGGATACTGGAAGACTGGTTGATGCGGTTCTTGATGTACTGCAACTCGCTGAGGATGTGGTCTTCTTCGGTGGTCTTCTGCCGCTTGATGCGGGCCACCATCTCCTCGTGTTCTCGCATCTCCTCGCGGAGCTTGGTGATGCGGTTGATCCACTCGTCATAGACCTTGGCCATGGAGAGGTAGTACAGGGCGTGGCCGAGCGGCACCAGATCGTAGATGTAGTAGTCATAATCACCGCCGACGACGATGTCCACGACGGCGTCGAAAATGGCCGACTCTTCCATGGCGGGCTCGGCCGAGGCTGCCTGGATGTACTGCTCGATTTCGTCCGGCACCTGCTCCATGCCGTACATGTCGATGATCTTCTTGCGGATCTCTCCCTGGTACTGATGGATGTGCTTATCGGCGTCGATCTCCTGGGCGTAAAGGTTGTCCATCACCTTCACCGCCCCCTTGCCGAAGATGTCCTGCTGGAAAATGTCGCTCAGCGAGGCTTGCGGGTCCACCGAGAAGACCAGCACCTTGTGGCCGTTCTGCGCCAGCCAGAAAGCGGTGGCCGCCGAAAACGTGGTTTTACCTAACCCGCCCTTGCCCCCGAACATGATGTAGCGACGGTCTGCGTTCTGCTCAAATGTCTCCTTCAGTCCCATGCGGTCCTCTTATGATTGCGGGGTTTTTAGCTCCTTAGCTACTAGCTGCTAGCCCCTAGCTTTGGCCAAGCACCGGTACTTGGTACTCGGTACCCGGTACTCGGTACTAGAACATCGCGTCCGACACGTCCTTCTCGCGCAGCATGCGCCGCTTCCACGTGGAGATGTTTGGGACCACGTAGGGAAGCAATCGCAGCGAGTAATATGGCGGAAGGATGGGGACGCCGATGAGGTCGCCCATGGTGATGAGGATGAACAGGTGCTCCATGCTGGCGCGCGTGCGCATGGCGTAGCGCGACATGTCGTGCGCGCTCATCCCGTAGGCGATCTCTTTCACCTTGCTGAAGAATCCCTGCTTCTCTGGTTTGTCTGGCATGTTCGGCTCTCCTAATTCCTAATACTTCGTTCCAGATGCATCCTGAGAAAATACGTGTCAGGGCACGGCTAAAGCCGTGCCCTGACACGTGATCTCCCATCAGGCGATCTTCCGTACGGTAGACCGGTTTTCGCATCATGCAAGCCTGCTCTGCATTGTTGAACGATCCCTGGCCCACGGCCGACGACCGACGACTGTCCTTTACACTCCGTGCAAATGGAACTCTTCCCGGTCCGACAGTTCGCGCTCGCGCACCACGCGGCGCTTCCAGGTGGCGATCTGCGGCACGGCATAAGGCAGGATCCGCAACGAGTAGAGCGGTGGGATCACCGGCACGCCCAGCATGTCGCCCATGGTGATCAGCAAAAATGCCGATTCCAGTTCGGCGCGCATCTCCACGGCCTGCCGCTCGAATTCAAAGGCATACATGCCGTAGATGAACTCGCGGATTGTTTTCAGTATTCCCACCCGCTGGCCCTTGCTGGTCTGACCTTCCATGCGCCGCCTGCCTTCTGCTGTGCCATAATCAGCGCGCCGCCCATGCGAGCGGACGGGCCATCATGTCACTGAGTCTTGCCGTCTTCATCATTGTAGTCATTCTCGTCGTCGGCGGCTTCGCCCTCGGCACTCACCGCAATATCCGCCGCGGCGACGACGCCATGCGCTGGGCCCAGGGCGGGCTTCGTTTGGTGGGTGAGAAAACCACCCTCCACTGGCTGGGATCCTCCGTCCTGCAACTCAAAATCGAGAACGCCAAACGCCCATTCCGCCAGGTCGAGGTCTTGTTCGTGCTCGAGCCTCGCGATATCGCTCCCCTGTGGTGGCTGGCGCGCGCCCGCGGACGCCGCGACCTGTTCATCTTTCGCAGCCGGCTGCACACCCTGCCCGAGTTTGAGTTCGAAGCCTTCGCCCCCGAGGCTTGGTCGGCGCGCGGTCGCGAAGCCCATCTCCGCCGTCAAAACTGGCAATCCGTGCCGGCGCGGGACTCGCTGGCCGCCTACTCCCCTGAGCCCGCGCCGGCCGCTCACCGGCTCTTGGATCTCGCCGCCCTTTCCGGCTGTCCCTTGCTGCGGCTGTCCGTACAGCGGAACGATCCGAATTTCGAAGTCCACTGGCCCTTGGCCGAGCTCAAGAAGCTGCCCGCCGGCACCGTCTTCGAAACCCTGCGCAAGCTCGGCGAACAGGCCTGAGACTTTTCGCAAGCAGAGACGCAACACGCTGCGTCTCTGCTTAACGAGCTGCCGGCGCCAACTGAGGCTCCTTGGCTTTTGCCGCAGTCGGCTTCAGCCTGTTCCAGGCGCGCCATGCGTCATACGCAATCAGCGCCGCGGCCACGAACAGCAACGCCGACACGATAATCATGGCGAGCGCGCCTATCACGTTGACCGGCTGGGCCGCAATCTTTGGGTTCGACAGAATGCTGGCGTACAGGTTATATGCCGTCACCACCATAGCCGCCATGGTGGTCACATACATGAACAGCATCGGGTACAAGGCATAGCGCGGACTCCGGCCTATCGACTTCAGCCACAGGCTGACGATCAGCAGGCTCAGCGCCGCCATCAACTGGTTCGAAGATCCGAACAACTGCCACAGATAGACCCAGGTGCCGCTCAGGACCAGCAGCAAGGTGAGCAGCATGGAGACGATAGCCGCGATGTGGGCATTCTTGAAGCCCACCCAGGCTTCACCCAGCCATTCGCCCAGAACCACGCGCATCACGCGGAAGACGAGCTGCACCACCGTCAGCACGATGACCACGAAAACGCCGAAGCCGAGCGCCGTCCCGTAAGGCAGTGGGATGGCGCCGAAGGTCACCATCCCCAGCAGTTTGCCCACGCCGCCGGCAAAGGCGCCAGCGCCCACGCCGCCGGCGATGGAGATGGCCACCAGCGACAGCAGCCCCAGCGCGTTTTCGCTGAACATGCTGCCGCCGCCCACCGGCAAGCCGTCGGTTTCATACTCCAGTTGGCGCGCCGTACCGATGGAGCCGAACAGTGCGTGCCAGCCGGAAATGGCCCCGCAGGCGATGGTCACAAACAGCATCGGCCAGATCGGCTGGATCGCCGGGTGCGCCTGCAGAATGTTGCCGGCGGCGTCCTTGACCTGGCTTATGGGCATCCAGGTCTTGAACACTGCGCTCTGGAAGGTGATGGCCTGCGCCAGTTCGGCGTTCCCTGCCAGGGCGCGTATACCACCGACCACCGCGCCCAGGGCGGAAAATCCAATGGTCAGGAAGGTCACCCAGAAGCCAAGGTAGTTCACCGGCTGGGCAAAGCGCCAGATCGGCAGGACCGTTCCCAGATAGGAGAACGCGAACACGAACACGCACCAGAAGAGGAACGACGGCAGCATCTTGATGGCACCGTTCGGATTCACGTACTTGGGCACAATCTTGCCTTCGGGGTTGACGACTGT
>Ga0187777_10000493_pt1 | contig 27109 bp, 27 predicted proteins | sample 1015_Q2_SP5_10_M_FD_132416 | JGI IMG/M metagenome (GOLD analysis project Ga0187777, IMG submission 132416) | Tropical peat soil microbial communities from peatlands in Department of Meta, Colombia - 1015_Q2_SP5_10_MG | ecosystem: Environmental > Terrestrial > Soil > Wetlands > Peat | place... | reverse complement strand
GACTTTACGCCGGTCGGCAGGACTTGCTAGGGTTTCCCCCATGCAGCGCCCCGTGCGTGCGCCGCGTGTAGCGGAACGGCGGTTCCGATCTCAAGCCCGATTCAGGCCTACGCCGACGCTCTTGGCGTCGCAGGAGAACCGCCATGCTTGTCCGCTTTTTTACATTTCTTGGTTTGGTCTGCGCGTTTTCGGGTACGCCACAGGCACTGATCGCTCAGGAACAAATTACGGTCTTTGCTGCGGCATCCCTCAAGAACGCGCTCGACGACGCCAACGCAGAATTCACCAAGGCGACAGGCATCAAGGTGACAAACAGTTATGCGGCAAGTCCGGTGCTTGCCAGGCAGATCGAACAGGGCGCGCCTGCCGACATTTTCATATCCGCAGACCTGCGATGGATGGACTATCTGGCTGATCGCAAGCTGGTCAAACCAGACTCCCGCGTCAATTTGCTCGGCAACAAACTTGTGTTGATTGCGCCCGCGGATTCCAAAATTGGCAATGTGCCCATCGGCCAGGGATTCGATATCGCCAGGCTCGCCGGTGACGGTCGAATCGCAGTTGCTGACGTAAAAGCGGTGCCTGCGGGACTCTATGCCAAGGCGGCGCTCGAAAGACTCGGTGCCTGGTCGGCGGCAGAACCAAAACTTGCGCAAGCTGAAAACGTCCGCGCGACGCTCGCTTTGGTCGCTCGCGGAGAGGCCCTGCTTGGCATCGTCTACGAGACTGATGCAAAAATCGAACCGAAAGTGAAGACCTTCGGTGTTTTTCCGGAGAATTCGTATCCACCGATCACATATCCGATCGCTGCGACGGCGGCCACGATCAATCCTGCTGCAACACGTTATCTGGATTTTCTTCGCACGGCGACTGCCAAGGCGATCTTCGAGAAATACGGCTTCAGCTTCCTGATACGGCCAGTATCCTAAGCGGTAAATTACGCGTGCTTGAACTTTCGCCTCAGGATTGGACCGCAATCGCGCTATCACTGCGTGTCGCCGCCGTTTCGACGCTGATTGCACTCCCATTTGGTATCGCGGTCGCCACCTTGCTGGCTCGCAAATCATTCTGGGGCAAATCTGTGCTCGATGCTCTCGTCCACTTGCCTTTGGTGCTTCCACCCGTTGTGACCGGTTACCTGTTGCTGATCAGCTTCGGCCGCAAGGCGCCGCTCGGCGCATTTCTTGCCGATCATTTTGGAATTGTATTTTCGTTCCGTTGGACCGGTGCAGCGCTCGCCTGCGGCGTGATGGCATTTCCGCTGATGGTCCGAGCCATCCGGCTATCGGTCGAGGCCATAGACCGGCGGCTGGAGGACGCTGCCGCGACGCTTGGAGCCAACAACCTTTGGACCTTTGCAACGGTGACATTGCCCCTCGCGTTGCCCGGAATCATCGCCGGCACGATGCTCGCATTCGCGCGCGCGCTCGGTGAGTTCGGCGCCACCATCACCTTCGTCTCGAACATTCCGGGCGAGACCCAGACCATCTCGACGGCAATTTACACACTCATGCAAGTACCAGGCGGCGACCGCGCGGCACTTTCGCTCGTGATCGTGGCCATCATCATCTCGTTCGCAGCATTGCTCGCATCAGAGTGGCTTGCGCGGCGGGCTGCTGCACGGCTGCACGGTGCCTAATCATGCTCTTCCTCGAGGCAAAAAAGCAGCTGGGTGAATTCTTGCTGGACGCCTCGTTCTCCAGCGAAAGTACCGCGACCGCGTTATTCGGGCCCTCGGGCGCCGGCAAAACCACTATCGTCAACCTGATCGCGGGATTGCTGACGCCAGATCGCGGCCGCATCGTGCTCGATGACGAGGTCCTGTTCGATAATGCATCAGGCGTGGATTTGCCGGCCTGGCGGCGGCGTATCGGCTATGTTTTTCAGGAAGGCCGGTTGTTTCCGCATCTTTCGGTCAGGCACAACCTGGATTATGGCCGCTGGATGAGCGGCCATGCCGCCAGTCCGGCCACCTTTAATCGCGTGATCGAAATGCTCAATATCGGTCATCTGCTCGACCGTCGGCCGGGCAAGTTGTCGGGCGGCGAGCGTCAGCGGGTTGCCGTGGGCCGCGCATTGCTGATGCAACCGCGTCTGCTTCTTTTGGATGAGCCGCTTGCCTCGCTCGATGTGGCGCGCAAACGCGATATCCTCCCCTATCTGGAGCGCCTGCGCGATGAAACGCAGGTGCCCATCATCTATGTGAGTCACAATGCCGTAGAGTTGAAACGCATCGCTACACGCGTGGTGCAGCTCGAAGCCGGAACAGTTGTTAAAAGCGGCGGCATCGAACTGCTCGACGCGGCGCAGGCCGATGTGCTTGCCTAGGGAATGTTTCCCCCGGAGCGAATCATCTGCCTGACCGAGGAAACCGTGGAGACGCTTTATCTCCTTGGCGAGGATCGGCGCATTGTCGGTGTCTCCGGCTATGCAGTTCGGCCGCCGCAAGTCCGGCGCGAGAAGCCGCGCGTCTCCGCTTTCATTTCCGCTGATGTGCCGAAAATTCTCGACCTCAAACCGGATCTCGTGCTGACCTTTTCCGATCTGCAAGCCGACATCGTCGCCGAGTTGATCCGCGCAAATGTCGCTGTGCATGCCTTTAATCAGCGCGATGTGGCCGGCATCCTCGACATGATCCGCGCTCTTGGCGCACTGGTTGGCGCAGCGGAAAGGGCCGATAGCCTCGCACATTCTCTGGCTGTTCGAATCGATACCGTGCACGAGCGCGCCCTCCGGCTGCCGCATCGGCCGCGCGTCTATTTCGAGGAATGGGATGAACCGATGATCTCGGGCATCGCCTGGGTATCCGAACTGATCGCAGCAGCGGGCGGTATTGAAGTGTTCCCGCAGCTCGCGGCACGCAAGAATGCCAAAGATCGGATTGTATCCGCCGACGATGTCATTGCCGCGCAGCCTGACATCATCGTCGGCTCCTGGTGTGGCAAGAAATTCGTTCCAGCCAGGGTCGCCGCGCGGCCGGGGTTTGCAGAAGTTCCCGCCGTCGCCAACGGCTGGCTGCGTGAGGTCAAATCCACGCTGATTCTTCAGCCAGGCCCCGCAGCGCTCACGGAGGGGCTCGATCAGCTTGCCGGAATCATTTCCGACTGGGTTGAAAAGCGCCCGACGTAAGCGCATGAATAGCCGAATAATTTGACGGTAGGAAAGCCACCGCCCGGCATGCTATGAACCGGCAGCAATGCATTTGGGACCCGATAACGATGACGCCGAATAAAGCCCGCGCCGATCTATGGATGGACCTGTTGCTGGTTGCATTTCTGATCGCCTTTGATGTGGCGGCCCGGCTGCTCCCGCATGTGCCGGGCGTCTGGCCCTTCGCTGCCAGCGCGCTGTTCGCTGGACGAATGCTGCGCATCCCGGCACTGGCCGTCGTCGTTCCGCTTGCCGCGGTTTTGCTGAGCAACGTGGCACTCGCAGGCGATGACGTACGTATCACACTGGTCGTCTGCGCCGCGATCACGCTGCCCGCTTTTGCGGGCATGCTGGTGCGCCGCTGGCATGGAGCGATCCCGGTGGTCGCGGCAATGCTGTGCAGTTCGTTGATCTTCTTCGTGATCACGAATTTCGCGGTTTGGGCTTTCAGCGGCATATATCCGCTGACGTGGCAAGGGTTGGTGCAGTGTTACGTCGCGGCTTTGCCTTTCCTCGACAAGACCGTACTCGGTGACCTGTTCTGGACCGCTGTGCTGTTCGGCGGTGTCTGGCTGGTTCAGCGCATACCGGCCCTGTCGCGGCGCGCAACCTGAATTTGGCCCTTAACCGAAATATCTCTGAACCCGCTTCCAGAGCGATTCAATGCGCCCGACGAGATCGGGCGGCTCCTCCGGCTCGGCCAATCTTAGGCCGACTGTGGTGACGCGACCCTTCTCGACTTTGTGCGCGAGCAGCGCAATTGGTCCAAGCTCGACGATGTTGCCGGTCTTCACGCGGCGGCGAAGCTGCTCGGTAAAATAGTCGGCGAGAGTCACTTCGGTGTGATCAGCGGCAACCTGAAGACCGTAGATTTCGGCTAGTGCCCCGAGCGTCGCCGTGCCGGGCACGAAGAAGTCGCCAAGCAACCGCGGGTCAGGTGATGCGGGCGGCGGCATATTGACGAAAAACCGGTCAAGCGCCTGGGCTTTCTCTGGCGGTGCCAAGAGATAAACATAGTCGCCTTCGCGTACCGGATGCGCTTCCGTCGGCGTCAGAATTTCCTCGTTGCGAATGACCAGGGTTGGGCGCGCCCAGTTCGGGATCAATCCGCGCCGGAGATACGGGCTATTCGCCGGGACAGGATAGCCGACGATTTCCCGGGCCAGCTGACCCGGCAGATCGAGCTCGACCCGGCGTGGTAATGGGTCGGCGCGTACAAACGAGATGTCGAGCTTCCGTGCGGCCAGTGCAACTGTCCAGCCCTGCACCAGCAACGACAATAATACGACAACAAAAGCAACGTCGAAATACAAATTGGCCCCCGGTATGCCGACCAGCAATGGGATAGACGCGAGGAAAATGCCGACCGCGCCGCGCAGGCCGACCCAGGAGATGAATATCTTTTCGTTCCAGCTGAACTTGAATGGCGCCAGGCAAAGGAAAACAGCCACGGGGCGCGCAACCAGCATCAAGACCAAAGCCACCAGGATCGCGCCCAGCAGATTGTCGGCCAACCGGTGCGGCCAGGCCAAAAGGCCGAGCAGCACAAACATCACGATCTGCGCAAGCCAGGTGACGGCATCGAGGAAGACAACGACGGAATTGTGCGCCCGTGTCTGTTTGTTTCCGACAACCAGACCGGCGAGATAGACCGCGAGAAAGCCTGACGCATGTACCGCGTTGGCGAATGCGAACACCACCAGAGCGCTGACCGCCACGAATGGCGCATGCAGGCCTTGCGCCAATATCAACCGGTTGAGCACCAAGGCGATGATCTGTCCGCCAAAGAAGCCGATAAAGCACCCAAGAATGGCATCCCGCAGAAACGTCACAAAGGCATGCGACCAGCTCTGCTCGCCGAGCAGCAGGACCTCGACCAGAAGCAAGGCGAGAAACACTGCAAAGGGATCGTTGGTGCCGGACTCCACTTCTAGCACCGCGCGCACGCGCGGACGCAGCCGCAGTCCTCGCGCATTGATCAGGAAGAACACCGCGGCTGCGTCGGTCGAGGCCACCACCGCCCCAATAAGCAAGGCTTGAATCCACCCGATACCCAACACATATTTTGCCACCGGCGCGGTCAGCAAGGTCGTGATCAGCACGCCCACGGTGGCAAGCGTTACGGCCGGCCCCAGCACGTTGCGGAAACTGGCAAAGCGCGTCCGCAGGCCGCCGTCGAACAGAATCAATGCGAGGGCAATCGAGCCAACAGTATAGGCTACGCCGACGTCGTCGAACTTGATGCCGCCCGGGCCGCCCTCGCCCGCCAGCATTCCGACCAGAAGGAAGACCAGCAGCAGCGGTGCGCCGAAGCGCAACGCGATCAAGCTCGACAGGATGCCGGCAAGAACCAGCAGGCTGCCAAGCAAAATCGCGAGGCTGACGGTATCGAGCGAACCCATCGCACGAATCTCCTCGACCTATAGGAGGGATTCATGCGTGCAAGAGCAACGGAAAATGTTGCGCTCGCCTAAGGAACAGTCAAAATGCCACCTTATCGCCGCCCTTGAGCGAGAGGATTTCGCGCGCCTCGTCGGAGGTCGCAATCTCCAGCCCAAGACCCTCGAGGATCTTGCGCACCTGGGTGACCTGCTGGGCGTTCGACCCGGCAAGCTTGCCGGCACCAATCCAGAGCGAATCCTCCATCCCGACTCGCACGTTGCCCCCCATGGCGGCCGCAATAGCGGCAACCCGCATCTGATTGGCGCCTGCCCCCAATACCGACCAGTGGTAGCTGTCGCCGAGAAGACGATCAGCGGTCCGCTTCATCATCATGACATCTTCAGGATGCGGTCCGATGCCGCCCAGAATGCCGAACACCGACTGCACAAATACCGGCGGCTTGACCACACCGCGATCAAGGAAATGCCTCAACGTATAGAGATGCCCGATATCGTAGCACTCGATTTCGAAGCGCGTGTTGTTGGCGGCACAAGTCGTGAGGATGTACTCGATGTCGGCAAAGGTGTTCTTGAACATCCCCTTCCGTGATCCTTCCAGATAGGGTTCCTCCCAATCGTATTTGAACTTGCCCTTGTAGCGCTGGATCATCGGATAGAGGCCGAAGTTCATCGTCCCCATGTTAAGCGAGGCGACTTCCGGCTTGAACGTGGCAGCAGGTCGAACACGGTCTTCGATCGTCATATTGGGCGCACCACCTGTAGTGATATTCACCACCACGTTGGATCGCTGCTTGATCACCTTGAGAAACGGGGCGAAGGCTTGAGGCGTTTGGTCCGGACGCCCGTCCTGAGGATTTCGCGCATGAAGATGCACGATGGCCGCGCCGGCCTCCGCCGCTCCGATGGCGGCATCGGCGATCTCCTGCGCGGTTATCGGCAGATGCGGCGACATCGACGGCGTGTGGATCGAACCAGTAACAGCACAGGTAATGATGACTTTGCGCGGCTTCGCCATGAGCTTTCCATCCCGGTGAAGTGAGTGTTGTCGATTGGCAAATGGACTTCGCTGGCAATCCTAGAGTATCAGCCGTACCGAAGTCACCTGCATGGAGCTAAAGTCGGACCGTGGATGCGAAGAGCCAATCGGCGAAGTCATCCGGCATCGTGATTGGCGTGCTATGTGGCACCGCTGCGGCGCTCGGCTGGGCGGCAGGTTTCGTCGCCGCCAAGCACGGCATTGCCGTCGGCTTTTCGCCTGCTGATCTGGCGTTCCATCGCTTCTTCTGGTCAGGACTACTGCTGATACCGCTGGCAATGCGCGAGGGGCTGCTCGAGCTCGGCGGCATTGGCTGGAGACGCGGCCTGGTGATGAGCGTTCTCTCCGGCCCGCCGCAGGCCATGATCGCCTATACTGGATTCATACTGGTGCCACTCGGCCACGGCACCACGATCCAACCGGCTTGTGCCGCGCTGTCTGGTCTGATTCTCGCCTCGCTGGTCCTGCACGAGAAGGCAACCTCGCAACGCATCATCGGTGGTGCGACTATCATCGCCGGGCTATTGGTGTACGGCGCCGAGTCGCTGACCACGATAGGCGGCCATGCTGTCGGTGGCGACCTGTTGTTCGCCACCGCAGGTTTGTTCTGGGCAACTTTCGGCACGTTGCTTCGGCTGTGGCGTGTATCCGGACCACGCGCAGTGGCGATCGTCGGCGCGCTTTCGATCTTGGTATATGCCCCGCTGCACGCACTACTGGTCGGCTACGACGGGATTCTGCGGATGGGATTTGCCGAAAATCTATTGCAGGCCGTCGTGCAAGGCCTGTTTGCCGGCGCGCTGCCGATCTATCTGTTCGCGCGTGCGGTAATTCTGCTCGGTGCCGGCCGCGCGGCGACGTTTCCCGCGCTGGTGCCCGGCTTCGGGTTGATCATCGGCTATCTCACGCTGGGAGTGATTCCAAGCATCGCGCAGGTTGTCGGCCTGGTGATTGTCGTCATCGGATTCCGTTTCGCCTTGCGCTGACGACTATTCCGGCCCCGCATACTTACCCGCGGTTTCCGGAAACATGTTCTTGATGATCTTGAATTTGGAAATGTCCACCGTCGCGTCCATGTGAAGGAATACCACGGCATCGCGCAGCACTTTCTCGATGCCGAAGTCGAGCATGACACCGTTGCCGCCGTGCAGTTCCACAGCATGCTGGGCAACCTTCATGATTTCTTCCGATGCAAACATTTTGGCCATATTGACCAGAATCTCCGCATCCGGAGCATTGTCGTCGACCGCCTGCGAGGCACGATTGAGCAGGGCACGCACCGCTTCAATGCGTGTCGCCATGTCGGCGAGTCGCAGCGCCACCGCCTGATGTTTGATCAGAATACGTCCGCCCTGTACGTAATTTTGCACGTAGTCCGCCGTCGCTTCAAAGGCGCGCACGCCGACGCCAAGGTTCTTGGCAGCCTGGATGATCTTGCCGGGGCGGAAATAGACGCCGGCGGAACCCATCGCGTTGTCCTGCACCAGCAGATGATCGTCGGGCACAAACATGTCCTCGAATACCATCTCGCCATTGTTCATGAAGCGACAGCCGAGCGTCTCGTTGCAACGCGCCACTGTGAAGCCCTTGGTCTCGCGCGGTACCAGGAACGAAGACGTTCCCTGCAGCATGCCCACCTTCGGATTGGTGTTGGCGTAGACAACGTAGAGGCCGGCGTCATAGCCATTAGAGATGAATTGCTTGCGCCCGTTGATGACCCAACCGCCATTGGTCTTGACGGCCCTGGTGTGCATCGCCGCCTCCGGCACGTTGTAGGGCAGCCACCGGTCAGACGCCCCGCGCGGCTCAGTCAGGCAGTGCGCCATCAGGAATTGCGGGTCGGCGACCAGGCGCTTGAACCATTTCTCCTGCAAATGCCTGGGGGCAAACTGACGCAGCAGCACCGACACTTTCCAGTTTTGCACCATCTTGTCGGCGAGGCCTGAATCGCCGCGCGCGAGCTCCTCCGCAACGAGGGCGAAGGTCTTGACCTCGGTGCCTTTCTCAAGCTCGACGCCGCCGAATTCTTCCGGAACGCCAAGCGTGCGAATGCCGATCTTCTCGGCTTCTTCCAGAATCCGCGGTGGCAGCCGATCCTCCGGCACCATCGACCATTCGCGCTGCCAGTTCTGCTTGATAAACGGGAGAACCACTTCGTCAACGAAATCGCGGCAGCTCTGCCGCATCATACGTTGTTCTTCCGACAGCCCCCTGTCCGCGGATGTACGGTCGAGCATCGGCCTGTTCCTTCCTTGCGTTACGGCAAAGCCTCGGCGCTATGCAGCCTTTCTGTTCGTCAGAAACTCGCCCATGCGATCGAGAGCCTTCAGAATATTTTCGGTTGAGTTTGCATAGGATACCCGCACATAGCCCTCGCCGAGAATACCGAAGTCGGGACCTCCGATGATAGCGACCCCGGCATCTTCCAGCAGCGATGAAGCGAGCGCTTTGGCTTTCCATCCGGTGCGCTTGACGTTGGGAAAAGCGTAGAACGCGCCTCTCGGCGTTGCGCACGAAACGCCGGGCAATTTGTTGAGGCCCGCGACCACAACTTTGCGCCGCTTGTCGAACTCGGCAACCATTTTCGTTACTTCATCCTGCGGTCCCTTCAATGCGGCAAGGCCTGCATATTGGGCCGAGGCGTTGACGCACGAGTGAAGGTTGACCGCAAGCTTGCGCGCGTAATCGTAGAGCTTGCCGGGCCAAACCGCATAGCCAAGCCGCCAGCCGGTCATTGCGTAGGTCTTTGACCAGCCATTGAGCAGGATCAGGCGATCACGAATTGACGGATATGAAAGCAGACAGACATGCATTTCGCCGTCATAGACCATATGGTCGTAGATCTCGTCCGACATGACGGCAACGTCCGGCCATCCGTCCAAGCCGGCAACCAGCTTGTCGACTTCGCGCTTGGGCGTGACACCGCCGGTTGGATTGGCCGGCGAATTGACAATCAGCAATCGCGTGCGCGGTGTGATGAGCTTGAGGGTTTCCTCGGCCGAAAACGCAAAGCCGTTTTCCTCGTGGATTGGCACCGGCACCGGTTTTGCGCCGGTGAACTCGATCATCGAGCGGTAGATCGGGAATCCCGGGTCGGGATAAAGGATTTCAGCACCGGGCTCGCCGAACATCAGAATCGACATGAACATGGTTGGCTTGCCACCGGGCATGATTATCACGCTGTCGGGTGAGACTTCGACCTTGAACCGCTTGGCAAGGTCGGCCGCCACCGCCTCGCGCAGCGGAGGAATGCCGTTGGCTGGAGTATAGCCGTGGTGACCGTCGCGAAGCGCCTTCACCGCTGCTTCAACGATGAAATCTGGTGTCCGGAAATCCGGCTGGCCGATGCCGAGGTTGATGATATCGCGGCCCTGCGCGGCCAGCGCGTTCGCGCGGGCAAGCACCGCAAACGCATTTTCCTCACCGATGCGGTCGAAGGCCGCGATTGTACGAAGCATAACTGCATTCCTCCCGCCGCGGGCTCCGCTCGCGGCATAGCCACGCCGACGCCTCGTCATGAGGGATGCAGTTCAGCCGATCAGGCGGCAAAAATCAAACGTAGACAGAGCCTTCACTAAAGGCCCCATCAGGGGTCGCCACCGAAGCGCCCGCTGATATCCCGCCAGATCTGGAAACGGATGTTCGGGTCGGGGTCATCGCCGAGATAAACGCCGCTATAGTAGAGCGGCCCGGCTGGAAACTTGTCGGTACCCCAATGTTGAGACGCCGAGCGGACCGTCGTCGATGTGGCGGCGACCTTCTTGTGCTTGCGCGGCTTGGCGTTCTCAGCATGCGACGCAAACGCAAAAGCCAGAGCCAGAGTGGTGGCAAATAGTTTGTATGGAAGCGATGACATGGCGAACCCTCCATGACACTTCATGAATCACGGGAGATATTATTCGCTTACAAAAGCGTCGCGGCGGCGAAAAGTTAAATGAAGCGTCAATTCGATCACAACTCGGTGTCGGAATATTGAGGCGCCTCAGGTGTTGTGCGTGCGCCAGATTACGGCGCCGGAATTGCCCAATTGCAATTGGCGCACGGTTGGGCACATTGTCACCTTCTCCGCTATTTGCAGGTTTTTATCATGAGCACCGCCGACAAACGCCGAACTTTCCGCGCGTTGCATCAAAGCGGCTGTTTCGTCATCCCCAATCCGTGGAATGCCGGCAGCGCGCGTTACTTGCAGGGCTTGGGATTTAAGGCGCTCGCCACTACGAGCTCGGGGTATGCCCATTCTCAAGGTTTTTCGGACGGTGACGTCAATCGCGACATGGTGCTCGCGCATTGCCGCGAGATCGCCCAGGCAGCCGATGTACCGGTGAATGCGGATTTTGAAGGCGGCTACGCCGATGATCCCGAAGAAGTAGCCGCCAACGTGCGACTCTGTGTCGGCACTGGCGTCGCCGGATTGTCAATCGAGGACTTCACCGGCAACGACGCGGATCCGTTGTATGATTTCGACTTGGCGGTGAAGCGCGTGCGCGCAGCACGCGAGGCAATCGAAAAAGCTGGCAGTGGAGTCGTGTTCACGGCGCGCACCGAAGGTTTCATCAAGGGACGTCCGGATCTCGCCGAGACTGTCCGCCGCCTCAAGGCTTTCGCTGGCGCCGGTGCTGATTGCCTCTACGCGCCTGGCATTCGGACACGCGAGCAGATTGAGGCGGTGGTCAAGGCCGTTGCGCCGCTGCCGGTTAATTTACTGATGGCGGCGCCATTAGGTTTTACCGTGAACGATGTTGCCGCCATGGGCGTTCGGCGCATTAGCGTGGGCGGCGCTTTGGCTCGTGTCGCGACGCATGCTTTCATTCAATCCGCACGCCAGATTGCGCAAGACGGCAAATTCGACAGTTTCGGCGGCGTCATATCGAATGCCGAATTGAACAAATTCTTTCACGACGACCGGTCACGCCGCCCCAAATTGTGACGGAATGAATCCTGCCCCCGAGCCATCATCCGGACTGATCCGGCAACGGCCCTTCGTGCTGTTCTGGCTGGCGCGGCTTGCATCGACCATGGGCTACCAGATGCTGGCGCTGACGATTGGCTGGCAGGTCTATGAAATCACGAACAGCGCCTTCGATCTTGGCCTTGTCGGATTGATACAATTTGTGCCGGCGGTTTTGCTCACTTTGCTAATCGGCCACGCCGCCGACCGCTACGACCGTCGGCTTATCGTGCGCACCGCGCAAGGGGTCTACGCATTGGCCGCGATGATCATCGCTACCGCCTTGCTTGCCGATGTGCTTGGGCGCAACCTCCTGTTCGCGGCGGTTTTCATGATCGGCTGTGCGCGGGCCTTTGAAATGCCGACGGCGCACGCACTGGCGCCGACGCTGGTACCGTCCCCTCTTATCTCGCGCGCGGTTGCGGCGTGGACGTCCGCCAATCAGATCGCGGTGATTTTTGGTCCGGCGCTAGGGGGCTTGATCTACGTATTCAATCCTCTGCTGGTTGGCGTCATTTGTGTCGCGTTTTTTGCCTGCTCGATCACCTTGGTGACCCTCGTTCAATCGAAAAGCCCGCCTACGGCGCAAGAGCGGCCGACCTTTGCTTCAGTGCTTGCGGGCTTCCACTACATCCGCACCCGTCGTCGGCTGCTTGGCGTGATCACCCTCGACCTGTTCGTGGTCATTCTTGGTGGCGCTACGGCACTGCTGCCGATCTATGCCAGAGATATTCTCGCAGTCGGACCGATTGGCCTCGGACTATTGCGATCCGCGCCTGCCGTAGGCGCATTGGTGACTGCGATTGTGCTTGCGCGCACACCGGTCGAGCGGCACATTGGTCGAAAAATGTTTGCCGTCGTCGGTATCTTCGGCGTGACGACTATCATATTCGGACTTTCCACCTGGTTTCCTGTATCGTTGCTTGCATTGGCGGTGCTCGGCGCATCTGATGCGGTCAGCATTGTGATTCGCTTTTCGCTCGTGCAAATCGAAACCCCCGACGAAAAGCGTGGCCGCGTAAGCGCGATCAACTACCTTTTTGTCGGCTCGTCGAATACGCTCGGTGAATTCGAATCCGGCCTGGTAGCTGCCTGGCTTGGTGCCGTGCCGTCGGTGGTCATCGGCGGGCTGGGCTCTTTGCTGGTGGCGGGCATTTGGATGCACCTGTTCCCTGACCTCCGGCGTATCGACCGCTACGAGCCGGCGGATCGCGGGCAAATGAGGGCGTAATGCATATTTTGATCACCGGTGCGGCGGGTATGATCGGCCGAAAGTTGACTGCAAGGCTTGTCAGAGATGGCAAGCTAAACGGCAAGCCGGTCGATCGCTTGACGCTGATAGACGTGGTGGCACCCGAAAATCCTTCCGGCTTTTCCGGCAAGGCGGACGTCTCGACCAGCGACCTCTCGGCGCCCGGCGCGGCGGCCAAGGCTATTGCCGGCAAGCCTGACATGATCTTTCACCTGGCCGGAGTCGTTTCAGCGGAGGCGGAGACGGATTTCGAAAAAGGCTATCGCGTCAATCTCGATGGCACGCGCGCGCTCCTGGAAGCGATTCGCGCAGCCACCTACAGGCCGAAGGTGGTATTCACTTCATCAATTGCGGTTTACGGAGCTCCTTTTCCCGCCTCCATTCCCGACGAATTTCATCTCACTCCGCTCACCTCCTACGGCACGCAAAAGGCGATCTGTGAGTTGCTACTTGCTGACTACAATCGCCGCGGATTTCTGGATGGTGTCGGCCTCAGGTTGCCGACCATTTGCGTGCGGCCCGGCAAGCCCAACAAGGCCGCATCCGGCTTTTTCTCCGGTATAATCCGGGAACCGCTGGCCGGCCAGGAAGCGCTGCTTCCGGTTTCCGAAGGCGTGCGGCATACGCACGCGAGCCCGCGCGCGGCGGTCGGCTTTCTTGTCCACGCCGCAGGGCTGACACGCGAACAGCTGGGGCCACGCATCAATCTGGCAATGCCCGGTGTCTCGTGCACGGTCGGGGAGCAGATCGATGCGTTGCGCCGCGTTGCTGGCGACAAGGTCGCCGCCCGAATTCGGCGTGCGCCGGATGAACTCGTCCAGCGCATCGTTTCCGGGTGGGCCGAACGCATCGATGCAGGCCAAGCACGTGAACTCGGATTCAAGGCCGAGACTGTGTTCGACGATATCGTCCGCGCGCACATCGAGGACGAGCTGAGCGGGAAGATCGCGAGCTGATGCGCTTTAAATCTCCGCTTATTCCGGCGAACCTGATCCGCCGCTACAAACGCTTTCTTGCCGATGTAAGGCTGAATACCGGCGAGGAGATCACGGTGCATGTTGCCAATCCCGGTGCGATGATCGGGCTGGCGACAACGGGCGCCAGGGTATGGCTATCAAAGTCGACAAATTCCGCCCGCAAGCTGCCTCATTCATGGGAGCTGGTGGAGGTCGATTTTGGCGCCGGCAGAGAACTGGTCGGCATCAATACAGGCCACCCAAATATAATGGTTGCCGAAGCATTGGTCGCGAAAACAATTCCTGAGCTTGCCCATTACACGTCGGTGCGGCGTGAGGTCCGGTATGGGCAGAACTCGCGCGTCGATTTCCTGCTTGAATCAGCAGGAGCGCCGCCGTGTTACATAGAAATCAAGAACGTGCACCTCATGCGGCGTCCTGGCATTGCCGAATTCCCTGACTGTGTCACCGCCCGTGGCACCAAACATCTTGAGGAGCTCGGCGCCGTGGCTAAACAGGGCGCACGCGCCATCATGCTGTTTGTGATCCAGATCGGCTCGGCTGAAAGGTTCGCCCTGGCACGAAATATCGATCCGGGATATGGCGCAGCGTTCGACCGCGCCCGCGCCGTGGGCGTCGGCGCGTCGGCCTGGAAATGCGCCGTATCAGCATCAGGAATCGAGATCACCGCACCCGTTCCGATTATCGACTGAGGGCGCGCTTGCACCGCGCGCTGCAAACCTTACATTGAGAGCCATGACTTACGTCGACGCTGCCGTTGCCCCCCTACGCAAAACCGGCCAGATCAAGATTCATGGGCCCGCCGCCTTTGAGGCGATGCGCAAGGCCGGCCAGCTCGTTGCACGCTGCCTCGATATGCTCACCGAGCATGTCAAGCCGGGCCTTCCAACCGAAAAGGTCGACCGGCTGGTGCTTGAATACGCGCTCGATCACGGCGCCCTGCCCGCCACCCTGATGTATCGTGGCTACAGAAAATCGACGTGCACTTCTCTCAATCATGTTGTCTGCCATGGAATTCCCGGTGACAAACCTCTGAAGGAAGGTGACATTGTCAACATCGATGTGACGCTTGTCCTCGACGGCTGGCACGGCGATTCCAGCCGCATGTTCGCAATTGGCGACATCCCGCGCCGAGCCGAACGGCTGATTGACGTCACACACGAGGCGATGATGCGCGGTATCGCGGCCATCCGACCCGGAGCGACGAGCGGCGATATCGGCAATGCCATCCAGACCTATGTCGAGGCCCAGCACATGAGCGTTGTGCGCGACTTCTGCGGCCATGGCCTCGGCCGACTATTCCACGACGAGCCGAACATCGTGCACGTCGGCCGTCCGGGCGAAGGCATCGTGCTCAAGCCCGGCATGTTCTTCACGGTGGAGCCGATGATCAACCTAGGCCGCCCGCACGTGAAGGTGCTGTCGGACGGATGGACGGCTGTTACGCGCGACCGCTCGCTGTCCGCCCAGTTTGAGCACACCGTTGGCGTTACCAACGAAGGCGTTGAGGTCTTCACTTATTCCCCGGCCGGTCTGCACAAGCCGCCGTATCGGCGCTGAACACATAATCTTTAATCTTTTTTCGGCCCTGTAATTGTTATTTGGCAACATACAACTTATGCGTGTATGTATTCTAATGACTGACAGGATCGGCAAAGCGGAACGGAAGACCCCGTCCGCGCACTATCACGGTCATCGCGAGCGTCTGCGCGAACGTTTCCGAGAGGCCGGCGCACAGGCGGTGAGTGATTACGAGCTGCTCGAACTGGTGCTGTTTCGCGCCATCCCGCAACGCGACGTCAAACCGCTTGCAAAGGACCTGATCGCCAAATTCGGTTCGTTCCCGGAAGTGATCTCTGCGCCGCCGGCGCGGCTTGCCGAGGTCAAGGGCGTGAGGGACGCCACCATCACCGAACTTAAAGTCGTGCATGCCGCGGCCAGCCGGCTCGCGCGCGGACAGGTGCAGAAGCGGCCGGTGCTGTCATCGTGGTCGAGCGTGATCGACTACTGCCGGACAACGATGGCTTTTGCCGAAAAGGAACAGTTTCGCGTTCTGTTTCTCGACAAGCGAAACCAGCTGATCGCCGACGAATTGCAGCAGGTCGGCACGGTCGACCACACGCCGGTCTACCCGCGCGAGGTCGTCAAACGCGCGCTCGAACTGTCCGCCACGGCACTCATCCTGGTGCACAATCATCCATCAGGCGATCCGACGCCGTCTCATGCCGACATTCAAATGACACAGACGATTATCGACGTTGCGCGCCCGCTAGGCATTGCCGTGCACGATCACATCATTGTTGGCAAGGAAGGCCACGCAAGCTTCAAGGGATTGCGCTTGATCTGAGGCTATTGCTGGCGCACCAGCATTATTTGATCGGCGCTCTCAGGCACGCGCCGCCAGCTTGAGCCGTCGACGTCCTCGAACCGCCATGGATTTCCGCGCGCGGGAAACAGCATCAACTCATCGCGGTCGATTCTCCATCGCGCGATATTCAGCCGCGCGATGCCGGCATCGCAACCGGGCTTTATTTTCACTGCCAGGTCGTCGCCGGCCTTCGTCGTTGCGAGCGTCAAACTGCACACCGGTACAGACCTGCGCGTGATCGACCAATCGCCGGCAACTTCCTCCATGGGCCTTGGCGGGGCACCGGCGGCAGCGGCATTTTGCAGAAATAGCACGCCGATGCCGGGGGTCGGCGCTTCGAAAATTCCATCTTCTACTTCGCTGAATTCAACGACCGACTTGCCGCGTGCATCGAGGAGATAAAGCAGATCGTTTTCGGGAAATTTCCAGCCAGCGATATCGCGCACCAGTGGAAACAGGTTGGCGCAGTTCGCGTCGAATTCGATCCTGAACCCGGCGGGGCCAGGATCGTTCTTGAACGTGGCCGTACAAGTCCGGTCGCGGTCAGCGTTGGAGAATTCCCAGCTGCCGATCATCCGCTGGGCGGATTCGCCGAGCGAAGATGGTGTCTGCGCGAGGGCGACACCCGCAATAAGAGCGGCTGCAACACCAAAGAGAATACGCGTCATATCCAAACCCTAACACCTGCGTTTGGCAGCCACGTGGCTAGCGTTTCGGCGGCCAAGGAGTTTCCGGGACCGGAGTTAGCGGCGGCTTGCCGGCCGCCCACGCCAGAATGTTGTCGACCACCAGTTGATCCATCGCCGCCCGTGTTGCCTCGGTCGACGACCCGAGATGCGGGAACAACACGATGTGATCCATGTCGATGAGCTCCCGCGGCACGTGCGGCTCGTTGGCAAACACATCAAGGCCGGCAGAGTAGATCGTGCGCTTTTGCAGCGCCTCAATCAGCGCCGGTTCATCGACCACCGAGCCGCGCGCCATGTTGATCAAAACGCCGCGGGGGCCAAGCGCTTTCAGCACCTCGGCATTGATAATGTTCTTGGTGCTGGCTCCGCCGGGCACGATAACCATCAGCGTGTCGACGTCGCGCGCCATGTCGAGAAGTTTCGGGTAGTACTTGTACTTGATGCCGGGTTGCGGGTTGCGGCTGTGATACACGACCGGCAAACCGAACGCCTCGAGCCTGCGCGCAATCGCCTTGCCGATACGGCCCATGCCAACCATGCCGACGGTTCGATCGCGCAGCGTAGCCTTGGTGAGCGGGTAGTGAGCGTCCTTCCATTTGCCGGCCCGCAAGTATCGTTCCGACTGCGGCAGCTCACGCACCGTACAAAGCAACAGGCCAAGCGCGGTGTCCGCCACCTCCTCGTTGAGTACTTCCGGCGTGTTGGTGACAATGATGCCGTGTTCGCCCGCCCATCTGGCGTCAATATGATCGTAACCGACGCCGAAGCTCGAGACCTGCTCGAGGTTGGGGAACTGCCGGAGAAAATCGCCGTCGACCTTGTTGGCGGTATAGGCAATTGCGATCGCCTTGATTTTTTTGCCAACCTCCTCAACGAAGGCGGCCTTGTCCTTGGCGTCGAGCCAGTGGTGAAGATTAACCTTGCCTTCGAAGCCTTTCATCATCACGGGTTTTTTGGCACCGACCAACAATACATCCGGCTTTTCGCCAGCCATTTCGTATTCTCCCTGCCTAAACCAGCGCCGTCACTGGCGACTCGACAAATTTCTTGAACTCCGCCAGCAATTCCGCGCCCAGCACACCATCAACCACCCGATGATCGCACGATAACGTCACGGTCATCTGGCTGATGAATTTCACGCTGCCATCTTCCGCCTCCACCGGCGCGCGCCGCGTTGAACCGACAGCAAGAATGGTCGAATGCGGAGGATTGATGATCGCCGAAAATTCGCGCACGCCATACATGCCGAGATTGGAGATGGCGCTGGCACCGCCCTGATATTCGTTCGGTTTGAGCCTCTTGCGGCGCGCGCGCTCGGCGAGGTCGCGAATCTCAGTGGAGATCCCTGTAAGCGACTTTAGTTCGGCGTTGCGTATCACCGGCGTGATCAGTCCACCGTCAAGGGCAACCGCCAAACCGATGTCGGAATGCTGGAACCGCAGAATGCGGTCGCCAGCCCAAACAGCATTGGCGGCGGGGATTCGTTGCAGCGCCGCTGCCCAGGCTTTGATGATAAAATCATTGAGCGAGAGCCTGAACGCCACCTGACCGTCCTTGTTCTTCGGTGCCGCGGCATTGGCCTCTTCACGCATTGCAATCATGCGCCCGGCGTCGAGGTCGGCGGTCAGATAAAAGTGCGGGATGGTTTGCTTGGCCTCCACCAGCCGCGTCGCAATTGTGCGGCGCATGGGATCGAGCGGCACTTCTTCGTAGGCAATACCTTCGTAAAGTGCTTTCACTTGCGCGGCACCTGGGCCGCTTGGCATTGTTACAACTGCCGTTACAGGCGCCACCAGCTCCACGTCCCGGGCGACGATGCGGCCGTGCGGGCCCGAACCTGTAATCCGCGAAAGGTCGATGCCACGCTCGCCGGCCAGCCGCCGCGCAAGCGGTGTCGTGAGCGCACCACTTGGCAATTTTGCCGGACCGTAGTTTCGCTCGGGCGTCCGTACCTCGCGGAAGGGATCCATTGGCGTGCTGCGTATTGCAGGCGGAGCCTGCATCACCGGAGCCGCGGCAGCTGGCGCTGAGCGGGGCGCCGCTGGTGCCTGCGGTAGCCCGCTTGCCGCACTGGAAGTGGCGGGAGCGCCGTCGGAAATCACCGCCACGATAGCGCCTACCTTGGCCACCTCGCCGACATTGAAGCGAATTTCAATGAGAGTGCCTGTGGTAGTCGAAGGCACTTCCATAGACGTCTTGTCGGTTTCGATCTCGAACAGGTTGTCGCCCGGCTTCACTGCGTCGCCGGTTGCCTTAAACCATTTCGTGATCTTGCCCTCGGCGACGGTTTCACCGAGCTGCGGCATCAGAACGTCCACGCGTTTTCCCCGATGTCTGCCGCCTGCTTACCAGCTCACCGACACATATTGCGTTTCGAGGAATTCCATCATGCCTTCATGTGCGCCCTCGCGGCCGAGCCCGGATTGTTTGGTGCCTCCGAACGGCGCCGCCGGATCTGAAACCAGACCACGATTGAGGCCGACCATACCGAAATCGAGTTTTTCGGAGACGCGCATGCCGCGGCTTAAGTCCTTCGTATAAAGGTAGGCAACGAGGCCATATTCCGTATCGTTCGCGCGCCTGATCGCTTCGTCCTCGGTCTTGAAGGTCTGAATCGAGGCAACGGGCCCGAAGATTTCTTCATTCAGCATCTTGGCATCGTCCGACACATTGGTGAGCACTGTCGCCGGATAGAAGAAGCCGGGGCCGTCGGGCAGTTTGCCGCCGACCAGTACTTTCGCGCCTTTCTTTACCGCGTCGTCGACCAGCTCGATCACCTTGTCGCGGCCGTCTTTGTTCACCAACGGCCCCAGATTGACGCCGTCATCGAGGCCGTTGCCCATCTTGAGCGAACCCATCTTGGCCGTGAGCTTTTTCGCGAATTCCTCGTGCACTTTCTCATGCACATAGAAGCGGTTGGCCGCGGTGCAGGCCTCGCCCATGTTGCGCATTTTCGCGATCATGGCGCCGTCGATGGCCGCATCGATATCCGCATCCTCAAACACGATGAAAGGCGCATTGCCGCCCAGCTCCATCGCCGGTTTGATGATGTTGTCTGCGGCTTCATGCAGCAGCTTGCGGCCCACCTCGGTCGAGCCGGTGAAGGAAACGACGCGCACGCGCGGATCGTGCAGCATGGCGCCAACGACCTTGCCGGACGAGCGCGAGGGGATAACGTTGACCACACCGGCAGGCACACCCGCTTCTTCCAGCGCCGGCATGAGTGCCAGCATCGTGAGCGGGGTATCGGACGCGGGCTTGAGCACAACAGGGCAACCAGCCGCGAGCGCAGGTCCAATCTTGCGAGTCGCCATGGCGGCCGGGAAATTCCACGGCGTTACCAGCACGGCGATCCCTGCCGGCTTGTGATGTACGAAGATGCGTGCGCCGCTCGCCGGCGCACGCGACACCTCGCCGACATTGCGGACAGCTTCCTCGGCGTACCAGCGGAAGAACTCAGCGGCATAAGCCACCTCACCACGTGAATCCGGCAGCGCCTTGCCATTCTCCAGGGTGATCAGTTTCGCAAAGCGCTCGGCATCACGCATGATCAGCTCGTAGGCCTTGCGCAGGATCTCGGCGCGCTCGCGCGGTTTGCGTCCTGCCCAACCCTCGAAAGCGCCTTCCGCTGCGTCGAGTGCGGCTTTGGCGTCCTCCACCGTGGCGCTGGCGACCGATGCAATCTTGCGTTCGGTCGCGGGGTCGATCACATCAAAGCGGCCGCCATCGGAGGCCTTGCGCCATTTGCCGCCAATCCAGAGATCGGTTGGAACGTTGGCGAGAAGATTTTCATACATGGATCTTACCCTGCGAGTGAACGCCGCACCGTTTCTGCAATGCGATCCGGTGTCGGCAATACCGCGTCTTCCAGAATATCGGCGGCCGGCAGCGGAATGTGCGGCGTCGTGATGCGGACCGGCGGACCATCAAGATGGTAAAAGGCTTCATCGGCCGCGATCGATACAATTTCCGCGCCCCAGCCGCATAACCGCGGATTTTCCTCGACCGTGAACAGGTGGTGAGTCTTGGCAACCGAACCGAGAATGGTTTGCGTATCGAGCGGCACTAGCGAACGCACATCGACAACTTCGCAGTCGATGCCGTGTTCCGTCTTGAGCTTTTCGGCCGCTTCGAGCGCGCGGGGCACCATCAGGGCCAATGCGCAAATGGTTGCATCCTTCCCGGAACGAAGGATCTTTGCCGCGCCAAGCGCGTCAACGATCTCGCCGTCGGGAACTTCGCCCTTTGTGGGGTAGAGAGACTTATGCTCAAGGAAGATTACCGGATCGGGGTCGCGCACCGCCGCGGCCATCAGCCCGATCACATCGCGCGGGCTTGATGGTGCAACGACCTTGAGCCCGGGGATCATCATGCACCAGTTCTCGACACTTTGGCTGTGCTGTGCCCCGAAGCGGGAACCCGCGCCATTGCCGGTTCGCACTACAAGCGGGCATTTGACCTGCCCGTTCGACATGTAACGGCTCTTGGGAAATTCGTTGGCGATGTAGTCGAAGCAGACTGCAAAGAAATCCGAAAACATGATCTCAGCGATCGGCTTGAGACCCGTCATCGCCGCACCCATGGCAGCGCCGAGAATTGCCTGTTCGGAAATCGGGGTGTCTCGTACACGCAATGGTCCAAATTGCTCGTAAAGGCCCACGGTTGCCTTGAACACGCCTCCGGCCTTGGCCACGTCCTCGCCGAGGAACACCACGTCGGGATCGCGGCTCATTTCCTGGGCAATGCCGCGGATGACGGCATCGCGGTAGGTCAGTTCCGCCATGCCCAACCTCCATCGGCATAGACATCGGTGGCGATGATATCCAGTGGCGGCGGTGGCGCGGCCTTGCAGGCCTCAGTCGCATCGTCGACGATTCTGCGCACTCGCACTTCGATATCGGCGATCACTTTTTCCGTCACGCCGAATTGCAGAAGCCGCTCGCGATAGATCTTGATCGGGTCACGCAATTTCCATCGATCGAGCTCACCCTCAGGCCGATACTTAGCCGGGTCAGCGCGCGAGTGGCCGCTGTACCGATAGGTCAGACATTCGATCAATGAGGGGCCTCCGCCCGCGCGCGTCTTGTCGAAGGCCGCCTGCGCCGTGCGATAGACCACGTCAGCATCGTTGCCATCGATCACGATGCGCTCAAGTCCGTAGGCCGACGCACGGTCGGCGGCCGGCTGCGGCACTGCCGTCACCTCGGCGATCGGCGTGTATTCCATGTAGAGGTTGTTTTCACATACAAACACCACGGGCAGTTTCCACACCGCGGCGAAATTGAGCGCTTCGTGGAAAGCGCCGATATTGGTGGTGCCGTCCCCAAAGAAGCAGACCGAGACATCCTTTGCACCCTTGTATTGGGCGCGCCAAGCCGCACCACAGGCAATCGGAAGATGCGCGCCAATAATCGCGTATGAACCCATCACGCCGTGGTCAACCGAAGTCAGATGCATCGAGCCGCCCTTGCCGCGCATCAAACCATTGTCGCGTTGCATCAGCTCGCCCAGCACCTTCTCCACGCTGACACCGCGCGCCAACGTGTGGGCATGGCCGCGATAGGTGCAGAATGAGAGGTCACCCGGTTTCATGGCGCCTGCAAAACCAGCCGCAACAGCCTCCTGCCCGAGCGACAGATGGCTGGTTCCCTTGACCAGGTTTTGCAGGAACAGATCGTAGGCACGCTGTTCCGCCTCGCGGATCACGACCTGCATCCGGTACATCTCGAGCCGCTTTTGCTCGCCGATGTCGTCGTTCAACCCGGAGCCGGCCTTGACCTGCGCGCGGTCCTTTGCTGTGGCCATAGATGATCCTTCGCGATGGAAAAGCTTGTGTAGCTGGCGGAACTTAGCGCCCTCTGCGATGATTAGGCAACCGGTGCGGAGGGCTCGGTCTTACCGCGCACCGTCTCGCGGTGAAGCAGGTAGAGGCCCGAGGCGATCACAATCGAGCCGCCCACGATGGTCCAGTAGTGGGGCACATCGCCAAATACCAGAAAGCCAAGCGCGGTTGTCCAGATCATCTGCGTGTAGATAAAGGGCGCCAAAGTTGAAGCCGGTGCCAGCCGATGGCCGAGGATGAGGAGATAGTGCCCGCAGCTGCCGAGCGCACCGATAAGCACCATTAGCGCCACCACCATAGCGTTCCGTGGCACGCTCCAGACGAACGGAATAACCGGCAGCATGGCGACCGCGCCGACCAGATTCGAATAGAACAGCGTCGTTTCACTCGAGTCGCTGCGCGCCAGCACGCGCGTTGCGATCACGTAAAGCGCGTAGCAGACGGCACTGCCGAGCGACAGCAGCGCCGCCGGGTGAAGGCCGCCAAAACCCGGTCGTGCCACCAGCAGCACACCGAAGAACCCGACGCTGATCGCGGTCCATCGCCGCCAGCCGACCCATTCGCCGAGCAGCGGGACGCACAGCAAAGCAACCAGGAACGGCGTCGAAAACAGGATAGCCAGAGCCTCATCGAGCTGAAGATAGCGCAACGCGAAGAAGTTCAACGCGGTTGATCCGAGCAGTAGCGCCGAACGGCCGATCTGAAGGATTGGCCGCGTTGTCATAATCATTTTTGGCCGGGTGACCGGATTGAGAAAAATGAACGCCAGCAAGAAGGCACCAAAGTAACGGGCCCACACGACTTGTAATAGATCCATGTGCCGCAGCAAGTATTTCCCGGTCGTATCGAGACAAGAGAAAGTTGCCACTGCGGCACACATCAATGCGATGCCGGTGAGGCGCTGGCGGCGCTGGTGAGACAAGTCGCTCAATAGGTCGCTCGACCGCCTGAGATGTCGAACACGGCGCCGGTGGTGAATGAGCATTCGCTAGACGCGCAGAATGCCGCAAGGCTTGCTATCTCTTCCACCGTCACGAAACGCCCGCGCGGAATTTTCGACAACATGAAGTCGATGTGTTCCTGCGTCATTTGATCGAAGATCGCCGTTTTTGCAGCAGCCGGCGTAATGCAATTGACCGCAATGTTATACGATGCGAGCTCTTTTCCGAGCGATTTGGTCAATGCAATCACGCCAGCTTTCGATGCCGAATAGGCAGGCGCATTTGGATTGCCTTCCTTGCCGGCAATCGACGCTATATTGACGATGCGGCCATAATTCTGCGCGATCATTCCCGGCGCCACGGCCCGACAGCAGTGAAACGGACCGCTGAGATTGACCGAAAGCACGTCGCGCCAAGCATCGAGCGGATACTCCCAGGTTTTCGTGTTTGGCCCGGCGATGCCGGCATTGTTGACCAGGATATCGATGCGCCCGAGTGCCTTGATCGTGTCGTCGCGTGCGCGCTCGACGTCAGGATAGCTCGTGACATCGGCCGCGGATGGCGTCACACGGCCGCGTTTCTGTAATTCGGATGCCGCTTTCCTGGCGAGACCAATATCGCGATCCCAAATCGCAACAGCCGCGCCAGATTCGAGGAAGCGCTCAACAATCGCTCGCCCGATGCCTTGCGCGCCGCCGGTGACAACGGCATTGCGGCCGTTGAGATCAATTTTGTTGGCCATGGCCGCCTCCCGCACAAAAAACTAGCGAAGGCCGCGCCCCGTGGCGAGTGACGAATGTGCGGGTGTGCAATGCGATGGCTTGTGCGGTCACGCAACTTGCGATAAACGTATTTGCGTGGGGCCTACGACGGTCGCCCCGCCCTCCCAAGGCCCGCGAGCCCAAGCACCGTCTCCTTCGCCTGCGGAGGGGACCTATGCTTTTTTCGGGCTAGTGAATTCAACAACAACCTTAAGAAGCTTCGGGGACGATGCCGCCTCCCCGTCAGATGGCATTCATCCAAGCGCTGCACGCTTTTACTTTGGACTTTGGGAGAAATCGCTATGGATGGATTGAACCTGACTTTCTTTCTCGCAGCTGCTTTTTTTGGCGGTCTGGTATCGGGTCTGTCAGGCTTCGCAATGGGTCTCGTCGTTTCCGGCGTGTGGCTGCACATCATTTCGCCGGCACAAAATGCACTTCTGATCGTGTTGTGCGGACTCGTTACACAGGCCTCCGGCATTTGGTGGGTGCGCCATGCCATAAACTGGCGCACGGTCTTGCCATTTGTCATTGGCGGTGCGCTCGGCGTTCCCGCTGGCGCCGCATTGCTCACGACCGTCAATCCGAGCACGCTTCGCTTCAGCATTGGCATTCTGCTGGTGATCTACAGTCTGTACAGCTTGATCCGGCCGACAATTAAAGCGGTTCAAGGCGGCTCCCCCAGAGACTTTGGCGTCGGCGTAGTGAACGGCCTTATCGGCGGACTGACCGGACTGGGCGGCATTGCAGTGACAGTCTGGTGTCAGCTGCGTGGTGGACCCAAAGATGCGCAACGCGCGATCTTTCAGCCGGTAATATTCGCGACCTTCTTGACGACCGCGATTTCGCTCGGATTTGCTCGTGCCTTCACTGTTGAAACGGTCAAGCTTTATGCGCTCGCACTTCCCGTTCTGATCGTCGGCATCTGGTTTGGCTTCAAGCTTTATGGAAAGCTTGACGATGCCGCGTTCCGAAAAATCATCTTGCTGCTGTTGCTCGTGTCAGGAGTGGCGTTGATCGTGCCTATGCGTTGAATTAACATTTAACCTGCGGGGCCTGCGAATCTACGATGCCTTTGTTCGCTTGGCTGCGATTCGCCGCCGAGGAGCGGCATGACTGACCGGCCAAAGCCGCGTGACAAGCATGACAACCACGGGAGCGACTGCCCGACCGAGCTTCGGCGAAGCGTTCATGGTCTGGCTGAAAATCGGCTGTATCAATTTCGGCGGGCCAGCCGGGCAGATCGCACTGATGCACCGCGTTGTTGTCGACGAAAAAAAGTGGATCGACGAGCCGCGTTTCCTGCATGCGCTCAATTTCTGCATGCTGTTGCCGGGACCGGAAGCGCAAAAGCTCGCGACCTATCTCGGCTGGCTGCTGCACGGCGTGCGCGGCGGGCTGAGCGCAGGGATTCTGTTCATTCTGCCAGGTGCCTTCGTGATGCTTGGCCTGAGCCTGCTTTACGCGCTTGGGCGCGGCGTTTCAGTGGTGGACGGTGCGCTGTTCGGCATCAAGGCTGCCGTGCTGGTGATCGTGATCGAGGCATTGATCCGCATCGGCAAGCGCGCGCTCAAGACATCGTTGCTGCTTTCGCTTGCGGCGGGGGCTTTTGTCGGCATCTTCTTTCTGGCACTGCCATTTCCACTGATCATCGCCGCGGCAGCGCTGATCGGTTATATCGTTGCGCGTCAGGCTCCGGACCAGCTTGGGCTCACTGAAAAACCCGAGAGTGTGCAGCCACCCGCAGAAAATCGCTGGCGGCAGTTTGCCATTGCGTCGGTGATTGGCCTCATAGCGTGGTGGGCTCCGGTCGTGCTCGCCGCACTCATCTTTGGATCCAGCCATGTCCTGGTGGGTATCGGCACCTTCTTCTCGAAACTCGCGGTGGTGAGCTTTGGCGGCGCCTACGCGCTGCTCGCCTATATGGCGCAGGAAGCGGTGCAGACCTACGGCTGGATGACGGCACCGGAAATGGTCGACGGCCTGGGCCTTGCCGAAACGACCCCGGGACCACTGATCCTCGTCACCCAATTCGTCGGCTTTCTTGCGGCCTTTCGTGATGCCGCACCCTTCTCGCCCATAACCGCCGGTGTTCTCGGCGCGGCAATGACGACTTGGGTTACGTTTACGCCTTCGATGCTCTGGATTTTTGCCGGCGCGCCGTTTGTCGAACCACTGCGCGCCAATCAGCACCTATCGGGCGCGCTCGCGGCGATCACCGCGGCTGTCGTCGGCGTGATTCTGAATCTGTCCGTCTGGTTCGCACTGCATGTGCTTTTTGGCAAGGTCACCGAAATGCATGCGGGGCCTTTGCGCTGGTACGGTTTCGATCCGCTCGCGCTCGACCCTCGTGCCAGTGCGCTGGCGGTGATCGCGGCTGTGCTCGCCTTTGGGCTGCATCGAAGCCTCATTGAGGTTGTTGTCGCCATGGCCGCGCTTGGCGTTCTCGTTCAGTTGCTGCTTGGAAACTAGAGCTCGCGCTTTACCGCGCTCTCATGCCAGCGGCGCAACGTAAAGTCCGAGAGCGCCGACAGAACAAAGAATATCGCTACGCCGGAGAGCGATAGCAGCAACAGCGCCGCGAACATGCGTGGGATGTTGAGCCGGTAGCCGGATTCGGCGATGCGGTAGGCCAGTCCAGAACCCGCACCAGCAGACCCGGCGGCAATTTCTGCGACTACCGCCCCGATCAGGGACAGACCTCCAGCAATCCGCAACCCGGCAAGTATTTGCGGCATTGCCG
>Ga0187777_10000492_pt1 | contig 27170 bp, 27 predicted proteins | sample 1015_Q2_SP5_10_M_FD_132416 | JGI IMG/M metagenome (GOLD analysis project Ga0187777, IMG submission 132416) | Tropical peat soil microbial communities from peatlands in Department of Meta, Colombia - 1015_Q2_SP5_10_MG | ecosystem: Environmental > Terrestrial > Soil > Wetlands > Peat | place... | reverse complement strand
TTGCTGGGTGCCGAGTCACGGGTAGACGCGCACAAACTCCGGACTGGACACTTATCTGACCGTGATTGGACCCCTCTGTCCACTGCCGCTGGCAGGCTGGCAGAAGCCCCTATCTATATCGACGATTCAGCGGCGATCTCCGTGCTCGAAATGCGCGCCAAGGCGCGGAGACTGAAAGCGGAGCATGGCCTTGACCTTTTGATCGTGGACTACCTCCAGCTCATGCGGGGCAGGGGGGATGAAGGCAGTCGCGAACAGGAGATATCGAACATATCACGCTCGCTCAAGGCGCTCGCGAAGGAACTGCAGGTTCCGGTCATCGCCCTCTCTCAGCTCAACCGCGCGGTGGAGACGCGTCCCGGCAAGGAAAAGAGGCCGATGCTTGCCGACCTCCGTGAATCCGGCGCTATTGAGCAGGACGCGGATGTGATATTATTTATATATCGCGATGAAGTCTACAATAAATGCGAATGTCCTCACGACGGCGAATGCCTGTGCGGCAGGAGAGGCGTCGCAGAAGTGATCATCGGAAAGCAGAGAAACGGCCCAATCGGCAAAGTTGACCTGACGTTTATAAGCAGGTTCACGAGATTCGAAAACGCAGAAAAGCGGTTCTGAGAGGGCTGCGATCCAGACCCGTGCATGACGGGCGGATATAAACACCGATAGCGTTTTTTCCGGAAATACAAGGTTGATCTTGGCCATGGGAGAAGGGCCGATCAATCAGAACCTTCAGAACGAACTCCGGGCAACGAGTTTTGATTGCAGCGAGGTTCCTATGCTCCGACATGCTGCGGTCGCAGGGTATTTTTATCAGGGAACGGCAGACGCGCTCAAGAAGCAGGTCCAGGGGTTCATAATCTCCGGCGCCAACAAGGTCAAAGCGCGCGGCATTCTCGCGCCTCACGCGGGTCTGATGTATTCCGGCGCCGTTGCGGGCGCCGTCTATTCGAGTATAGACCTCCCTGATACCTTTATCCTTATAGGGCCGAACCATACAGGTCTGGGCGCGTCTGTTTCCCTCATGTCCGGCGGACGGTGGGAAACCCCCCTCGGAACGGTTGATATCGATGAGCCCCTCGCCGCTGCAATTCTTGAGGAGTCCTCACATATCCATGCGGACACGCTCGCACACCTGCGCGAACACTCGCTTGAGGTCCAACTCCCCTTCATCCAGTATTTCAAGCATAAGTTCAAAATAGTGCCACTTCAAATGCTCGATACCAGGCTCGAGATCTGTCTTGACGTAGGCCGCGCGATAGCAACAGCCGTCAAAGAACGCGAAGCGCAGGACGCGGAGCACGAATCAGGACTTCGCAAAGTGCTCATCGTCGCAAGTTCCGACATGAGCCATTATGAGCGGGCAGTGACGGCCAAAGAAAAAGACTCCAAAGCCATTCATCAAATCCTGAACCTCGATCCCGAGGGTCTGTTCCGTACGGTCAGAGATTACGGCATCACCATGTGCGGGTATGGTCCTGCCGTTGTCATGCTTGCCGCCTGCAAAGCCCTCGGCGCTTCCCACGCGGAGCTGATCAAGTACGCAAATTCGGGAGACGTGAGCGGAGACTACGAGCAGGTGGTAGGATACGCAGGGATCGTGATTATGTAATCCATTACATATCTGTGAACAATTCCCTCCTTTTCTCTTCCTTGGTCAACCTGTTATCTAATTGAATACATTTGATTATTGCTCATGGTACGGATGTTGCTTCCATTCTGGATGAATAGTAATTGAGCAGACCATGGAAAGGCACATCTAATGGCCAAGTATATAATCACATGTCCGGAATGCGGTGCAGAAATGATTACCGCATATCCTTCAGCGACCATATGGGAGCTCTGCCCCCACTGCAGGCATCACGTCATGGATGGATACGATGTAATGATGGCGCAGGCTGTACCGGAGGGACCTTATCCCCAGGACAACATCCCTACACTTATGAACAAGGTGGTTAACAACTGAAAGTGAGAACTTCCATGATGACAGTGCAAAGGGCCAGAAATGAGAACGGTTTCACGTTGCTGGAATTGGTGATCGCGATTTTTCTTCTGTCTATTGGTCTCCTTGCCACGGCGAGCATGCAGGAAATGGCGCTTGGCTCGAATTCTCATGCAAACATAAATACCATATCAACAATGGTTGCTCAGCAGGTCATGGACGACCTCATGTCGGTCGAGCTTCAGCCAAACAGCACGGTGCCGAATACCCAGTATTGGTACACGCAGTTTAACCTGGGAGCGCAGAATGCTGCGTATAATCGATTCCCTCCCATTACTACCTCTGGCAGCGTCCCGGCGGGGTCAACCAACTTGCAGATTAACGGGGTGGGTACCTTTACGGCAACTTACACATTAAAACCCAATACCCCGGCCCAGTATATTACCCAGGTATCGGTTGCATTATCTTTGCCTGTTGGTCAGTCACCGGGAGCCGACATTGTCAGAATATTCGTAAACCCCGTCGTAACACTGACCGGCTATCGCATAGTGCCCCAGTAGCGATAATGTCGTATGTTGGAGATTGATGATGATGCGCATGCATTCGAACGAAAAGGGCTTTACCCTGATTGAGCTTCTGATGGTTGCAGTCATGCTTGGTCTTGTGATGATGGCTGTCTATTCCATTTTCACCACCAGTAAGCGATCGGCCAATACACAGGATGATGTGGTCGAGGTCCAGCAAAACCTCCGTATTGCCATGGACAACATTACAAGAGACATCCGGAATGCCGGATTCATGATATCGCAGATGCGGGATGCCAGCCTTCAGTGGCAGTCGATGCAAACGGCAGCCAATCCTAATTATACGCAACCGATCGGGAAGATCATTGACGACCATGGCAATATAACGGCGAACGCACTTCCGTCGACGACACCTGATGCATTCGGGGGTACCGCAATGCACGCGGACATACTGGTCATGAACTCCGCGTCGCCATTTGCGTTCCTGACAGTGGCAAGGATCACAGCCGCGCAGACCGGGATCATTAACTCCTTCACTGTTGCCACATCAGATACTCAGGCGATCAGCGGTTTAAGGCCTAATATTGACCAGGTCAGGATTTACAATCCCATATGGCATGATGAAGAAACCAATCTTTCTCCAACCCTCTTACCGCGCTCCCAAGGCGGTAAAGGCACTGTTTTTAATGTGGTGTCAGTCGGCACTACGACTATTAAGCTTGGTCGTCCGGTGGGTGCCACCGATAACGACCCCTCGAACACCAATTTCAGGACAGGGGACATCATCGCGAAGACAACGGTAACCGCAAGCCCTTATGTGAATTGGGTCAAGTATTGCCTGGGCCCGGAGCCGACGAATTGTCCTGCTCCGGGGGACCAGGCCTTGCCGGCGAACACCCAATGCAACAGCGGGGCGTCAGACCCGACCATGTGCCTCCTTCGCATAACAAACACGCAGACAGACGTCATCGCAACTAAGATTTCCGGCCTCCAGTTTACCTATCTTCTTGATAACGGGACGGAGGTCTCCAGCGCCGCTCCTCCTGCAGATCTCGGCGCTGTACGCGCGGTCCGGGTGACGCTCAACGGTCAGACGGCAACTGCCGAAGCTCTCTCGGGCGGGCCCACCACCGCGCAGAAAACAAGGACGATGATGTCCGTGGTCAAATTGCAGAATAGGTTCTTAGTAAAATGATCCGTACAGGGGCCGTTTCCGGCCTCCGAAGGGAAGTGATTGTATGAGGCATTCAGGTCAAAAGAGAGTAGGTATCGTTAGCCGGGCGAAAGCCGTCTCTTTCAATGCAACGAATGAGCGGGGCATCGCTCTCGTCGTAGTTCTTGTCATGCTTGTCATCGTGGGCCTCCTCGGCGCCTTTGCGCTGAACACGTCGACAACGGAGCTGCATATCGCCGGCAATTACCGGAACGAGCAGTTCGCCTACTATAATGCGGATGTGTTCCAGGCATGGGGACCGAACAACCCTGGTGTTAGCAATACGATCATTCCTTACACCAATAATACCTTCGGCCCCTGCCCGCCGTCCTGCGGCACCGTCACCGCGCCGTCTACGAGCACAGGAACCACAAAGGTGACGGTCCAGTTTTTGTGCACAAGCCCGCCGCCACCGGGTATGGGCGCAGACCCGGATGTTTTTTCAGCGTTGCATTATCTGGTGACGGTCGTCGGAAAAGGCCTCACTGGTCAGTCGGAATTCACAGTGGAAACAGAAATGATTATACTCGGTCCGAAGAGCGACAGTGACTGCTGATGGCCGGATTGAGGAGGAGCGTATGAAAAAAATGTCGGTTATCTTGCTGGTCTCGGGAATATGTCTGCTCGCCTCGGTAGCGACGGCAGCAGGGAAAGATCAGGGAAGACCGGGCCAGGGCATCGCTGCCTACAATCCAGCCGCGGTCTACACCGGCGCCTATGTGACGGAATCCATCTACTACAAAAATCCCGGCGCCTCCGTCTGGACGCGGGTCTCGCGACCGGCCAGTCTGTCGCGTGTATCGTGCGGGGACGCCCTGTATCATCTCAAACGTGAAGGCGCATGGAAAGGCCATTTGAATCCTGACGGCTCCTGCGGCCCCACGAGCGAACCTTCGGACTGGGCGGTTGGCAATTGGCTCAATTACCAGGATTCGCTCCCTGACACTGATACGCAATAACAAGCACTTGCATGTCCGTGTTGGGAGGATGTCATTGGCGGGCAAACGAACAGTGAGTCGTGGTTATTGCCGCCAGTCATCGAACTTGAGGAGGCAGTCATGAATACGACGCTTAGAAAAATATTGCCACTGATGGCCGTGGTTGTCGCATGGCTTTGTCCTGCAGCCCTGCTTGCGACGCCTGACCAATATGTGGGTGACACTGCCATTTACGGAGGTGTGCCAGCCCAGGTCGAACCCAATGTCCTGTTCATCATCGACGATTCCGGGAGCATGGCCGACAGCATTCCGCTCGGCGTGCCTTACGATTATACTACCTATCCAGGTAATCCGTATACGGATCCGGGAATCCACTGCTTGACCTCTGGCGGAAGTCCGGAAGTGTGCCAGCCCGCGGCCGTCTATAACCAGATAAGCGGCAAATATTACCATTTTGCTGACAATGTGAGCAGCATAATCACGAGCTGCCATTCCAACAACCCGCAGAACCTGCTTCTTACAACAGGACAATACAGCGGTAGGACGCTTACCAACAATGGAACCAAGTGCGGCAATAGCGGCAACGCCGTTTACCTGCTCGGGAACTACATCAACTGGCTTGTGGGGCCTGGCGATAATGGCGCGACGGCATCCAAAATAAGCATAGCAATCAACGTCATCCAGAACCTGGTCCAGGCCACGAACGGCGTCAGGTTCGGTCTCATGACGTATCATTACGCATGCTCCGGCTGCGACGGCCAGGGTGCGCAGTTTCTGTCTCAATCCGTTGCCGGATCTACATATGTAACGACGATCAACAACATGAATCAAATATTCACAGGCTCGACAACGAACCGGCAAGCGCTCATAAACGCGGTAACCGTCCTCACCCCGCAAGGCAACACCCCCCTGGGAGAAGCGCTCCTTGAGGCCGGACAATATTTCGCGGGGGGTGCGACCCTCTTTGGCAACACCATCGGCGTCACGGGAGGGAAGTATACGTCCCCCATCCAGTACAACTGCCAGGGCAATTACATCGTCCTGGTAACCGACGGTATGTCAAACTCGGATGAAGACAGTTCGCTTAACTTCCTCACGCAGTCGACTGCAGGGGGAGGGCCCGGCCCCGGCGGCTTCGGTTCCGGCGGCTACTGCGGGACGAACCACTGGGATTGCGGCGGAACCAGTACGTATTCTCAAACCCATACGGACTACGGTTCCGACAGGAACACCTCGGTCGCAGGTGTCGCGAAATATCTTTACCAGACGGACATTCGGCCTGATTTGCCCGGCACCCAAAACGTCACGACTTTTACCATCGCCTTGGGCACAGAAGCCTCGGGGAGCGACGATGAAGGTGTGGCGACCCTGATGGACGCTGCCGACAAAAACCACGGCCGTGGGCAGTATTTTCCCGCGACAAGCGCGTCAAAGCTGAGCAGTGCATTCACGACGATTCTTGAGCAGATTTTTTCCGTCAACTCGTCCTTCGTCGCCCCGGTGGTCCCGGTAAGCCCGCAGAACAGGTCCATCAGCGGAAACCGCATCTATATGGGCTTGTTCATGCCGAACAGCGGGCTATTCTGGAGCGGCAATCTCAAAAAATTCGGCATTGGCCTGTACACCGGCCCCACCGGGACAGTTGACCCCAACGCGATTCTTGATTCAAACGGTAACCTAGCAACATACGTGGATCTGAACGGTGACGCACGCGACGACCGTGACAACGCCTGCATGAGCGGGCTTGCATGCCCGAATGTCAATGCGGTCAACGGAAGTTTCAGGCAGACATCCGTGTCCTACTGGGGGTCGACACCCGACGGAGGGGCCGTGACAAGCGGCGGTGTGGGTGAGAAGCTCTTGAGCAGGACCACAGCGCGAAACATTTATACGTACCTGGGATCAACGAAGCAACTGTCAGCAGCCTCGAATGCCTTCAATGCCACGAATATCACACCGGCGGCACTTGGCATGTCGGACACCACGAGTGCGGGCAGCCTAATCAACTTCGTATACGGGCAGGACGCCTACCTCCAGGAGGAAGGCAATACCAACCCTGCTGCATTACGCTCGTGGATACTGGGAGACATTCTGCATTCAAAGCCAGTAATCGTCTCGTACCAGACCTATAACCCCTCGTCCGAAGGGGTCTGCAGCGCGACACAAGGTGACGGAAAGAACAGATCAATGGTATTTGTCGGAGCCAATGACGGCATGCTGCATGCCTTCAAAGACTGCGACGGCAGCGAGGCATGGGCATTCATTCCCCCCGACCTGTTGCCGAACCTGCAGTATCTGGAGCCCTCCGGAAGCTGGCATACGTACTACGTGGACTTCTCACCGGCTGTCTTTATGTTCAATAAAAATAAAGACGGCAATATCAACACAGCCAACGGCGATAAAGTGATCCTGCTTTTTGGTTTGAGGCGAGGCGGGGGTCTCGCCGGTTCGCCCACCAAGGGATTTTACTATGCACTCGATGTGACCGACCCGAATAACCCTCAATATTTGTGGACAATCAGCAACGCCACGGCCGGATTTTCCGAGATGGGTGAGGCATGGAGCGATATGGATATCGGTAAAATCAAGGTCGGTACAACGGACAAGATCGCCGCTTTTGTCGGCGCAGGCTATGACAACTGCAACGAGGACGCTCGTTTCGGCCCGATCCAATCCTACCCGGGGTCTTGCGTTCAGCAGCCCACCGGCGACGGCGGGACCGTGACGAGCCCGGGAGGGGCAAGTCCGCTCAACCCTAAGGGGAGAGGTATCTACATCATCGATGTGGCAACCTTCGACTCGAACTACATTCCGCAGGTAACCGCAACCAGCGGCACGGCCATATGGAGCTACACCAATTCCAATGCGCCGACGACCATGACCTTTTCAATACCCGGCAAGATCAAACCGATGGACACGAACTTTGACGGCTATATTGACACACTCTATGTGGGCGATGTGGGCGGCAACATATGGAGATTCAATATCATGAGCTCTTCTACATCAAACTGGACCGCCAACAGGATCTTCAGTTCGAATCCCGGCGCAGACGGTTCAACGGGCCGCAAGATCTTCTATGATCCATCAGCTACCACACAGCAGGACGGGACAGTACGGGTGTACTTCGGCACTGGTGACCGGGAACATCCGCTGAACAGTGCCGTCGTGGACAGGCTATATGCCCTGACCGATAGAGGCCAGACGACCGGATCGGGAATCAATGAATCAAATATGGTTGATGTCACAACTGATGCGCTGCAGAGCGCTGCGGAGACACAGGCCCAAGCTACCTCTCTTATCAGCCAATTGACGAGTACGACGAACTATGGCTGGTTTATACAGCTAAATCAGAATGCTGGCGAAAAAGCGCTTGCTCCTGCGCTTGCCATGAACGGCGTCTGTATCTATACCACCTACTACCCGTCATCGGCTACGACTACGGATCCATGCGCGACCGGGAACCTGGGAACCGCACAGGCCTATGTCGTGGACACTCTGTCCGGCATGGCGGTGTTTAATTATGATCCGACCAACGATTCAACGAGCACCACTAACGCCTACGCAAAGGCTCCAGGAAGTCCGTACGTTCTCATGCGGAGCGACAGGGTAGAGACTGTCGGCAGCGGCATCCCGTCCGGTGCGGTCATCATCATTTCGCAGACAGGCCTGACGACGGCGATGGTCGGTATTGGCGGTAATATCGCCACCTTCAAATTGCCTGCAGGAGGAGTTATGATGCCGCTTTACTGGAGACAGAAAGTCGAATACTATTGATGAGAACGCTCCATCGCTTAAGAAGCGGGATGTTTTTTTAAGGGATATGTCCTCTATGAGCATGAGACAAAAAATTCTCCGCATTTTTCTGTGCGCCTGGGTCGTGACTTTTTTTGCTGTCGCGTGCAAGAATGACAGTCAGGATATTCCCCGACAAAACATCCCGCAAACGACTGCGGAAACTCAAAAAGCTGATCCCGTTCAGGAACTTGCAGCAACGATACTGCCCGGAGACCCTGATGCGCTATCGAACTTGCAGGCCGTCTGTAACTGTTCAGGGCAAGGATCTGTTCGGTATCAATGGGAGCAAAACGGTATTGTGCTCGAAGGAGAACACGACGCCACATTGCTTCATAAAAATCGCTTCGCCAGGGGAGACCGCATAACTCTTACCGTAACGACAGCCGGGAGATCGGCATCAGCGACAGTGATTATCAGGAACGCGCGTCCGGTTGTGACATCCGTAACATTCGAACCGAAAGTAATTTATCGGGGGGTCGACATAACCGCGGTTCCGACGGCGACCGATCATGACGGCGAAATGGTTCGGTTCAACTATAAATGGTCCATCAACGGTAAAGAGCTTGCCGAAAACACGGCAACGCTGAGCGGAAGCAATCTAACGCGAGGTGATCGCATATCCCTCGCGGTCGTCCCCTATGACAATAATGGAGAGGGGGAGCCCTTTATTACCAAGCCAATAACAGTCCCAAATGCACCGCCGAGGTTCATTTCCGCTCCGCCGAAAGAATTCAGCGGTGAGACCTACAGTTATCAGGCTCAGGCCGAGGATCCGGACGGCGATCCACTCACCTATGCATTGGTCTCGGGGCCGTCGGGCATGAACATCGATCCCAAAACAGGTCTCGTAACGCTTAAGATAACGAAGGAGCATGCCGGTACGCATCGGATAGAAATTTCAGCTGAAGACCCCCAGGGGTCAAAGGCATCACAGATTTATTCGTTGACTTTGGCTGTTCCGTGAGAGGTGATTATGAAAACAGGGAACATGCAGAAATTAATCCCCCCAGACAAGGGCTATACGGTTATAGAAATGGTGGTTGTTATCGCAATCATATCGACGATTACTGCCATCGCACTTCCACCGTACGTTCAATGGCGGCAAAGCGTTCAGTACCGGTCGACGGCCAGATCCATTGCAGCCATGATGCGCGACGCGCGGAGCAGGGCGATCTCAAATAACAGTCAATACCGGGTCGAATTCCAAACGCCAACAGCAGCAGTGGCCCAATACCGGATGACTCAAGGAAACCTATCGTCAAACAGTTCGACCTGGAATACCGTTCAAAGCTGGAGCCAGATCATAAGCGGTGTGACACTGACTTTACAGAATGTGACTATGCCTGTTCCTGAAAACTGTCCCTCTAATAGCAATTGCATTGATTTTTATCCCAATGGGACAGTAAATCTTAACGCCCTCCCTCCTGCGGACATCCAAGTCATGGACAGCACGAACACTCTACGTTTCACTGTCGAAGTGTCAAATGCCGGTAGAATCAGAGTTTTTTAATTGTGACTTTCCTCCGATCTTTGCGGCCAGTTTAGAGCCCACTATGAACGCATATGACGGGGGAGCCAGAAGGACTAACAAGATATTCAAAAAACGATATTCACCTCTAATAGCCGCTGTTTTTATGCTCCTCCGCTTTCGATCATGACTCGATACAAAGCGGAGCGAGTTCGAAATTTCGCATGACCGACGTGTGCCGCATGTTAGAAAACCAGGCTCAAAATCTTCCTTTTCCTTGACGCCATCTGCTTGTCCCACCGAATGTCCTATATAGATAGAAGACAGAATCAGTCACTCTGCTTGAGCAAAGAGCATGCGCTGCGTAAGCTAAGCCGTAGGAGGATCCATCCGTCTCGCCGCGTTTACCTTCGCACCGCAGGGATGCAACCTTTTTTTGAGACCCGTGATTGCTCCTCGTTCTCCTTTGTGCTACGATAAGTCTATCGGTCCGGATTGTACAGCTACCACGAGAGCGATTTTCGTCAGTACGTTTCTGTCATTAGTGCTCGTACGCTGAAGAGCCGATGCCAGACCCTCTGGCATAACGCATACATACAGAGTCCCGCTCATGGAAAAACCCGTTGTATTGGCATCGAATTCTCCACGGCGCAAGGAACTGCTGAGGCAGATTGGCATGAGTTTCAAATCCGATCCCGCCGACGTGGACGAACGAATGTTGCCTGGAGAAGAGGCAGATGAGTATGCCGTCCGTGTTGCTCTCGACAAAGCCTGTGTTGCTGCGCAGAGGACTGGCACGGGAACCATTATCGCAGCCGACACGATCGTGGTGCTCGACACAGCTATCCTCGGGAAGCCGGCGGACGCCGGGGACGCCGAACGCATGCTGGGCATGCTTTCAGGCAAGATGCACACGGTTATTACGGGTCTGGTCGTTATGGATGCCGGAACGAGAAGAACACAGAAACGCATCGCTATCACAAAGGTATGGTTCCGCGACCTTACTAAAGAAGAAATTGTATCGTACGTAGCAACGGGCGAACCGCTTGACAAGGCAGGAGCGTATGGGATACAGGAGAGAGGGGCTCTCTTTGTCCAAAAGATCGAAGGCTGTTATTTCAATGTTGTAGGCCTTCCGCTATCATTGCTTGGCGAGATGCTTGTCGATTTTGGAATAAACCCGTTCCCAATGGGAAAAAACACATAATATATTTATATTTCAAATAGTTACCTGTTTATTCTGTGGAAACGACAAAGTTTCCCCCTTCTTTTTTCCCCAAATTTATTTGTTTTCTAACTTGACAACCTTAGTATATAATTCTAAAATATCATAAAAGGTAAAATCTTAACCGGGAGGTGGACATGGTGAATACTAAAATCCGCATTATGATAGTGGACAATGATTCCGGTCAGATAGAAACCTTATCATCGGCGCTCAAGAAACAGGAAGATTTTGAAATAATATCTGTTGTTTCCACACGGGAGACGGCGATAAAACTCCTTTCTCAAGAGCCCGACATCCTGATTTTGAACCCCGATGTGCTGAAACAGCGGACGCTTTCTCGTTTTCTACACTCTGTGCAGCTTAAATCTCCCAAGACGAGGATTATTAACGTGTTGTCGAACACTCCACCCGATGAAAATGCGATAACAGATATCAAGGCGGGAATAAGGGGATATATCAAGATCACGGACGTTCCCGCGATTATCGCAAAGGCGATTCGCTCCATTCGTGAGGGAGGGATATGGGCTGAGCGCAGGATTCTCGAAAAAGCAATAGCCAAGCCCATGCTTCTGCCTGAAACGCTTCAGTCTCATATTCCAGGCCTTCCACCTCTCACCAATAGGGAGATGGAGATGCTGACACTGGTGCTCCAGGGTGCCACGAACAGAGAGATTGCGGACAAGAGCAAGATCAGTGAAAGGACGGTAAAGACCCATCTATACAGGGTATATAGAAAGCTCAAGGTAAAGAGCAGGACCAAGGCTATTGCTCTCCTGTCACATTCGTAAATATAGTGCAACTCCACAAAATACAACTTTTGATCGATTGACTTTTTTTGTCTAGATGATATCTTTCAATGAAAGACTGCGCTGTTAGCAAGCTCTCAATCCGGAGGCAGATCCAACGCGGCGCACAATCCCCCCCTTAACAACTGGTCTATGCCGCTTAAGAGTCCGCCAACAGGGTGCCTTCGAAGTCAGGGAAGCTGATGCACAGACTCCGGGCCAAGTTTCAGACTCATCATAACAGCGCAGTCATTAAGGCGTCCCGATACCCCCCTCTGCTGGTTGGTTACGCCGGCAGAACTTTCGGGGCGCCTTGTTTTTTCATCTTTCCCAGGCGGGCAATAACGTGTTAGGCGGTCCCTTCCGGAATAAAACCCTTCATGAAAGTCGGGTCGTGTTTTTCCCCAATAAGCACATTCGATTCCCCCTATCTTCATCGAACAAAAGTGCCGAGGTCTTGCACTGGTACCGAGTTCAAAGTCAATTTGCAATCGTAGGCAGACTTTCATCTTGATTCCGTTCGGAAATATCTATATGCTTACCAGCATGACAGCTCTCCTATTGGTCGTTTACCTTATCAATCTGTCAATCGGGTTCTGGCTTAAATATTTGAACCTTACCTACCTGAAACGACACACTGAATCGGTGCCGCCTGAATTTGAGGGCGCCGTCGATCACGGCCTTGTGCAGAAAATATCGCAATATACGTTCGAAAACAGCCGTGTAAACATGGTGGAATCAGCTATCGGGAATATTTTCCTTCTTCTCGTCTTTTTCGGCGGTCTGCTCGGTGTTTATGATAATTGGGTCACTTCCATGACCGGTTCGTTTATCGGAAGAGGGGTACTCTTCTTCCTGCTCCTCCTTTTCGTTGAAACGCTGCTGGGAATGCCTTTCAGCCTTTACAGAAATTTCAAGGTTGAGAGCCGCTATGGGTTCAATACCATGCCGCTGGGTCTCTGGATCAGCGACCTGGTGAAATCTTTTGCGATTTCATCGATTCTCGGAGCGATTGTCATTGTCTCTGCGCTCTCCATCGTTCGATCGAATCCGAACTGGTGGTGGCTTTGGGTGTGGGCGTTTTTTTTGGTTTTCAGTCTGTTCATGATGTACATAGCCCCTTATGTTATCGAGCCGCTCTTCTTCAAGTTCGGACCCATCAAGACCGAAGGCCTGGAGGAAAAAGTAAGGTTGCTCATGGAACGGGCCGGGGTCCGTGTGAGCCGGGTGTTCCAGGTGGATGCATCGCGCCGAAGCCGCCACTCGAACGCTTACTTCACAGGAATCGGAAAGGTGAAGCGGATCGTGCTTTTTGACACATTAATCGAGCAGATGTCGCAGGACGAGATACTTGCGGTTCTCGCTCATGAAGTCGGCCATTGGAAAAAACGACACGTGTTAAAGCGCATCATCCTCACGGAGATTTTGGCGCTTGCAGGCGTGTTCATCGCATACCGCCTGCTACAATGGGACGGCCTCCCGGCTCTCATCGGCTCGAGCCCGCTTTCATTCTACGCAAAGGCCGTCGTCGTCGGCTTTCTTGGTTCACTGATAATGTTCCCCCTTACGCCACTATTCAATTTCCTGTCCAGGAGGGATGAACGCGAGGCCGACCGGTTTGCATCAGACCTCACTGGTCATCCCGAAGCGCTGGCTGACGCTCTTATAAAACTATCGCGCGAGAACCTTTCCAATCTGCATCCTCACCCTCTGTATGCAAAGTTCCATTATTCCCACCCTCCGGTCGTGGAAAGAATTCGAGGCCTCAGAGGGCGGCAAGCTGAAAACAAGGGACGGTCGACCAGACGTCATGTTTAGGGATTTGAGTTAGATTTTGTTGTTTCTGCCGCCAAATATCGTTATCTGTAGTCTGGATCGATGTGTTCTGTCCGCTGGTTCTACACTTTCCGGTTGACCGTTGTTGGTGGGTTGTGCTATTTTTATTCCATGACGAGATCCGCGGACATTGCCCGTCTTGAACACAAGATCAGCCGCCTCTCCACGCTCATCGAGGTGAACGGTATCATCAGCTCATCCCTCAATCTGGACCAAATCCTTGAGAACGTCATGACAATCTCGAAACAGGTGATGAATGCCGACGCATCGAGCCTCATGCTGATCGATGAAAAAACGAACGAGCTCGTGTACGAGGTGGCGCTTGGAACGGTTGGACAAAAGCTCAAGCAAGAATTCAGGCTCAAGATGGGACAGGGGATCGCCGGAACCGTGGCGCAAGAGGGGAAACCGCTCCTGTTAGAGGACGCGTACGACCATCCGAAGTTCTATCGCGGCCATGACGAGGCCACGGGCTACCGAACGAAGTCGATGATTACTGTTCCGCTCAAGGTGGGAGAGCGTATTACCGGCGTGGCACAGGTGATCAACAGACTCGACGGGAAGCCATTCGATGCCGACGATCTCGAGCTGTTCATCGCTCTGTGCAGCATGGCGGCGATTGCCATTGAAAACGCCAAGATGCACAAAAGCCTGATGGAAAAGCAACGGCTCATAAAGGATATGGAGTTTGCACGGACGGTCCAGGAGAGTTTTCTTCCCCAACAGACACCGGTGATCAGGAACTACACGTTCAGCGCTCACTACACGCCAGCGCAAGAAGTGGGCGGGGATTTCTACGATTTCATCCATCTTGACGGCGGACGGATCGGCGTCGTGATCGGAGATGTCTCGGGCAAAGGAGTTCCTGCTGCCCTTTACATGGCAAAGCTGGGTAGCGATATGAAAACCCTTGCGTTCACCGAGGGAGAACCTTCTTCTGCCGTTCAAAAGTTGAATGATCTCCTCGTTGAGCGGAGCCGGCGCGGCATGTTTGCCACGCTTCTCTACATCGAGCTTGATTCGCAGAGCGGCAGGCTCGTGATGGTCAGCGCGGGACATCTTCCGCCTATCATTCGAAAAGCGGATGGTTCGCTAAAAAAGCTCGCCGCTACAGGCGGATCGCCGCTCGGCATTCTAGCGGGCATGAAGTTCATCCAGGGATCAGCATCGCTTGAACAGGGCGATACCATGATCCTCTACACGGACGGCATAATAGAGGCCATGAACGGCCGCGAAGAACTGTACGGGTACGAGCGGTTTGAAAAGCTCCTGAGAAAAGGCCCGGCAGACCCCGAAGGCCTGAAAACGGCGATCATAAGCGATGTGAACAGGTTTACCGGCCTGAGCCCTCAGCACGACGACATGACGCTGGTATGCTTCGGTGCGCCGAAATGAACGACAGGCGACAGATGAGAGAAGGTCGGCGAGAGGCGACAGAAGTGAAAGACCCGGGAGGGGAGACCGTTACTCTTACTGTCCCAAGTCATCCAAAATATCTCTATGTGGTGCGGAGCGCGCTGTATCCCATCGCGAGGAGCGCGGGGTTCAGCAAACAAGACACGCGGAAAATTGTTCTCGCGGTCGATGAAGCCTGCTCGAACGTAATCAAGCATGCATACGAGGGAGATCATGCCAAGACGATTGCCTTGACCGTGACCGTGAACGGCGGGGGAATCCAGATACGGATTAAGGACAGCGGCAAGAAAGTAGACGCGGCCAAGATAGCCCCCAGAAGGCTCGAAGATATCCGGCCGGGAGGGCTCGGCACGCATTTCATGTTCACGATATTCGATACGGTTGAATTCGACACGAGCGGTGAACGGGGAACAATACTCACTCTCGTGAAGAAAAAGAAACAGTAATCTCAGCAAGAGGTTCACTGATGCGGGTTGAGATCGTTACCGAGAAGACAGATCCAGGTTTTTTGCTGAAGCTCGACGGTGAAGTCGATATGAATACATCGCCTGACGTCAGGAACGCATTTGCCGCTGTTTTCAAACAGGGTATCGAGAAAGGCAAGGCGCTGTTTGTTGACCTGTCCCACGTTCGGTACATGGACAGCTCGGGCATTGCGACTCTTGTCGAAGCCATGCAGGCATGTATGAAGCAGGGAACCAGGCTCCGGCTCGTTGATCTGAGCCCGCCCGTACGCGATGTGTTCGAGCTTGCGAGGCTTGCGAGTGTATTCGAGATATTCTCAACAATGAGGGAAGCTCTGACGGGACTATAGAACGGCAAGCTCGAAAGCACAAACTCCAATTCCCCATAAGCACATATCGAATATCTAATCGTGAAGCGGCTTGGAATCTGGAACTTAAGTATCTGGAAATTATTCGTTATTTGACGCCGGACGCCTGGCGTCACCTTGCGGAATAAACTGCCGGGGCGTTTCATATATACGCTCGGCAGAACTGGAGTTTCATTTGCGGAACTTCTTCGGACATGTCGGCAGGATGTTCATCGTCTTCCTCCAGGACCTTTCGAGCATGTATTTCCTGTTGGGGGAAACGTTGACTCAGACGGCCGTCGTACTGGTGGACCGCAATAAAAGAAAGCAGGCACGCCTCCTGGAACACGTTGACGAGATCGGCACGCACTCGCTGCTGCTCGTCCTGACCGTCGCCGCTCTCCTCGGCATTGCGCTCACAATACTGGTCTCGTTCGAGCTCAAGGAGATAGATGCGCTCAGTTACATCCCCGGATTTGTCGCCGTTGCGGTTTTTCGCGAGATCGGGCCGCTAATCACCGGGATGATCGTGGCGGGCAGGGTGGGCGCAGCGTTTACCGCGCGGATCGGTACTATGAAGGTTTCTGAAGAGATCCTGGCGCTAGAGACCATGGCGATCAGCCCCGTGCGGTTCCTGGTTGTTCAGCGGTTCATAGGACTGCTTCTCGCCCTGCCGGCACTTACCATGCTTGCGAATTTTACCTCCGTATTGGGCGGCTTTTTATTTGGTTCATCCAGGCTTGGTATCAGGCCCGATACTTACGTGCGCGAAACGCTGGATGTGCTCCTGTTCAAGGACATGTACTCGGGGCTGGCCAAAGCAGCCGTCTTTTCCGTGGTGATCGTCATGGTGGGTTGCTATCGCGGCCTGACCGTGGAGGGCGGTGCAGAGGACGTAGGCAGGTCCACGATGGTCTCGGTGGTCTCGTCCATGCTTGCGATTATAGTTCTCGATACGATTATGACGGCGGCTTTTTACGGGTAATAAAAACCATGATCTCCGTGCAGAATGTCCAGAAAAGCTTCGGCAATCGCAGAGTGCTCGACGGGGTAAGTTTTGTTGCCGAACCGAAACAGACCACGTATATCTTTGGCACGAGCGGTGGCGGAAAGAGCACGCTCCTCAAAATCATGATCGGAGCTCTCAAGCCCGATAAAGGCGAGGTGCGGTTCGGAGACACGGACATCACAAAGCTCTCAGGGCACGAACTCGATCCCTTTCGCAAGAAGATCGGGATGCTGTTCCAGCACGGCGCGCTTATCAACTCGCTTACCGTTGGTGAAAACATCGCGCTCCCGATCAGGGAGCATACCAATCTCGACGATAATATTATCAAGATCATGGTAAAGATGAAGCTAGAACTTGTTGGACTGCGCGATTTTGAAGGCCTATACCCTGGACAGCTTTCCGGCGGTATGCGGAAGCGTGTTGCGCTTGCCCGCGCCCTGGCCCTTGACCCGGAAGTGGTTTTTTTCGACGAGCCGACGTCCGGTCTCGATCCTGTTGTTGCCTCGGTCATAACCAAGCTTATCGCTGATATGAACCGGCTTCTCGGCATCACCTGCATCGTGGTCACCCATGCCGTGCAAGAGGCGATGCGGATTGCAGACAAGATTATTTTCCTCTACATGGGGAAAGTCCTCGCCCAAGGAACACCTGACGAGATCCGCGGCAGCACCGACCCCGTGGTACAGCAGTTCATCACCGGAAACCCTGACGGCCCCATCTCGTTCCGAGCGTCGAGCAGAGACTACAGGGAGGATCTTCTGACCGGTTGAGTTTGCGGCAGAGCGCGGTATGAAATCAAATGACCTTTGGTCGCTGATGTACCGCGAAGGAGCTGTTGATACAAATATTTCAAGTTGTTCTTGGTTGCGGAAATCCGCAGCAGAATGGCGTTATCCCCGTTTGAGGTGTGATCATGGAATACCGTCGCAGTGAAATACGGGCGGGAGCGTTCCTCCTGCTCTCATTCTGCATCCTGGTGGTTATGGTCTTTGTTGTAAGCGATGTGCAGAGTCTCTTAAAAAGGAAAAAAGAGGTAAAGGTGTTGTTTGCATTCAGCGATGGCATCGAGAAGAACGCCCCGGTGCGCTATTCAGGAATAAAGATAGGCAAGGTGGAGGGCGTCCGCATCGCGCCCGAGCATGGAGATCGGGTGGAGGTAACGTTGAGCGTGTACCAGGACACGGTCATCAAACAGGATACCAAGGTTGAAATCAAAACACTCGGTCTCGTGGGTGGAAAATATGTTGAGCTTAGCAACGGAACGGCGAAGGCAAAATCGCTCGGTCCGGATGAGATGCTCACAGGGGAGAAGTCGATTAAGCTCGAGGATCTGACCGAGGTCGCACTCGAAGTGGCAGGCAAGATTAAGAATGTCGCCACTAATCTCGACAGGACGCTGGGCGATCCAGCGCTTACAAAATCCATTAAGACTTCAGTGCAGAACCTTCAGGAGATATCGCAGAATATAAATGTGATGACGTCGAGCAAGGATGAGGTGGCTCAGGGGCTCAAAGAGCTCCCGGAACTGCTGACAAAATTGGAAGAAATCGCTGACAATCTCAAGGCAATAACCGATAAGACTAATCTGATCATCGGCGACAATAAGAAGAATATCGATGCAATGGTTGAAAGTTTAAAGGACACAGCACAGAACCTGAAGGAAACCACGGATGACGTGAAGAAACACCCGTGGAAACTGATTAGGAAGCCGTAGGCAATACAATATCCAAGTCAAGGGAGAAATTTTAAAATGACGGGAGGATGGCTGGGCCGGTCATGCGCTTTCATTTCTCAGCGCATTGTAGGGAAATGTTCAGTATCTGGTTGTTACATTAGAACATGAACTGGTGGAGGAGTGCTGATGAGTATTCAGGCAATCAAAGGGGTAAAGGACGTTCTGCCCGAGGATATAACCGCATGGCATCACCTTGAGGCCACAGCGAGAAAGCTGTTCGAGGACTATGGATACGCGGAGATCCGCATTCCCATCTTCGAGTATACTGAACTGTTCGCCAGGAGCATCGGCGCTTCTACGGACATCGTGGAAAAAGAGATGTACACCTTCGAAGACAGGGATGGGAAAAAGATAACGCTCCGACCCGAAGGAACTGCCGGCGTGGTACGCGCCTTTGTCGAGCACAAATTGTACGCAGACAGCCAGCTCACAAAGCTCTACTACCTGGGCCCCATGTTCCGGCACGAGAGGCCGCAGAAGGGTCGGTACCGCCAGTTTTACCAGATAGGCGTAGAGGCGCTTGGCATGGACCACCCCCATGTAGACGTCGAAATTCTTGTCATGCTGCATGCGTTATTCACGAGACTCGGCATCTCGGATCTGAGCCTCTTGATAAATTCTCTGGGGGACAGCGCATGCAGGGGAGGATACCGTGACGCGCTTAAAAAATATTTGTACCCAAAGCTCCCGACGCTCTGCACGGATTGTCAACGCAGGTACGAGACCAATCCCCTCCGGGTGCTGGACTGCAAGGTGGACGCTGACAAGTTCGGCGATTCGCCGGTGATGCTGGATTATCTCTGCGATGCCTGCAAAGCCCACTTTCAGGCCGTAGAAGCAGGGCTGACAATGACCGGCGTGCCCTTTAGGGTCGATCAGCGTCTGGTGCGCGGACTCGATTACTATACCCGTACTACCTTCGAGCTGGTTATGGGGCATATGGGCGCTCAGAACACGGTTGCAGCAGGCGGCAGGTATGATGGGCTGGTGCAGGAGCTCGGCGGGCCGGCAACTCCGGGGATCGGTTTTGCCCTGGGAGTTGAACGGGCGGTTTCTCTCATGAATGCGGCTTCATTGCAGCCGCCACGGCCGCATGTTTTTATCTCTGCACTCGGTGAAGAGGCTGTTCGCTTCGTCCTGCCCCTGATCCATAGTCTCAGATTGTCGGGCATAAGGGTGGAGACAGACTATACAGGCGCGAGCCTAAAGAGCCAGATGAAGAAGGCGGACAAATCCGGTGCAGGTCATACACTGATTGTGGGGCAGCAGGAACTTGCATCGCAAACCGCTGTTCTCCGCAACATGCGGACCAAGGATCAGATTTCCGTCCCGCTTGCGGGTCTAGTCGAAGAGCTGAAATCGAAGGTCATTGAACGCGAATGAGGTCAGGAAAAACGGATTGATCGTGGAACGACTCCGTCTGTTTTTTGCCGCAATGATCCCCTCCCTCATTGTCTGAAAGGAACTGCATAATGAAAATTGGCGTTCTCTCTGATACGCACGTCCCGACTGTTGCTCGGTCGCTCCCCCCGGTCATTTTCGAAATTTTCAAAGGCGTCGGTCTTATCCTTCACGCCGGAGACCTTGTTGAGCTCTCGGTTCTCGATGAACTCAGGACTATCGCTCCGGTCGAGGCAGTTGCCGGGAACATGGACGATTCAGAGGTCCATCTGAACCTTCCGGTCAAGAAGGTCATCCCTATCGGGAGATACGCCGTCGGACTTATCCACGGGAAATACAGGATCGACATTCAAAAAGAGATGATCAGGAAGGAGTTCGACGATGTCGACCTTATTGTCTATGGCCACTCACATACTCCCTTTTGGGGGAGGGTGGGCGGTATCCATTTTCTGAATCCCGGCAGCCCCACGGACAAGCGGTATGCGCCCTATAATTCAGTCGCAGTTCTGGACGTAGGGCATGAGTTGAAGGCCGAGATCGTGAGGATATGATTCTGCGATCGCGGGCAACATCGCTGGGTGCAATCTCGAATGTTCATTGCGCGCTTCCGGTAATCATGCCTGGAGTGATTCGAGGCGTTTTAAGTTGCAAAGGCGAACTATTTATGATATTTATTCCATACCCATGGTGAATGGAAAAATAAAATTTGGAACATCGGGATGGCGCGGCGTCATCGCAGACGATTTCACCTTCGGCAGGGTGAGGGTGGTCACCCAAGCCATTGCCGACCACATTACCTCACAGGGACTGAAGGATAAAGGTGTGGTTGTGGGATATGACACGCGCTTCCTTTCCGAACGGTTTGCAGCAGAATCGGTCAAAGTCCTCGCCGCAAACGGTATCCGCTCTTTTCTCTCGAACAGAGACGTTCCCACCCCGGCAGTGGCGTTCGACATCATCCGCAGGAAGGCCGCGGGAGGCATAAACTTCACCGCCAGCCACAACCCACCCGAATACAATGGCCTCAAGTTTTCTTCTGCATGGGGCGGACCGGCCTTGCCTAACATTACTGCAGACATAGAAGCACGGGCCAACACGCTCATCGAAAAAAACATGATCCCTGTCGTTCCTCTTGCTGAGGCGAAGCAGAAAGGTCTAGTGGAAGATGCCGACCTGCGCAAATCCTATCTCGACGACCTTAAGAAAAAGATTGATTTCGAACCTATAAAAAGGGCGAAATTGAAAGGCGCCGTCGACCTGCTCTTTGGTACGGGCAGGGATTATCTTGATAGCGTGCTCAGAGATGCAGGCTGTGCAGTTACGGTGATGCACGGCTATAGAGACGCTTTGTTCGGTGGCCGCCCGCCTGATCCGTCGGAGGAAAATCTCGCGGATCTATCCAGTATGATGAAAAAGGGCAGGTTCGACATCGGCCTGGGGATAGACGGCGATGCAGACCGTTTCGGCGTCATGGACGCGGATGGAACGTATATCAATCCCAACCAGGTCCTTGCTCTGGTCCTGGATTACCTCTGCCGTACCCGGGGATGGAAGGGAGGCGCCGCACGCTCCATCGCCACATCGCACCTGATCGATGCGGTCGCAAAAAAGCACGGAATCGAGGTATACGAGACAGGCGTCGGGTTCAAGTTCGTCGGTGACCTGCTCGTGCAAGGTAAGATCATCTTCGGCGGCGAGGAAAGCGCCGGCATGACCATTAAAGATCATGTTCCGGAAAAAGACGGCATTCTCGCATGCCTGCTCGTCGCAGAGATGGTTTCGAGCGAGAGGAAATCTCTCAAGGACATGCTCAAACGGTTGTATAAAGATGTTGGTACTATCCTGAGCGAGCGTATCAACATTAACCTCACGGAAGCAAACCGAAAGTTGGTCGGCGAGAGACTCAGCCAGCCCCTGAACGAACTTGGGGGCCTGCGGGTAAAAGGAAAGAAGACGACGGCAGACGGGACCAAGTATATGCTCGAAGACGACAGCTGGGTGCTCATGCGCGCTTCGGGGACCGAACCGGTTGTGAGGGTTTACGTCGAAGCCGGGTCCGAGGAGAAGATCAAGGAACTCACCGAAGCAGGCAGGGAGTTCATTCTGCGACAATAGCAGCCCGATTCCGCGAATCAAAATAATATCTGGGAGGATTCCATGAGCGAGATCGTTGATATTTTTGCAAGGGAGGTACTGGATTCACGAGGAAACCCGACCGTCGAAGCGGACGTAATTCTGGAGAGCGGGGCAATGGGCCGTGCCATCGTGCCGAGCGGCGCATCGACGGGTGAACGCGAGGCTCTCGAACTTCGCGACGGCGGTGCACGATATATGGGCAAGGGTGTCCAGAAGGCAGTAAACACCGTCATCGAGGTGATAGGCCCGGCGCTCATGGGCATGGATGCGGCAGAGCAGGCCGTGATAGACCGCACCATGATAGAAATGGATGGGACCGAGAACAAGGGCAAGCTTGGAGCCAACGCGATCCTCGCGGTCTCATTATCAGTGGCCAAGGCAGCGGCCGAGGAAGCAGGCTTGCCGCTCTATCACTATCTCGGCGGACCGAACGCCAGGGAACTTCCCGTCCCCATGATGAACGTGCTGAACGGTGGAGCGCACGCGGACAATAATGTGGATATACAGGAGTTCATGATCATACCGGCTGGCGCGCCATCTTGTTCGGAAGCTATCCGCATTGGGGCTGAGATTTTTCACAATCTTAAATCGGTGCTCAAGAAGAGGGGTTACAATACCGCGGTCGGAGACGAAGGCGGGTTTGCTCCGAACCTCAAATCCAACGAGGAGGCGGTACAGCTTATTCTCGAGGCCATTGAAAAGGCCGGTTACAAGCCTGGGCTGGAAGTGTTCCTCGGTCTTGATGCCGCTGCGAGCGAGTTCTATGACAACGGTGTCTACGATCTCAAAGGCGAGGGGAAGAAGAAGTCATCGGAAGAGATGGTTGCTTTCTACGAAGAATGGATCAATCGGTACCCTATCATAGCGATTGAAGACGGTATGTCCGAGAAGGACTGGAACGGTTGGAAGTTCCTCACGGACCGCATTGGGGGGAAAGTCCAACTCGTAGGTGATGATATCTTCGTGACCAACACAGCGATATTCAAGAAGGGCATCGCCGAATGCATAGGCAACTCCATTTTGATCAAGCTGAACCAGATTGGCACGCTCACCGAGACTCTTGATGCCATCGAGATGGCGAAGCGGGCGCGTTACACGGCAGTAGTGTCCCATCGGTCGGGCGAGAGCGAGGATGCGACCATCGCCGATCTCGCTGTCGCCACGAACGCAGGACAGATCAAGACGGGCTCGCTCTCGCGCACAGACCGTATAGCAAAGTACAACCAGCTCATCCGGATCGAGGAGGAGTTGGGGGACGCGGCCGTATTCCGGGGCAAGGACGTGTTTTACAGCATAAAGCGGGGATGAACCGTCTTACTGCAGAGATCACGAAAAGCGCAAAGGGATCCGAACTTCGCGCTATTTTCGGCAAAAATTAGCTTTAATGGACAGACCTGCCTTTGAAAAACTGGTTCAAAATTGCCTCAAGCGTCTTCCGCGAAGGTTCAAGCAGAAACTCGACAATATCGCCATCGAGATAGAGGACCGTCCCTCTCCAGACCTTCTAAAAGACATGGGCATAGAGTCCGGTACGCTCTTCGGACTGTACCAAGGAGTGCCGCTTACTCATCGGGCATGGAACTACGGCAACGTGTTGCCAGACCGGATAGTGATCTATCAACAGCCGATTGAAGCCGCGGCTTCGTCATCAGAAGAGATGGAGGAGGTCGTCGCAAACACGGTGATGCACGAGATTGGTCATTATTTCGGATTTTCCGATCATGAGTTGGATGAGATGGAGGAGGAAAAAAGAAAGGGACAACGTGGCGTAAATAACGGCAATAGATGAATGCCCTAAGTCCGCCAGGTGAGCGCCTTCGCACCGGACCTTGCACGGATCATTATCTCAGCAGCAATCAGGAGGCGGCTGTTATGCGGATCCCTTGCGCAGCACGATAAAATCGTGCACTTCGGCGAAAACATCAAACCAGATTTCATCTGAGATAGTATCAATGGAAGCTCCCATAATATAAGAGCCATGGTCCTCGTAGCAGTATCTGACCTCAATGCCAAATGAGATATCCCGGGCAAGCAGCAAGGAAATCGATATGATGCACTCCGTATGCTCTCCCTGACCGAACGGCACCGGACACTCGAATAGAATTCCATTGCGGCTGAAGTTGCCTAGAATGGCCTGCACGAATTCGCCCCCGCTCTTAACCCGAAGCTTGATATACTTCTGGAAGTCATCGGGGACATCATAGCGTTTATCCCGCCTTTTTGGGGCGCTTTCTTCTCGAGATCCGACATCAGGTGAATCAGCCATAGACCCTTCGCTTTCGTATCCCTGCTCACAGAGACAATCTACTTATATGTGACAGACTGAGATTTAAAGACCATAGCACGTATTACGCGGTACTCTGCGCCTTTTGGATGAGTTGGAGGTTGATCGTATTCGTATGGCTTCCATGAAGTCTTAGCGAGTCACAGTTCCATGGCAGCGATACAGTATGCCAACCCCCTCATGCAGAAATTCGATATCGATTGGCATTGATGCCATTCAGACAATTATTGAGAAGTGTATTCGGGACGCCTGCTAAACTCGGAGCTTGAACGGAATTATTTCGATACCTCGACCGTGACATAAAAGCGAACCGGTCATTCATGAAAATTGTGTTAGCCGGCAGAAAACATCAGACGATGTGAAACAGACCCAATTCAGTTTTGCGGCAAAAATCCGTTTAGCCTTGTAATGATCCGATCTGGATCTCGGACTGGTTCGAATGGTCTAACTTGATCAATTTGATACCGAAGGTACTCTTCTTCAACCCGGGTAAGGGAAACGAATCGGATGCCGCACCGATACCGGCTTCCGATTTGATTGCACCATGTCAGCACGCCGCATTTTTGCCCGTTCACATGTTCCTTGAACCATACTACGCCAGGTCGTATCGGATGACCTGACTCGATACCGATACCTATTATGCTGCGATTCACTATTCTGGTAAGATAGTCAGTCCGCACAAGATTGTCAAACGATATGATACCGAGGTAACAGTTTAGATCACTTGAAACGGGGTGCCATATAATCTCTTTTCTTTGATTGCGTCTTTTCTCATCCATAGCTGTTACCGCCTTTCAGACCAAAGTTGTGCTATCGGCGAATGTACCTTTATCCACAAGCTCTTTATGTTCAATGATGATGGGCTTATCGATGACAACTTGACCGCAGAGGGGATATTTAAATCATCGAGCAAACGTTTCCAATTAAATGCTTGTGCGCAAATATTACTGATACTTATGTCAAGTTCTCACAGTCGTTATTAGGGTCACGTACCTGTTTAAAAATACGTTCAAATCTGCATGGTACGCGGTAAAGCCAATAATAAGCCTATACAGGAGAAGTTAGGAAAAGTAGTTATATTAAACATTATTTTTGTATTAAAGTCAATCCTATATGGATTTATGGATTGATTTTAGCGCGAATTAATGATGGTACGCATTTCTGAAACTGATAATATTGCGGTATTGTGTTCTTATCATATTGATTTTGAAAGGCAATTTAATGTTCAAGATTCGAAGCAACCACAGATGACCACGGTGGTCATATATGTGCGGAATGGATTGTTATGTATCTGGATGATGCTTTTGACTCGGGCGACTGGACGGTTTGAATCAGAAGGCAGGCTGTCAGCGTGAGCCTGTATGTGTCAGGATCCTGATGCAAAAAATGCACAAATGGGGCCGGGTCTAACGATAGTTTTTTAATATCTTCTCAATGATCCCTGACGTTGATACCCCTTCAATATAACCCACGCTAACTACTCTACCGCCCCGCGCTTCGACAATATCGCGGCCGATGATTTTATCGACAGGCCAGTCGCCCCCTTTTACAAGCACATCGGGCTGAAGCTCAGAGATGATCGAATACGGATCATGCTCTTCGAATAGAGTGACAAAATCCACAGATTGGAGCGCAGCGAGAGTTTCCATTCGAGCCGACTCGTCATTTATCGGCCGATTTTCGCCCTTTATCGTGCGCACGGATGAATCACTGTTTACTGCAACGACCAGGATATCGCCCAAGGACTTGGCCTTGGCAAGGTAGCGTGTGTGTCCAGTGTGGATCAGGTCAAAACAGCCGTTAGTAAAAACAATCTTCTTGCCAGTCGCCCGGAGGATTCCGAGGAGAGGACGGAGTTCCTTGACCGTTTTAATCTTATCGTGCATGCAAAAATATAATATAAAAAAGGGATGAAAGCAAGCAGTGTTTAGAGTCTGAACTGAACAAAATATCATAACCTTGGGTAGTAATGCGGTTAAAAGTGACGGAAATCACAGATTAAATTACAAGAATCGCGTAAGCTTTGATAGAAGCTGCGGTTTTCGCCCGATCATTTACAGGATTCGATCGATCAACGATTTATTGTTTCTACTCCGCTCGGAGCAAACTGGAAAACTCCGGGACGCAGGGCAAGGGGACTAATGGCCACCGAGTTCATAGTAAGCCGAGCCGTCAGAGAACATTCCTGGCGGCTTTGTAGGTCGTGACATCGCCGGAGCGAGCATCACGATTTCTGCATTTACTATTAGGAGGGCAATGCCGTGAAACTTACAAATTATTCTAAAAAAGCAGAAGTCTATGCTATTTCAGCAGTTCTCTTGACATTCCTTTACTTCTTCTTAAGGTTAGAGATCATGATATTTTCTTCTCCAGTGGAGATACTTTTTTCTTCGGCAACAACACCAAAAGTGGGATCAGACAATCAGTCGGCTATAAAATCAGAAATCATGCCAATTACGAAGTCATCTGTAAATAAGGCTGCTGTATTGGCAAATTCACTCAGAGGAAGGTCAAACGCCAAACCAGTGATAAATTCAGACACAAGGCCACAGGCAAAGTCAGCCTTTAAGCCATCGGCAGGACCGGACAACGCGCTGACGGCGGGATCAGGGAAGGCGCCATCGGCAGGACCGGACAACGCGCTGACGGCGG
>Ga0187777_10000491_pt1 | contig 27207 bp, 25 predicted proteins | sample 1015_Q2_SP5_10_M_FD_132416 | JGI IMG/M metagenome (GOLD analysis project Ga0187777, IMG submission 132416) | Tropical peat soil microbial communities from peatlands in Department of Meta, Colombia - 1015_Q2_SP5_10_MG | ecosystem: Environmental > Terrestrial > Soil > Wetlands > Peat | place... | reverse complement strand
TCGATCCGGGTGACGACGCCCTCGCCGAGCGTGCCGTGGCGGACGGAGTCTCCCGTCGAGAGCCGAGGCGCGTCCGGCCCCGGCTGCAGCGGGCTCTGCCGGGGCGAGCCGTAGCCGGACCACGACGCCGGCCGCAGCTGCTCGCGCTCGACGTACCGGTCGGGCAGCTCGTCGAGAAAGCGCGAGGGCAGGTTGTAGGAGCGGCCGCCGTAGAGCATGCGCGACGAGGTGTGGAGCAGGGTCAGCTTCTCCATCGCCCGCGTCATGCCGACGTAGCAGAGGCGCCGCTCCTCCTCGACGCCCTGCTCCTCGATCGAGCGCGAGTGCGGGAAGATCCCCTCCTCCATGCCGATCAGGTAGACGGCCTTGAACTCGAGCCCCTTCGCGTTGTGGAGGGTCATGAGCGTCACGAGCGAGCCCTCGCCGCGGATCGCGTCCTGGTCGGAGTAGAGCGAGACCTCCTGGAGGAACGCCGAGAGGTTCGGCTCCGGTGTCTCCTCCTGCCACTCGCGCGCGAGCGCGACGAGCTCCTGGAGGTTCTCGATCCGCCCCTGCGCCTCGATCGTCCGCTCGGCCTCGAGCGCGGCCGCGTAGCCCGACCGCTCGAGCACGCGCTCGATCAGCTCCGGCACCTCGAGCTCGAGCGCGCCCGACATGCACGACTGGACCATCGTGCGGAGCGCGGCGACGGCCTTCAGCGGCGCGCCGCCGACGCCCGCCTCCTCCGCGAGCTCGGTCGCCTCCCAGAGTGAGATGCCCTGTGTACCGGCATAGCTCTGCAGGCGCGCGAGCGTCGAGTCGCCGATGCCGCGGCGCGGACGGTTCGCGATCCGGACGAGCGAGACGGCGTCGTAGGGGTTGTCGACGACCTGGAGGTACGCGATCAGGTCCTTCACCTCGGCGCGCTCGTAGAAGCGCGGGCCGCCGATCACCTGGTAGGCGACGCCCTGGCGGACGAGCACGTCCTCGAGCACGCGACTCTGCGCATTCGTCCGGTAGAAGACCGCGATCTCGCGGCCCGAGTAGCCCTGCTCGACGAGCATCGCGATCTCGGCGGCGACGTAGCGCGCCTCGGCGTGCTCGTCCTCGACCTCGACGACGCGCACCGGCTCACCGTCGCCGAGCTCCGACCAGAGGTTCTTCTCCTTGCGCTCGCGGTTGTGGCGGATGACACCGTTCGCGGTCTCGAGGATGCTGTTCGTCGAGCGGTAGTTCTGCTCGAGCGCGATCGAGCGCGCACCCGGGAAGTCCCGCTCGAACTCGAGCACGTTGCGGATGTCGGCGCCCCGGAACGCGTAGATGGACTGGTCCGGATCGCCCACGGCGAAAACGTTCATGTGCAATGCGGACAGGAGTTGCAGGAGCCGGTACTGCGCGTGGTTCGTGTCCTGGTACTCGTCGACGAGGACGTAGCGGAATGCCTTCTGCCACTTCTCCGCGGCTTCGGGGAAGCGCTCGAGCACGTCGACGGTGAGGTAGAGCATGTCGTCGAAGTCGACCGCATTCATGGCGAACAGGTGACGTTGATAGATCTCGTAGACGTCGGCGACGGTCTGGTCGTAGAAGCTCGCGACGCGCGACGCGTACTCGGCCGGGCCGACGAGCTGGTTCTTCGCGTTCGAGATCTGCGCGTGGATGCCGCGGGGCGTGAAGCGCTTCGGGTCACGGTCGAGCTCCTCGAGGCAGCGTTTCACGAGCCGGAGCTGGTCGGCCTGGTCGTAGATCGTGAAGTTCGTCCGGTAGCCGAGCCGAGCGGCCTCGCGGCGGAGGATACGGCCGCAGGCGGCGTGGAACGTCATCACCCAGCAGGCGCGGGCGGGCGGGCCGACGAGATCCTCGACGCGCTCGCGCATCTCGGCGGCGGCCTTGTTCGTGAAGGTGATGGCGAGGATCTCCGGCGGCTTCGCGCCGACCGCGGCGAGCAGATGCGCGATGCGGCGGGTGAGGACGCGGGTCTTGCCGGAGCCGGCGCCGGCGATCACGAGCAGCGGCCCTTCGGTCGTCAGCACCGCCGTGCGCTGCGCCGGATTCAGGTCTTCGAGATACGTCTCCGGCGTCGTAGCAGCCACCGGCCGATCGTAGCGAGGCGCCCCCACCGTCCCGGCAGCCACGTCCTGGTGCCAGGCACCGGGACGTGGCTCGAACGGCCGGTAGGGTGCGATGCGTGCGCGTCGCGCTGATGATCGAGGGGCAGGAGGGCGTCACCTGGGAGCAGTGGTGCGCGCTCGCGGACGCCTGCGAGGAGCATGGGGTCGAGACGCTCTTCCGCTCCGACCACTACATCTCGCAGGCCGACGAGGACGGGAACGTCGCGCACGACGCCTGGACGACGCTCGCCGCGCTCGCGGCCCGCACGACGACGCTCCGCCTCGGCACGCTCGTCTCCCCCGCCACCTTCCGGCTCCCATCCCTGCTCGCGAACGCAGCGGCGACGGTCGACCACGTCTCCGGCGGCCGGATCGAGCTCGGCCTCGGCGCCGGCTGGATGGAGCGGGAGCACCGCGCCTTCGGCTTTCCGTTCCCCGAGACGCCGGTGCGGATGGAGATGGTCGGCGAGCAGCTCGAGATCGTGCACCGGCTCTGGACGGAGCCACGCGTCGACTTCCATGGACGGCACTACACGCTCGAGAACGCGCCCGCCCTTCCCAAGCCCGTCCAGCAGCCGCACCCGCCGTTGCTCGTCGGCGGCAGCGGCACGCGCGGCACCGCCGAGCCGGCGGCGCGCTTCGCGGACGAGTACAACTGCCCGTTCGTGTCGCCCGCGGGCTTCGCGACCGTCCGCGCCGAGGTTCGACGCGCATGCGAGCGCGCAGGGCGCGACCCGGCGACGATGCGCTTCTCGACGATGACCGGCTGTGTGGTCGGCTCGACGCGTGCCGAGGCGGTCGCGCGGGCGCAAGAGATCTACGGGCGCGCCCATCGCGAGGTCGAGTTCGACGCCTGGCTCGAGCGCTATGCGGAACGGGCCGTGATCGGCTCGGTCGACGAGGTCGCCGGCCGGCTACGCGAGTACGAACGCGCGGGCTGCGGCCGCGTGATGCTGCAGCACCTGCTGCACTCGGACCTCGAGCCGGTGCGGCTGATCGGCCGCGAGCTGGCGCCCGCGCTTGCCTAGAGCTCCTTCCAGCGGCCCTGCACGATGTCCTCGATGTTGGGGACGCCCCACTCCTCGAGCTGCCGCCACTCCCACTTCGGCCTCGAGCGCCGCGGGCGGATCGGGCCGCCGAGGGCGTTCTTCGTCATGCCGGCCGCGATCACGGTGACGATCAGGTTCGCCCAGCCGGGCAGCCCGAGGTAGCCGAACAGGAACGCATACCCTGCGGCCGCGGCGGGCCAGATCGCCCGGTAGGCCGCGAGCGCGACGCGACTGCGCACGAGCCCCCGCAGGGCGCGCCCCGCCGACATCGCGATCAGGTACGCGAGCAGGCCGAGCCAGAACGTGCCGGTGCGGTCGCCCGTCATCACCCCGGCGACGATCGCGAGCACGAACGTCACCGGCCGCAGGAGGGCGGCGAGCACCCAGGAGCCGGAGGAAGGCCTGCTCATCGACCGAACTCTGTCACGAAGCGTCGACGGCCATTTCGTCGAGCCGCGCCTCGAGCCATGCGGACGCGGCAGCGAGCTCCTCGACGTCGGCGGACTTCGCAACGAGCTCGACCCGCGGGCCGTCCGGCAGGAAGGCCGGGTACGAGCCGACGGACACGCCCGGCCAGCGCTCGCCCCACTCGACGAGCAGCGGCGCGATCGTGCTCTCGCGCGTGCGGTAGGTCCGCCGCCACGCCTCGATCGGGTTGCCGCGGCGGAACTCCTCCTCGACCGAGGCGAACATCGCCTCCATCTCGGCCGGCAGGCCCGGCATGACGTAGACGTTCCCGAGCGCGAACCCCGGCGCGCCGCCGAGCGGATTCGCCAGCACTCTGCTCCCCTGCGGCAGGAGCGCCCATCGCGCTGCATACTCCGGATCGCGCGTGAAACGCGTGCGAAGGTCGGCCGCGAGCTCGGGCACCTCCTCCTGCCCGACGCCGAACGCGCACGCGAGCGCCTCCCGGGTCAGGTCGTCGGGCGTGCCGCCGAGACCACCCGTCACGAGGAGGAAGTCGACGCGCGGCGCCTCGTCGCGCACGAACTCGGCGATCGCCTCGATCTCGTCCGGCAGCGCGGCGACCATCCGGACGGCGACGCCGAGCGGCGCGAGCCGCTGCGCGAGCCAGGTCGCGTTCGTGTTCGCAACGTCCCCGGACACGATCTCGTGGCCGATGGTGAGGATGGAGGCGCTCGCCATCAGAGCGCGATCGTACGCCTCGCGCCGATTCGCTCGAGAGAGCACGACACGACCCGCCGCTGCGCTCAGCACGAGTTCCTCCCATGACGCCACCAGCGTCGCCGCAGCCAGCTCCTCCGCTCGATGCGTCGTCGGCAGCCCGACGACGCGCATGCCGGCCGCGAGCGCAGCCTGCACGCCCGCCGGCGCGTCCTCCAGGACGAGGCAGTCCGCCGGGGGACGGCCGAGACGCCGCGCCGCCTCGAGGTATCCCTCCGGATCCGGCTTGCCCGCGGCGACGTCGTCCGCGGTGACCAGCACGGCCGGCAGCGGCAGCCCGGCGGCTGCGAGCCGTGACCTTGCGAGCGAGCGCGTCCCGCTCGTCACCACCGCCCACGATCCCGGCGGCAGCTTCGGCAACACCGCAGCCGCCTGCGGGAACGCGGACACGCCGCTCGCGTCCGCGATCTCGGCTCTCTCGAGCGCCTGCGCCTCGGCCGCGAGATCACCCCGGACACCGAGCTCCCGCAGCGTGTCCTCGGTGCGCCGGCCGTGCGCAGCCGAGACGATCGCGTCCGCGTCGAGACCGTGTCCCGCGGCCCAGCGCCGCCAGGCGCGCTCGACGCTCGCCGTCGAGTCGACGAGCACCCCGTCGCAGTCGAAGAGAACGGCGGCGACATCGATCATCGCAGCGGAAACGACGCGTGGGACAGCGCAGGCAACGCCTGGGCCGAGACCCAGAGCGGCGTCGTCGCATACCGCGCCGAGTAGCGCAGGCTGCCGTCGACACGGGTCATGCGCGAGAGATAGCGGAACGCGACCGCGGGCGGCGCCGCCCCGGCGGCGATGAACGCCTGGATCGACCAGGCGGTCGACTGGACGTTGGAGCCCGAGCCCGCCTGGAGCTCGAAGCCCCCGTCGGCCAGCTCCCGTGCGCGCAGGAAGGCAAGCGCCCGTGCGACCGGCCGGCCGTGGACGCCCGCCGCGACGAGCGCCTCGACCGCCGCGGCCGTGTCGTCGTTGTCGGGCTTCGCGCCGAGCAGCCAGGGGAAGCCGCCGCTCTTCGCCTGTGCGCGGACGAGGAAGCGGACGGTGGCGGCCGGCACCGCCTGTCCGGCCTGACGGAGCGCGAGCACGCCCCAGATGGTCGAGTTGACGGCCGGGCCGATCGCGCCCGCCGGGTGCTCGAGCCCGAGCAGCGCGTCGAGCAGGCCGGGCGAGGCACCGCCGGCGACCGCCTCCGCCATCGTCACGAGCTCGACCTCGGTCGGCGTCAGGCCCGCCTCGTGGGCGCGGAGGAAGGAAACAGCGGCGCCGGGAACCGGTGCGCCGGCGGCGCGCAGCGCGAGCACCGCGGTCGCGGTCAGGCCGGCGGTGGAGTTGCCTCCCGGCTCGGCGTAGCCGCCGTCCGGCTGCACGCGTCCCTGGACGAACGAGAGCACCGTCGCGACGAGCGCCAGGGCGGCCTTCACGCCCATACGACCTCCGTCCGCAGCCGGTTTCCGTAGCGCTCGAGCATACGTCGCAGCTCCGGGCCTGCCACGAGCGCGAGCGCGAGGTTCCCCGTCGCGTGCGCGGTGTCGAAGGGGAACCCGGCAGCCTGCCTCGCGAGAAACGACGCCCAGGTGTGCGGGTAGAAGCCGTACCAGTTCCAGAGGTCGAGCACGAAGCCGTAGGCGTAGCCGAGTACGAAGCACGTGACCGCGAACGGGATCCTGCGGCGGAGAACCGGCGCGAGCGCGGCGCCGACGGCGCCGCACCCGCCCCAGGCGAGCATCTGCCAGGGCGTCCAGAGCCCCTGGCCGAGGAAGAAGTTGGAGACGAACGCGGCGGTCGCGCCGACGCCGATCCCGGCGCGCGCGCCGAGCGCGACCCCGGTGACGATGGCGATGTCCGTCAGCGGTTGCACGTCCGGGACGGGCGCGAACAGGACGCGGCCCGCAGCGGCAGCGGCGGCCAGGGTCGCGATCATCGTCACCTCCTTCGCCGACTGCGGGCCGCCGTCGAGCCATGCCGCCGCACCGGCGAGCAGCGCGGCTGCGGCGAGCAGCAGCGCCAGCGCCGAGGCGTGGGTGGCGAACGCGACCCCCGCCGCGGCGGCGAGCGCAACCCCGAAGAGGACGCGGGCCACGCGGCTACGCAAGGGCGACCTCGGGGACGGCGGCCAGCGAGACCTCGCGGTCGGCGACCGCGGCGGCGAACGATCGGTCGTGCGTGACGACGAGGGTCGCCCTCGGTCCGGCCTGCGCACGGAGCAGCGTCGCGAGCTCGAGCTTCCGCTCCGGGTCGATGCCCCGGGTCGGCTCGTCGAGCACGAGCAGGTCAGGCTCGGCGACGAGCACGGTCGCGAGCGCGAGCCGCTCTCGCTCTCCGCTCGAGAGGTCGCGCGGATGCCGCCCCTCGAAGCCGGCCAGCCCCACGGTGGCGAGCACGCGCAGCGCATCAGCGCGCGCGCCGCCGAGCGCGACCTCGTCGTCGACCCGCTCGCGTACGAGGTAGCGGCCGGGATCCTGGAGCAGGAACGCCGGACGCGCGTCCCGTTCCACGCTCCCTTCCTGCGGCTCGAGCAGGCCTGCGGCGAGCTTCGCGAGCGTCGTCTTGCCGCAGCCGTTCGGCCCGGTGAGGGCGACGATCTCGCCGCGCCGCAGCTCGAGCGACGCGCCGTCGAGCACACGCGGTCCGCCGCCGTACGCGAACGAGACGCGGTCGACCCGGCAAACGGTCTCTCTTCCTTCTTGTAACGAGTTGTTGTTTTGCTGCCGGGTCCAGGCGGGGCGGTGCTCGTCGAGCCACTCGACGGCATCGTCCCGCGGAGCGTCGAGCAGGATCCGCCCGCGCTCGAGAAAGACGACGCGGTCGGCCCGGCGCAGCGCGGTCGCGGGACGCTGCTCGGAGAGGACGACGGAGGCGCCGTTGCCGAGGGCGTGCCCGAGGAAGGCCTCGGCGCCGTCGTGGTCGAGCTGCGAGGTCGGCTCGTCGAGCAGCAGGAGCCGCGGCTCGAGCGCAAGCGCCGAGGCGAGGCAGACGCGCTGAAGCTCGCCGCCCGACAGCTCGACGACACGGCGTTCCGCCAGGTGCGCCGCGCCGACGGCGTCGAGCGCGTCACGCGCACGTCCGGCGATCTCGCCCGGCGGCGTGCCGACGTTCTCGAGCCCGAACGCCACCTCGGCCTCGACGCGGCCGAGCACGATCTGGTCCTCGGGATCCTGGAAGACCGACGCGACCGCCCCTGCCAGCTCCGCCGGGCGGGCGCGGCGCGTGTCGCGGCCGACGACCTCCACCCGCCCCTCGAAACGGCCCCCGTGGAACCAGGGCACGAGGCCCGCGAGCGCGCGCAGCAGCGTCGACTTGCCCGAGCCGGAGCCGCCGAGCAGCAGCACCACTTCACCTTCCTCGATGCAAAGCGAGACCTCCTGTAGCGCCGCCGGCGCTCCGGGATAGGAGTACGTCAAGCTTTCGACGCTCGCTAGAGCCATAGCGCTGCGACGGCGATCGCGGTGATGGAGAGCGCAACTCCGCCGTAGTCGCGAAGCTGCCAGGATGGTGCAGGCACGCGCGTGCGGCCGGGACGGCCGAAGCCCCGCGCCTCCATCGCCTCGGCAAGGTTGAGCCCGCGTTCGAGCGAGCCGGCGAGCAGCGGCGACAGCAGCGCCGCATGGCCGCGCAGCCCCTCCGGTGCCAGGCCGCGGCCGCGCAGGGCCTCGACGAGTCCCCGTGCGTCCCGCTCGAGCGTCGGCACCAGACGCGTCGCCAGCGCGGCCGCGAGCACCGAGCGCCGCGCGGTCGCCGCCGCGATCAGCCGGTCGTGGTCGAGCAGCAGCGCGTACGCCGCGAACGCGAGCCCGACGGCTGCGAGCCGCAGCGCGTTGACGCCCGCGATCCGGAGCTCCTCCGTGGTCACGTCGAGCCGGCCGAGCACCGGCAGGTCGGGCCCGCTCCAGAGCACGTGATAGCCGGTCGACTGGAGCAACGGCGACAGCAGGAAGACGAGGCCGGCGCTGAAGAGCGTGCCCCAGAGGTACGGCTTCGCGCGCCGGCCGGCGCGCAAGCAGACGACGAGCAGCACGAGGGCGACAACGCCGACCGCCCAGAGCCGGTGCGCGACCAGGGCCGCGACCGCAACTCCGATCAGGACGAGTGCGGCTGCGCTCGGTCTCACGGCACGGAGTAGCGGTAGCGGTAGAGCCTGGGCTCGAGCGCGAGCCGATTCGCGTTGCCGGCGAAGGTGAACTCGACCGCGCCGCTCGGCAGCACCCGCGCCGTGAAGCGCGGCCGGCCGCCGACGAGCCGCAGCACGTTTGCGCCCTCCGGGGCGCGTGTGACGACGGTTCCGCGCAGGAGCCTCGCGAGTGTGCGCGCCGGCGCCGATGCGCCGATCACGACGGCAGGCCGCACCCTGCCGTCGTACCCGTGCAGGAACGGCTCGGGAAACGCGCCGACGACGACGGGCACGCTCTCCCCGACGCGTCCCCAGTCCCGGTAGTCCCACCACTCGATGTCTCCCGCATGGAGCACGTACTCGGCCGCGCCGCGGTCGGCCTCGATCCCGTTGACGAAATAGAACCAGTCGTGGCGCGACGAGAGCGAGCCGGACACGCCGTCGATCGCCTGGACGTAACGGCCACCGTAGCGGGTCGAGATCGTCGCCTCGCGCTCGAGCGCCTGCATCGCAGTCTCGCCGGCGGGCACCGCCCGCACGAGCAGCACCGTCCTTCCCTCGTCGCGCGTCACCCAGAGCGTCGCGCGCCCGCGGCCGCCGGCGCTCCCGCACCCGGCGAGGAGCGCGACGACGGCGGCCGCGGCGACGACGCGGATCACGGCAGCCTGTTCGAGCGGACAGCGCCCGGCGCGGTCGCCCAGACCGACCCGTGGGCGCTCTTGAAGCAGATGTGTCCCGCCGGTGCGGGGATCGCCCGGCCGTCGACGTGGTAGACGAGCCCGGGCGGCACCCTGTCGACGCCCTGGTCGTCCTGCCCGGTGGCCGCGTAGCACCGCGGCGACGTCCGCGCCAGCACGAGGGTCGGCGGACCGCCGCTCGGGCCGAAGGCGGCCCAGTACCACTCGACCGTGTCGCCGTCTGCGAGCTCCACCTGGTCGGCGCCGACCGGCGGCGAGACGCCGTTGACCTTGAACACCCAGCCGGCGTCGCCGGCGCCGGGATAGAAGCCGATCTGATCGACGTAGTTGCCGAACGAGGACGCCGTGACGTGGACGTAGAACTCGCCCGCGCGTGCGGCCGCCTGCAGCGCGTCGAGCGGCGTCGTCGCGACGACCTTCGGGTCGTTGGCGCCGAAGATCGTGACCGTCTTGCCTTCGACGCGCACGTGGACGAGCGCCGCCACTGCGAACGGCACGAGCGCGAGAGCTGCGGCGAGGGCCGCGACGAGGACGAGGGAACGGCGAAGCACGAATCCTCCTTCCACGAGGGGTTCGGTGGTCGCGGCGGGCGGCAGGTCTTCTGACTCGGGGCGCCCTCCCCCACCGCCTTCCCAGGCCCGAGAGCCCAGTGACGTCGTGGTGGGGAAGCGTCTCCCCTTACAGCGGCGGGACCGTCCCGGCCTTGCACCGGAGTTCCCTCACCGCTCGCCGGGTTTGGAGCGCGAGTCTAGCATCGTGTCCGGTGGAGGCTCTCGCCCTCGATCTCGACGCCGTCCTCGCGGACACGCGCCCGCTCTGGAACGACTGGTTGGCGGACGCTGCACGGCGCGCACGCGTCGAGCTCGACCTGCCGGAGGACCGGAGCGCCGCAGCGGCGCTGCTGGACGAGCGGCTCGGCGACTGGCGGCCCCTGCTCGAGCGCTTCGCCGCCGATCGAGGTCCTGTCCACTTCCGGCCGCGGGCGGACACGAGCGCGCAGCTGCGCCGCCTGCAGGGAGCCGGGGTGCGGATCGGCGTCTTCACGGACGCGCCACGGGAGCTGGCGGGCGTCGCACTCGCGCACGTCGGCGTGGCGCGACGCGTCACGGCGGTCGGCACGCTCGACGAGGTGCTGCGCGAGCTCGGCGGCGGAGCGACCGTCGTCCGTTCCCGCGCCGAGCTGGCCGCCATAATGTGAAGGGCAATGGAGCGCCAGGACCTCTCCGACCGCCGCTTCGACGTCCTGCTCGAGCGGCTCGACCGGATCGGCGACGAGCTCGCGAAGATGAACCGGCGGCTCGACCACGACGAGCATTTCGTCCGCCTGACCCGCGAGCTCGCCTCGCTCAACGAGTCGCTGCAGGCGCTCGCCTACGCCGCGCTCGGGCAGCAGGCACCGCACATCCGCCGGGCAAAGAGCTGACGCTCTTTGCCCGGGGCTGGTTTCGGCTTCGCGGAGCGGCCGCGGGCGAAGCCCGCGGCCTCTTACCGGGATGTGAGCCGTTGGTTCCGCAGCGCGCGCGGTGGTGGCTACGCCATCCCCGCGCGCGAGCATCCGGCCTCCACGAACGCTCCGCGTTCGCTACGGCCTTGAGCGGTTCGCGCGGGTCAGAGGCTTGAACCCGACGCTCGTCGGCGGCTACGGGGCCGGAGGCTAACGCCGCAGGCGTTAGGCGCAGGCCGACCACACGCGGGCGGGGATGCCGAAGGCACCACCGGCCGCGCTGCCGATCCTCCAGCTTCCGTCAGAGAAGAGGACGCCGGCTCAGCCGGCGTCCGCTCTGCGGAGCACCAACATCTCTCCCGCCTGAAGTGCGCAGCACTTCAGGCGGCTACTTCGACCAGATATCGAACACACCGGTGGTCGCATGGTCGTTCGCGTTGCCCTCGGGGAGGGCGATGCGGCCGTCGACGACGATCGGGCTGTTCCAGTGGCCGCTGCCGCACGGGAGCGTCGCCACAAGCTTGCCGGTCGACGGCACGTAGACGTTGAGGCCGCCGCCGGGCGCGTAGACGTAGAGCAGCCCGCCCGCGACGACCGGGCTGGTGCCGCCGGTGCCGTTGCGCCACACCTGGGTGAGGTGGGCGTTGCGGAAGCGCCACGCCGCGGTGCCGCCGTTGTCGGCAGCGAACATCCACGTCGTCGAGCCGTCGTGCCACACGGCGGGGGCGGTGAAGAGATCCGTCCCGGACGGCGTCGACACCACCTGGATCTCCCCGTCCTTGTGCGGAGCGGTCCCGCGCATGCGAGCGACGCTCAGGAGCCGGATCTTCCCGTCCTTGCCGCCCTGCGCGAGATAGCTCTCGCTGAGCAGCACGGGCGAGGTCGAGCCCAGGTCGAGGTCGTCCGCGTTCAGCTGCGCGGTGTTGGTCGGCGTGTAGTTGCCGAGCAGCTCCGTCGCGTCCGGGGAGAGGCGCAACACCGAGTCGCCCCAGTTCGTCTTGCCGTCCCAGGGCGCGTTGCCGGTCGCGACGAGGATGTCCCCGTTCGCGGGGTCGATGACGGCGCCGGCGCGGCCCCAGATGGCGGAATCGCTCGCCGGGCAGGACGAGGGGACGATCAGCCCCGTCCGGTTCGAGCAGAGCGAGTTCCAGACGTGGAGCAGCCTCCCGCTCGCGGCGTCGATCACGGCGACGTGCCCCTGATACGGAGGCGCGTCGCCGATGTAGCCGCCGGTCGTGGCGATCACATGCCCCTTGTAGTAGTTGAGCGACGCCGCGATCTTCTCCCGCGTCGGCAGCCGCGTGATCGAGACGCTCCAAGCGGCGTGACCGTCGGCCACCGAGAGCTTGTAGATGCGGCCGCCGGGCGACGCCGCGTAGATCCACTGCCGGCCGGGGTCGGCCACCGGAGTCGCCGTCGTGATCTGCGGGCTCCCCGCCCACGTGGCGTAGCCGGGCGGGGTGAAGCGCCAGAGCACGGCGCCGCTCGACGCGTCGATCGCCTCGGTCTTGCCGTACGTCGTCGTCACGAAGAAGACGTCATGCGCCGCGCTGCCGATCTGCACCGCGTGCAGGTAGATCGCCGAAGAGTCGACGGTGCCGTCGAGCTCCACCTGCCGGCGTTGGAGGGAGCCGACGTTCGCCGCGGTGATTCCGGTCGGGAACGTCGGCGCGCTGCTCCGCCAGATCGACCAGCCGAAGCGCGGCCAGTCGTTGCCCGGCGGCGCCGGCGTCCGGTGGCCGGCAGCAGCGCCGGCCCACGCGCCGAGACCGAGCACGACGAGACCGGCGAGCACGAGGCGTCTTGCTCCCACGGAACGTATGACGCCCACCGATGACGAAAGCTTGCTCAGGTTCGAAGCAGCACCCGGCGGAGCTCGTCCTCCTTGCCGGGCTCGAGGATTGCCAGCACCTGGTCTCCCGCCTCGAGCATCGTCGAGCCCACCGCGATCTCGGCCTGTCCGTTGCGCATCACCGAGATCAGGCGCGATCCCTCGGGCAGCTCGAGCGTCTCCACCCGCTTGCCCGCGGACGGCGAGTCGCGGTCGATCTGCACCTCGACGATCTCGAGGTTCTCCTTGCGCAGCTCGAGGAGATGGATGAGATCGTGCTCGGGAACCTCGTGCTCGACGAGGGCCATGATGCTCGACGTCGCGCACACGGTCGGCGAGATGCCGAGCAAGTCGAAGTGCGCCTGGTTACGCGGGTCGTTGACTCGTGCGATCACCTTCGGGGCGCCGTACTTCTCCTTCGCGAGCTGGCAGATGACCATGTTGTCCTCGTCGTCGCCGGTCAGCGCGAGCACGATGTCCGGCGGGCGGGCGAGCCCGGCGCGCTCGAGGACGAACAGCTCGGTCGCGTCGCCGCGCTGCACCTGGTGCTCGAACTCGTCCTCGAGCCGGTCGAAGCGGTCGCGGCGCTGCTCGATCAGCGTCACCTCGTGCCCGAGGCGCAGGAGAGAGCGCGCGACGTTCGCGCCGACCTTGCCGCCGCCGGCGACGACGACGTACATCAGGCCGTCGTCCTGACGCCGGGGACAGCGCAGCTCCGGATCGTCTCGGCCAGGCCGTCGATCGCCGTCTTCGTCGGGCACACGATGCGCATGCCTCTGGCCGCGTAGAACTCCGCGCGCGCGGGATCGAGCACGCGGACGACGACGCACTTCACGTCGAACCGCTTCTGGGCAACCTCGCCGATCACGATGTTCGTGTTGTCGCCGTCCGTGGCGGCGATGACCGCGTCCGCCTCCTCGATCCCCGCCTCGCGCAGGAGGTCGGTGTCGATACCCTGCCCGACGAGGAACGCCCCGGGCCAGTGGTCACCGAGCCGCGTGAGCGCGTCCTCGTTCTCGTCGACGACGACGACCTCCCAGCCCTCCCGCTGGAGCTGGAGCGCGATCGAGGAGCCGACCCGGCCACAACCGATGATGAGGGCCTTCATGCCACCCGCAGCCTACCGCGGCAGGTCACGCCGAGGCTTCCTCCAGCACGCCCTGCGGGAACGCCACGATGAGGACCTCGGCCGAGGCCTTCCGCAGGACGTACTCCACCGTCGGCGAGAAGAACCGGGACTGCCGCCGCCAGCGCGGCGACGAGCCGAGCACGATCAGGTCGGCGCCGCTCTCGGCCGCTGCCTCGACGATCGCATCCCCGATCGAGCGGGCCCGCACGACCCGTCCCGCCACCGGGACGCCGTTCTCGACCCCGAGCGACCGCACCTCCTCGATCGAGGCGGCGGCCTGCTCCTCGACGTCGGGAAGCGGCGCGTCGAGGGACAGCTCGAGCGGGACCCTGATCACGAACAGCGCCTCGACCGCGGCGTTGCGCTCCTGCGCGAGCCTGACCGCGGTTGCCGCCATCTCCCCTCCGATCCGGCCGAGCTTCACCGGCACGAGGATCTTCGAGAACTCCGCCTCGGGCAGCTCCTGCTCTCCCGCGGCGACGACGTGCTCGAGCAGACCGGCGCCGCGGCTGCGGCGCACGAGCAGGTAGACGACGAGGCCACAGACCAGCCAGGCCGGCCCGCCGTAGCGGGCGCCGATGTGCGTCGCCATCGCCGCGACGAAGATCGCGGACGTCGCGAACGCGCCAAGCACGGAAGGCAGCGGGATCGTCGTGCCGCGCAGAGGGATCCCGAGCGGGACGCGGAACGGCCGGCGCAGCCCAGGCTGCGTCACTCGCAGCTTGATCACGGCAAGCTGCGCCGCGGTGAAGGCGAGGAGGACACCGAAGCTGAAGAGGCTGGCGAGGAAGGTGACCTCGTTGCTCAGGAACGCCGTCCCGACGATGAGGCCGATGGCGATCCCCGACGCGGCGAAGACCGACGCCGGCGCGACGAGCGTGCGCCGGTGCAGGCGGCCGAAGGCGCTGGGAAGCTGGCCGTGCTCGCCGAGCGAGTACGCAAGTCGTCCGAAGCCGGAGATCGACGTGGTGGCGGCCGCGAGGAGCACGAGCGCACCGGTCAGGCCGACGTACACCCGCAGCACACGTCCGAACCAGTGCGGCACGTGCGCCTGGAGCGCCGCGACGATGCCCATGATCGGTGAGCGAAGCCACTCGGTGCCGAGCGCGGTCGTCCCGTGGGGTGCGGGAAAGGCGGACAGGCCCACGAGCGCGATCAGCACGTAGACGAGGACGACGCAGCCGATCGCGCTGAAGAGGCTGCGCGGCAGGTCGCGCCCGGGGCTGCGGATCTCCTCGGCGTAGTTCGCAACGGTCTCGAGGCCCGTGTACGCCAGCATCGCGAGCGGGAGCGCGAAGGCGAGCTGGTGCCACGTCGGCGACGTCCCCAGCGACAGCCCGCGCACGAGCGCGCTGCTCGAGAAGAGCAGCGCGAAGCCGAGCACGACGAGCAGCACCTGCGTGACGAGGTCGAGCAGCGGCACCGCGATTCCGAAGCTGTAGACCCTCGTGCGTCGCAGAAGGCGCGACAGGCCGAGCAGCGCGATCAACACGCACGCCGCGATCAGGTCGCCCGGGTGGTGCGTGATCGCGTGGATGTCGAGCGCGAGCCCGAGGTAGTGCGGGAAGAACAGCGCCGACAGCGCGATCACGATCAGGTAGTCGAGGAAGAGCACCCAGCCGGTGAGGAAGCCGGCGAAGTCGTTGAAGGCGACACGGACGAAGGTGGCCGCCCCTCCTGTCGCGCGGATCGCCGCCGTGCCCTCGGCGTACGAGAGCGCGACGACGAGGAAGAGCACTCCGACGACGCCGAGCACGGCCGGCGTGAGCCCGAGCGCGTGCAGGGCGATGATCCCGAGAGCGAAGTAGATCGACGACGCGATCTCCCCGTACGCGACCGAGGCGAGCGCGGGAGCGTCGAGGACCCGTTGCAGACGCGGAAGCTTGCGGGCCATGCCGCGGGGAATCTACCGGCGCCGCAGGAGATGAAGGCGGCCGGCGCCGAGCGCGACGAAGAGGACGCCGAAGAGGTAGCCGGCGGCGCCGCCGTGAGAGGCGGTGCGGACGACGATCGCCACGCCCAGCGCGACCGCCAGCAGCCCGAGGACGAGCACCGAGCGGGTGTAGAGCGTCCTCACGCCGCGGGCGTCTGCGCGGAGGGACGGCGCAGGCTCGCGCCGGCGGCGGACGGCCGGGCGCGAAGGCTGGACCGTCCCGCGTAGGGTCCGGTCGCGACCATCACCCGGCACGGGGCGTCACGCAGGATCTGGAGGATCTCCTGCGGGAAGGGGCGGCGGAAGCCGCGGCGTGATGTGACCGGCGCACCGACGACGACGAGCTCGGCCCGGTGGTCGCGCGCGACCTCGGCGAGCTCACGGCCGAGCCCGCCGGCGCGGGTGCGGACGAGCCGGCGCCGCGGCCGGAGGCCGTACGACTCCGCGAGTGCGGCGGCGTGGTCGAGCCGCTCGCGCAGCTCGCGGATCTCCGCGTCGAAGTGGGCGTCGAGCGGCAGCTCCTGGTCGATGAGCAGCGGTGCGACGAGGACGACGCGGGCGCGGCTGTCTGCGGCGAGACGGCATGCGAGGTCGAGCGCATGCTCGGTCTCCTCCTGGCCGAGCAGCGGTACGACGATGCTCCGGTAGCCGACCGAGGCCGTCCTCCGTGCCAGGCGGCGCATGCGGCGCGTGAAGGCCTCGAGATCGGGGGGCCTCATCGGAGCAGCTGGTAGGGGGCGGTCGCGAGGATGACGTCGGGCTCGAAGAGGAGCAGCCGCTTGATGTAGAGCGCCCGCTGATTGTGGAGGACGCGACCGACGCCTCGGGTCACGAGCTCGGGCATCAGCACGAGCACGGCCGTTCCCTCCTCCCCGGTGAGCCCGCGCAGGTAGCGCAGCAGCGGCCCGCCGATGTCACGGTAGGGCGCCTCGTCCACCTCGAGCCGGATCCGTGGCCCCTGCGTGGACCAGTTGGAGCGGATGTCGTACGCGTCGCGGGAGCTGAAGGCGAAGTGGACGGCACGCGTGTCGGTGATCCCGAGCGTCGTCGCGTAGTTGACGGCGCGCATCGACGCGGCATTCACGCCGGAGACGAGAACCCGCACGACCAGCCGCTTCGGCAATTCGCCGTCCCGCCCTCGTACCACCGGGACGTCGGTGACGATCACGCCCGGCTCCGACAGCAGCCGGAACTTGAGGGCGAGCTCGCGCGCGTTCTGCGCCTGCGCGAGCAACGACTCCGAGCCGAACAGCTCGGGGACGACCACCGTCACGAAGTCCGACTCCCCGCGCGGCAGCCGCCAGACCTGCTCGAGCATCGCCTCGGCGAGCCCGAGGCGGCCGTCGAGCACCTCGAGCAGCGGCTCACCGCCGGCGTGGCGGAACCAGCGCGGCCGGATTCCGGGGTCGGAGCCTGACACCGGAACGTGCAGGGCGCGGAAGCCCCCGGGCGAGATCTCGCGCGCGAACCAGAGAGCACGGTCGAGCGCCGGGTCGAGGGACTCGACGAGCACGAGCGTCGTGTTCCGCGCCGGCGGCGCCGCCACGACCGCCGCGGCACCCGCCTCCAGCCGCCGCGCGACGCGGACGTAGTGCCGCCGCACGCCGTAGAAGCCAGTGATCATCAGCGGGATCGCGACGATCACCATCCACGCGCCCTCGGTGAACTTCGTCAACACGACGACCACCGTCACGACGAACGTCGCCGTCGCGCCGAGCCCGTTGATCGGCGCGCGCCAGCGCCAGCCGTCGCCGTGCGTGCGCAGCCAGTAGCGGACCATCCCGGCCTGCGAGAGCGTGAACGCCGTGAACACGCCGACGACGTAGAGGTGGATCAGGTTGTTGACGTTGGCGTGGTAGATCCAGATCAGGAACGCAGCGACGCCGGCGAGGACGACGACGCCGTTCGAGAACACGAGCCGGTCGCCGAGGTTCGTGAACTGGCGGGCGATGAAGCGATCGTGTGCGAGCAGCGCGGAGAGCCGCGGAAAGCCCTGGAACGACGTGTTCGCCGCGAGGATCAGCACGGCGAACGTGCAGATCTGGACGACCCAGAACATCCACGAGGCTCCGCTTCCGGCCGGGAAAACGGCGCGCGCGACCTGCGAGACGACTGAGTCGGTCGAGCTCGGCCGCGCATGCGTGCGCACGGCGAGGTACGAGACGCCCACGAACATCGTGATCGCGATAAACGCGAGGGCGCCGAGCGTCCGCGCGGCGTTCTTCGACTGCGGATGCCTGAAGGCGTTGACGCCGTTCGCGATCGCCTCGACCCCGGTGAGGGCGCTCGCACCGGACGCGAACGCCTTGAGGATGAGGAAAATGCCGAGAGCACTCGCGCCTGCGGCCAGCGGATGAGGCGCCACAGCACGCGGGCAGCCGCTGGTTGCGCATTTCGCGACGCCGGTTCCGACGGCGGTGAACATCGCGATGATGAACAGATACGTCGGCAGCGCGAAGGTGAACCCCGACTCGCGCACGCCGCGGAGGTTGACCATCGTGATCAGGAGCACGGCGCCCATTGAGAGCTCGGTGTTGTAGTGGTTGAGCGAGCTGACGGCAGACGTGATCGCGAGCACGCCGCTCGACACGGAGACGGCGACCGTGAGGACGTAGTCGACGAGCAGCGCTGCGGCTGCGACGAGGCTCGGGAGCGTGCCGAGGTTCTCCCGCGCCACGACGTACGCACCGCCGGAGGTCTCGTACGCGCGGACGGTCTGCCGGTACGAGGCGATCACGATCGCCATCAGGGCCGCGACCGCGATCGAGATCGGCAGCGCGACGCGGAGCTCGACGAGGCCGGCGCCGAGCAGGACCACCATCGCAGCCTCGGTCGCGTAGGCCACGGACGAGATCGCGTCGGCCGCGAAGATCGGCAGCGCGAGCGGGATCGGGAGGAGCTCCTCCTCGACCTGCTGGCTCGCCATCGGCCGGCCGACGAAGAGCCGCCGCGCCCGGCGCGGCGGTTGCAGCGCTTCGCTCACGGCCCAACCGTAGAGGCTCAGGCGGCGGAGTGCAGGCGTGCCGGCGGCCGGGACGGCGCCGGCTTGAGCACGAGCGTCTCCGCCGGCGCGTGCAGGAGGAGCCAGGCGAGCTCCTTCTCGGTGAAGCCTCCCCGCCCGTCGGCGGGCGCCGGCGCAACGATCCGGTCGAACCGCTCGACCTCCCACAGGCGGCGGAGGGCGTGCGTCAGGGTGCGCCCCTTCTCGATCCGCGCGTCGACAGGGACCCCCGCCCGTAGCGCGGCGTGCTCGACGGCCTCGAGCACCGGCACTGCCAGCTTGACCTGGTCGCTCAGCGGCGAGTCCTCCCCGTAGCGCAGCGGCACGATCAGGAGATACGCCGGCACGAGCACGGCCTCCTCTGCGCGGGCGATCCGGATCGCAGCCTGGAGCACCGTCGAATCGAGGCTCCCCGAGAACGGCACGAGGATCCGGCGAGCGGTCTTCGGTATCGCGAGCCGCCTGGGCGGCCTCCTCCGGATCAGCACGACGGCGAGCGCGACCGCGAGAGCCGCGACAGCCGCGAGCAGCGTGACGTCGAGGCCGCTCACTGCACCCGCTCCGGCCGGTCGGCCCGGTTCGCGACCACGCGGATGTCGACGCCCGGGAGCTCGCGCACGAGCGCGGAGACGAGCGAGCCGCGGAGCACCTCGCGCCGCCGGCTCTCGTCCGGCGTGCCGACGAGAACGTACGTCGTGCCGCGCTCGAAGACCGTGTGGCGCACCGCCGCCACCAGGTCGTCTCCCTCCTCCTCGAGGAAATGGGCGCCGAGGACGATCGCCAGGCGGCGCAGCGCCGCGAGCGACACTTGCTCCTCGTCGGACAACTCCCGCCCCGGCCGGCGCACCCAGAGCACATCGAGCTGGGCGCCGAGCCGCTCGGCCGAGCGCCACGCACGCCGCATGATCCGCTGCGAGCGCGGCTCGGGCGTGACGAGCGCGAGCACGCGCTCCGCAACGGCCTGCTGGCTGAGCGGGTCGAGGACGAGGCTCTGCCGCCGCGACTCGACGTCCTCGGCGACCTCGCGCAGCGCCAGCTCGCGCAGCGCCGACAGCTTGTCGATTCGGAAGAAGTTCTGGAGCGCGACGTCCGCGCGCTCCTTCGGATAGATCTTCCCCGCGCGCAGGCGCTCCTGCAGCGCCTCCGGCGTGAGGTCGACGAGCACGACCTCGTCCGCCTCCTCGAGGATCCGGTCGGGGAACGTCTCACGTACGCGGACCTCCGTCAGCTCGGCGATCGCGTCGTTGAGGCTCTCGAGGTGCTGGACGTTGACGGTGGAGATGACGTCGACGCCCGCGTCGAGCACCTCGTCGATGTCCTGGTAGCGCTTCTCGTTCCGCATACCGGGCGCGTTCGTGTGGGCGAGCTCGTCGATCAGCGCGAGCTCGGGGGCGCGCCGGACCACCGCGTCGACGTCCATCTCGTTGAGCTCGAGCCCGCCGTGCTCGGTGCGGAGCCGCGGCACCTCCTCGAGGCCCTCGGCGAGCACCGCCGTGTCGGGACGGTCGTGGGGCTCCAGGTAGCCGATCACGACGTCTCTCCCTTCCGCGTGCGCCTGCTTTCCCTCCTGGAGCATGCGGTAGGTCTTGCCGACTCCGGCGGCCATGCCGAGCAGGATCCGGTAGCGGCCCCTCATCAGCCGATCCTAGTCATGTCGACAGCCCTTCGACGATCGGTCCGAGCATCAGTGCGGGCAGCAGCATAAGACCGGCCGTCAGCACGATGACGCCGACAAGCAAGACCACGAAGGTCGGTCCGTCCGTGCGGATCGTGCCGGCCGACGCGGGAACCGTGCGCTTGCTCGCGACCGAGCCGGCAAGCGCGAGCGCCGCGAGCATCGGCGCATAGCGCCCGATCACCATGGCAACGGTGCCGAGGGTGGCGGTGAAGCTCGTCCCGCCGTAGCCGGCGAAGGCGCTGCCGTTCGTGTTCACCATCGACGTCCAGGCGTACAGGGCCTCCGTGAAGCCGTGGGCGCCCGAGTTGAAGATCGAATGAAGGCCGACACGGGAGACGACAGCCGCGGCGGTGAGTGCAAGCACCAGGCTCGGCAGCATCAGCGCACCCAGAGCGGCCAGCTTCACCTCGTGCGCCTCGAGCTTCTTGCCGAGGTACTCGGGCGTCCGCCCGACCATCAACCCGCCGACGAAGACAGCGATCACGATCATGAAGATCATCGAGTAGAGCCCCGAACCGACGCCGCCGAAGATCACCTCGCCGACGAACATGTTGACGAGCGGAACGGCGCCGCCCACAGGCGTGAAGGCGTCGAGACCGCCGTTCACCGCGCCGTCGGAGCTCGCCGTCGTCGCCGTGGCGAAGAGCGTCGTGTCGGCAATGCCGAAGCGGACCTCCTTGTCGGCCATGTTGCCGCCGCTCTGACCGTGGCCTGCGGCGATGTTCACCCCCGAGGCCCGCAGCACCTGCGAGCCGTGCTGCTCGGCCGGTAGGGCGACCGCCAGGCCGATGACGAGCATAACGAGCATGGCCGCGAACACGGCCCGCGCATGCCTTCGGGCGAGGACCATCCTCCCGAACATGAAGACCTGCGCGGCTGGGATGAGCAGAAGCGAGAGCAGCTCGATCAGGTTGGTCAGGCCGTTCGGGTTCTCGAACGGCGCCGCGGAGTTGACGTTGTAGAAGCCGCCGCCGTCCATCGAGAGGTTCTTGATCGCCTCCTGCGAGGCAACCGGCCCGCGGGCGATCTGCTGGGTCGCGCCCTGCAGGGTCGTCGCCGTCGCGTGGCCGTGGAAGGTCTGCGGCACTCCCTGCGAGATGAGGATGACCGTGATGACGATCGAGAGCGGAAGCAGGATGTAGGCGAGCGAGCGGTAGAGGTCGACCCAGAAGTTGCCGAGCTCGTTTCGGCTCCGGCGTGCGAGGCCGCGCACCACGGCCGCGAGAACGGCCATCCCGACCGCGGCGGAGACGAACATCTGCACTGCGATCGCCGCCATCTGCGTCAGATAGGACATCGTCGTCTCGCCGCCGTAGAACTGCCAGCTCGTGTTCGTCACGAAGCTGGCTGCGGTGTTGAGGGCGATGTGCGGTTGCACGGCCGGCAGGTGATCCGGGTTGAGCGAGAGGTGGGTCTGCAGCCGCTGGACCGCATACAGCAGCGCGGCGAAGATCGCGCTGAAGGCGAGCATCGTCAGCCCGTAGCTCTTCCAGTCCTGCTCCTCTCCGGGGTCCGTGCGGACGAGGCGGTAGAAGCCGCGCTCGGCCGCCCCCAGCAGGCTCGGCGCGCGGAAGGCGCCGTAGACCCTGGCCATCCAGAGGCCGAGCGGATACGCGAGTGCGATCAGGACAGCGGCAAAGACGGCGATCTGGCCGCTGCCCTGAACGCTCATCGCGGAGCGTCCAGTGCGGCCAGCGCCTCGTTCAAGGCGTCAGGCAATTCGGCAGGACTCGGCCAGGAGAAGGGATTCGAGGCGCCGTCGGCCAGCTCGCGTACGACGAGGACGCCGTACGGCGAGACGGGGCGTGAGAGATCGTCGAGCCGAAGCTCGAGCCGACGCAGCAGGAAGAGGCTCTGCTCGGTCGCATGCTGGTCGAGCGGCGACGAACTCGCGCGCAGGCTGAGATCCGCGTCACGAGTCAGGCTCTGCACCCGTTTGATGAGACGCTGACGCGCGCGCTCCGAGGTGAGCTGCGGCGCGCGCCAGTCGGCGAGCGGCGACGAGACGGCCGAGCGCGCATGAGCGCGGAGGAGCCGATCGGCCAGGACGCGGCAGTGCCGAGCGTCGGACCAGGCGTACCCGCCGCGAACCACTGCAAGCACCAACAGCACGCCGCCCGCCACGGTCGCGACGCCGGCCGATGCGACGCCGCTCGCCCACAGGGCCGCGACGGCAAGAGTCGGCGTCAGCGCCAGGAGGGTCGTGCGCAGCGGCTGAGGCGTGACGAGCTCCTCCCTGTCGGGGAGGAGCTCGTACGAGTGGAGGGATGCGAACCGCAGGTCCGCTGGCATCGGCTGCCTAGGCGCCGAGGACGTTGTGCACGATCAGGTCGATCAGCTTGATCCCGATGAACGGGAGGATGACTCCGCCGAGCCCGTAGATCAGGAGGTTGCGGCGCAGAAGCGCCGTCGCGCCGATCGCCCGGTAACGGACGCCCTTCAGAGCGAGCGGAATGAGCGCGGGGATGATGACCGCGTTGAAGATGATCGCGGAGACGATCGCGCTCTTCGGGTCGCCGAGATGCATGATGTTCAGCTGGTTCAACGGCCCGCGATGACCCGGCTTCGTCGCGTACGTGAACGCGAACATGGCCGGCAGGATCGCAAAGTACTTCGCGACGTCGTTCGCGATCGAGAACGTCGTCAGCGCGCCGCGCGTGATCAGGAGCTGCTTGCCGACCTCGACTATCTCGATCAGCTTCGTCGGGTTCGAGTCGAGGTCGACCATGTTGCCTGCTTCCTTCGCGGCGGTCGTGCCCGTGTTCATGGCCACGCCGACGTCGGCCTGGGCGAGAGCGGGTGCGTCGTTCGTGCCGTCGCCGGTCATCGCCACCATCCGGCCACGCGCCTGCTCGTCCTTGATCAGCGCCATCTTCGTCTCGGGGGTCGCCTCGGCCAAGAAGTCGTCGACGCCGGACTCCTGCGCGATCACGGCCGCGGTGACACGGTTGTCGCCGGTGATCATCACCGTGCGGATTCCCATCTTGCGCAGCTCGTCGAAGCGCTCGCGCATGCCGCCCTTGACGATGTCCTTCAGGTGCACGACGCCGAGTGCCCAGTTGTCCCGGGCGACGACGAGCGGTGTGCCGCCCTGCTCGGCGACACCCTGGATCAGGCGGTCGAGCTCGGCCGGGGCGCTTCCACCCTGCTCCGTGATGAACGTCTTCACGGCATCGCCCGCGCCCTTGCGGATGAGCGTGCCGTTCATGTTCACGCCACTCATGCGCGTTGTCGCACTGAACGGGATGAACTCGTGCTCGCCGAGCTCGCGCTCACGCAGGTTGAACCGCTCCTTCGCGAGGACGACGATCGAGCGGCCCTCCGGCGTCTCGTCTGCGAGCGAAGCGAGCTGCGCCACTTCGGCGAGCTCCCGCTCGTCGACGCCGGTGACCGGTAGGAACTCGGCCGCCTGGCGGTTGCCGAGCGTGATCGTGCCGGTCTTGTCGAGCAGCAGCACGTCGACATCGCCCGAAGCCTCGACGGCACGGCCGGACATCGCGAGCACGTTGCGCTGTACGAGACGGTCCATGCCGGCGATGCCGATCGCCGAGAGGAGCGCGCCGATCGTCGTCGGGATGAGCGCGACAAGCAGTGCGATCAGGACCGTCTGCGAGGTCGGCGTGCCGGCGTAGATTGCGAACGGGCGCAGCGTGACTACCGCGGCAAGGAAGGTGATCGTCAGGCCCGCGAGCAGGATATTGAGTGCGATCTCGTTCGGCGTCTTGCGCCGCTCGGCGCCCTCGACAAGGGCGATCATGCGGTCAAGGAACGACTTGCCCGGTTCCTGCGTGACCTGGACGACGAGCCGGTCGGACAGCAGCTTCGTGCCGCCGGTGACCGCCGAGCGGTCGCCGCCGGCCTCCCGGATGACCGGCGCGGACTCGCCCGTGATCGCAGACTCGTCGACCGAGCCGACTCCCTCGACGATCTCGCCGTCTGCTGGGATGATCATCCCCGCCTCGACGACGACCACGTCTCCCTTCTGAAGATCCGCCGCCGCCACTTCCTCTGTCCGGCCGGCGTCGGACCGACGGAACGCGGTCGTGGTCGTTCGCGTCGCGCGCAGAGCGTCGGCCTGGGCCTTGCCGCGTCCTTCCGCGATCGCCTCGGCGAAGTTCGCGAAGAGCACGGTCAGCCAGAGCCAGATCGTGATGACGCCGACGAACCACAGCGCCCCGTTATGCCCGCGCGCAAGGTCGAGGAAGAAGATCACCGTCGTGATGACGCTGCCGAGCTCGACGATGAACATCACCGGGTTCTTGAGCTGGTTGCGCGGATCGAGCTTCGGGAATGAGTCACGAACCGCCGCGAGCGAGAGCTCGCGCGAGAAGACGCTTGCGCTCTGGCGCGCCATCTACTTGCCTCCCAGCTTGTCGAGAGCGAGATTGAGTTCGAGAACGTTCACGCCCGGCTCGCCGAAGAACCCCAGCCACCGGCCGTCGGTGTTCTGTTTGATCAGCTTCTGCACCGTTGCCAGCGGCAGATGCCGAACGGCGGCGACACGGTGCGACTGGAGAGCCGCGTAGGCCGGCGAGATGTCCGGATCGATGCCCGACGCCGACGTCACCACTGCGTCGACCGGGATGTCGTGGATGGTCAGCCCCGGGTTGTAGGGACCTTCGAGCTTGAGGATCGCCTTCGCGTTCTCGGAGATGGCCTTCGCCAGCGCCGGATTCGTCGGGCCCAGGTTCGCGAACGTCGTTGCCGCGGCGTTGTACGCGGGCGTCGTCGCGGACGGCCGCTCGTGGAAGTACTTCGGGCTCGTGAACCCCTGCGCTGCGAGCTTCGAGCCGACCGTGGCGCCGTCACGCTTGATCAAGCTGCCTTGTGCCTGGCTCGGGAACGCGACTGACGCGAAGCCGGTCATCACCGCCGGATACAGAAGCCCGAAGAAGAGCGTCATCACGACTATCGCGACGACGGAGCCGCCGATTGCGCGCGCCATCAGTGCATCAACCCCTCGACGATCGGGCCGAGTGTGAGGGCGGGAAACACCATCAGCCCGGCGGTGAGCAGGATCATGCCGATCACCAGCACCGAGAACGTCGGTCCGTCGGTGCGGAAAGTGCCGGCCGAAGCGGGAACTTGCCTCTTCAAGGCGAGCGAGCCGCCGAGCGCGAGCGCCGCCAGGAGCGGCACGAACCGCCCGAAGAGCATGTCGATCGCGCCCATGTAGGCGGAGAAGCTCGTGGCCCCGTAGCCGGCGAACGCGCTGCCGTTGTTGCCGGCCTGCGAGGTATAGGCGTAGAGCGCCTCAGTGAAGCCGTGCGCTCCCGGGTTGTAGATGGAGGCGAGACCTGCGTGGGTCACCATCGCCGCGGCGGTGAGGGTGAGAATCAGGACGCCCGGGAACAGCGCGCCGAGCGCCGCGATCTTCACCTCACGCGCCTCGATCTTCTTGCCCAGGTACTCGGGCGTACGTCCGACCATCAGACCCGCGACGAAGACGGCGAGGACGATGATGAAGATGATGCCGTACATCCCCGATCCGACTCCACCGAAGATGATCTCGCCGAGGAAGATGTTCACGAGTGGAACCGCTCCGCCGGCGGGCGTCATCGCATCGTGTCCGGCGATCACGGCTCCGGTGGACGTCATCGTCGTACCGGTGGTGAAGACCGCCGTTTCGGCGATGCCGTAGCGAACCTCCTTGTCGGCCATGTTGCCGCCGGACTGGCCGTGACCTTGCGTGATGTTCACGCCGGAGTTGCGAAGCACCGAGGAGCCGTGCTGCTCCGCGACGTAGTTGACTCCCACGCCTGCCGCGAAGAGCACGAACATTGCCGCGAAGATCGCGAGAGCGTTTCGCATCCGTCCGATCATCCGGCCGAACAGGAACACGGACGCGAACGGGATCAGCAGCTCGAGGAGGAGCTCGAAGTAGCCGCCGAAGCTCCCGGGCGATTCGAAGGGAACGGCGGAGTTGGAGTTGTAGAAGCCGCCGCCGTTCGTGCCGAGATGCTTGATCGCGATCTGCGATGCGACAGGCCCACGAGCGATGGTCTGGTGCGCGCCCTGCAGCGTCGTCGCCTGCGCGTAGCCGTGGAACGTCTGCGGTACGCCGGCCGCGATGAGAACGGCAGCGCCGATGATCGCAATCGGCAGCAGGATGTAGACAAGCGAGCGGTAGAGATCACGCCAGAAGTTGCCGACCGTTCCCGCCGAGTGGCGGGTGAAGCCGCGGAACACCGCGATCATGACCGCCATTCCCACCGCGGCCGAGACGAAGTTCTGCACGGCCAGACCGGCCATCTGGGTGAAGAACGACATCGTGGTCTCGCCCGCGTAGTACTGCCAGTTGGTGTTCGTGAGAAAGCTCGCGGCGGTGTTGAGCGAGATGAACGATGCCACTCCCGGGAAGTGCTGCGGATTCAGGAACAGGTGTCCCTGCAGCCGCTGGATCCCGTAGAGCACGACGACGAAGAGGAAGCTGAAGACGAGCAGCGTGCTGCCATACGTCTTCCAGCTCTGCTCGCGCGCCGCGCGGTCGCCGACGATCCGATAGAAGCCGCGCTCGACGCTGCCGAGGAAGCGGAAGCGGCCGCGCCGGAAGAGGTCATCCTCCGTGTAGATGAACTTCATGTAGCGGCTGAGCGGGTACGCCGCCGCGATCAGGATCGCGACGAAGACGACGATCTGCAAGATGCCGTGGCTCATCTAGAACCGCTCCCCACGGAAGAGCGCGTAGACGAGGTAGACGAACACGGCGAGCGAGATTGCGAGACCGACGGCGTCTGCAGCCGACATCAGATCCGCCCCAGTGCCCAGAGCAGGCCGAACATGAGGGCGAAAGCGGCAACCAGCACGCCTATCGCAGCGAGGTCGTACATCAGCGGCACACCTCCAGGCCGTCGAGGATCGCGCCGAGCTCGGCGCCGATGTCACGCGGCTGCTCGTCGAAGTAGGGCAGCGCATAGAGGACGCTGTCGGGCTCGGTGAGCAATCGCTGTACGCCGAGGATCCCGGCGGCCGAGACCGGCCGGCCGAGGTCGTCGAGGCGATCCGCGAGCGCGACCAGCTCGGAGCGGAACGGGCGCAGCGCACGTCGGTTGAGCGGCGACGAGCCGGGCAGG
>Ga0187777_10000490_pt1 | contig 27209 bp, 26 predicted proteins | sample 1015_Q2_SP5_10_M_FD_132416 | JGI IMG/M metagenome (GOLD analysis project Ga0187777, IMG submission 132416) | Tropical peat soil microbial communities from peatlands in Department of Meta, Colombia - 1015_Q2_SP5_10_MG | ecosystem: Environmental > Terrestrial > Soil > Wetlands > Peat | place... | reverse complement strand
GGCGGCGGCCCGCCGCACCAGCGCCGGTCCCGCGGCGGCGGTGCCCGGGTGACTGGCGGTCGCGAACAGCGGTCCGGCGACGAGGTAGTCGGCGCCCTCGGCCCGCGCCGCCCGCGCCGACGCCTCGTCGTGCACCGAGCGGCCCACCGGCATCCCCGGAACGACGCGCCGGGCGGCCTGCACGTCGAGGGCGCCGCGTCCCAGCTGCAGGGCCCGGGCGCCGGCCGCGCGCGCCACGTCGGCGCGGTCGTTCACCACCAGCCAGCCGCCGTGCGGGGCGAGCGCGGCGCGCACGGCGCGCGCCAGGTCGAGCAGGGCGGCGCCGCCCAGGGCCCGTGTCCTCACGTGCACGGCCAGCTCGGGACCCGCCGCGACGGCCAGCGCCGCCGCCCGCTCGACGATTCCACCCGCCGCGACGGTCCGGTCGTCGGTGACCGCGTGCAGCCGCGGCAGCGGCGCGATCACGTGAGCCGGTCGCCCGCCGCGACGCCGCGGCCGTTGACGAACGCCCGGGCGGGCATGCGCCCGCGGCCGGCCGGCTGCACCTCCGCCACCGTCACCGACCCGGAGCCGCAGGCCACGCGCAGCACGTCGCCCGCCGCCAGCACGCACCCGGGCTCGCCGCCTTCGGGCGCGGCGGCCGCCCCGAACAGCTTGAGGTCGCGCTGCCGGCACGAGGTCCAGGCCCCCGGCCTCGGGTCGAAGGCGCGGATCTTCCGCGCCACGTCCTCTGCGCCGCCCGTCCAGTCCAGCCGCTCCTCCTCGCGCGCGATCTTGGGCGCCAATGTGGCCCGGGCGTGGTCCTGCGGCCTGGGCTCGAGGCCCGTCTCCTCCATGAGCGTCAGCGCCTCGATCAGCGCCTCGGCGCCCAGCTCCGCCAGGCGCGCCGACAGCTCGCCCCCCGTCTCGTCCGGCGCGATCGGCGTCGCGACCTGGTGCAGGATCGGCCCGGTGTCCATGCCGGCCTCCATCCGCATGATCGTGATGCCGGTCTCCGTGCAGCCCTGCAGGATCGCGCGCTGGATCGGCGCGGCGCCGCGCAGGGCCGGCAGCAGGGAGGCGTGCACGTTGACCGATCCCTGGCGCGGGACGTCGAGCAGCGCCTGCGGGAGGATATGGCCGTACGCGACCACGATGGCGAGATCCGGGGCGAGCGACCGCGCGGCGTCGAGGAACTCGGGCGTCCCGGGGCGTTCCGGCTGCAGCACCGGGAGCTCCTCCGCCGCGGCCACCGTCTTGACCGCCGAGGCGTGCGCGTGCGAGCGGTGGCGGCCGGTCGGCTTGTCGGGCCGGGTCACCACGGCAGCCACGTCGAAGCCTTCGCCGAGGAGCGCGCGCAGCGACGGGACCGCGAAATCGGGCGTGCCGTAGAAGAGGACCCGCACGGTTGCCCTTACAGCTTGGTCGCGCCCTCCGGCACGACGTCCTTGAGGTGCCCCTCGGCGCCCTGGCGGGCCTTCTTCCAGTCGGCGAGCAGCCGGCGCCGCTTGAGGGGCCCCACCCGGTCGAGGAACAGGATCCCGTCCAGGTGGTCGATCTCGTGCTGGATCGCGCGGGCCAGGTACCCCGTGGCCTCGATCCGCCGGCGTGCCCCGCGCTCGTCCAGCGTGTCCACCACCACCCGCTCCGCCCGCTCCACGTCGGCGTAGATGTCGGGGATCGACAGGCATCCCTCCTCGCCGACCTGCTTGCCGCCGCTCTCCACGATCACCGGGTTGATGAGCGGGAACTCGCCCTCGTTCTCGACCGACACGACCGCGACGCGGCGGGCGACCCCGATCTGGTTGGAGGCGAGCCCCACGCCCTTCGCCGCGCGCATCGTCTCGAGCAGGTCGGCCACGAGGGCGCGGACCCCGTCGTCCACGCCCGCGACCTCGTGGGCCCGCTGGCGCAGCACCGGAGAGCCGAGCAGGTGGAGCTGGCGGAGGCTCACTTCGCGGGAGCCTCTTCGGCGGTGGGCGTCACGACCCGCGCGATCGCGCGGCGCTCGATCACGAGCTTCGCCTCGCCGCTCTTGACGGTGATCCGGTCGTCCTTGACGTGCACGACCTCCCCCACGACGCCGCCCGAGGTGACGACCTCGTCGCCGCGCTTGACCTGCTTGAGCAGCTCCTCGTGCCGCTTCTGCTGCTGCCGCTGCGGCCGGATGAGGATGAAGTAGAAGATCGCGATGAACGCGGCGATCTGGAGCACGAACACGGAGATCGCGCCGCTCCCCTGCTGGCCGGACGGCGCCATCATCGCGAATGCCGGAGGTACCATCACGCCTGCTCCCTGCTCCTGTAGCGGGCGAGCCACGCGCGGCTCCACCCTTCGAAGGTCCCGGCCAGGATCGCGTCCCGGGCACGCGCGGCGAGCCGGATCAGGAACCGCACGTTGTGCAGCGACAGCAGCTTCAGCCCCAGCAGCTCGTCCGCGGCAAACAGGTGCCGGAGGTAGCCCCGCGAGAAGGTCGTGCACGTCTCGCAGTCGCACCCCGCGTCGAGGGGCGCCGGGTCCTCCCGGTGGCGCGCGTTGCGGATGTTGACCGGACCGTCGTCGGTGAAGGCGGCCCCGTTCCGCCCCATCCGGGTCGGGGCCACGCAGTCCGCGAGGTCCATGCCCCGCGCTAGCGCCGAGAGGAAGTCCTCGGGAAACCCGACCCCCATAAGATAACGGGGGAGCGCGGGCGGCAGCACGGGCTCGAGGTCGTCCAGCACCCCCTCCAGGAGCGGCTTCGGCTCGCCGACCGACAGGCCCCCGACGGCCACGGCCCGCCAGGGACCGGCCTCCAGCACGCCCGCCAGCGCCGTGCGCCTGAGGTCGGAGAAGGTCCCGCCCTGCACGATGGGCACCAGGGTCTGGCGCTCCGGGGCCTCGCGCGCCAGCTCGGCGAACCGCGCGGCGCCCCGCTTCAGCCAGCGCAGTGTCCGGGCGGCGGCGTCGGCCGACGCCTCGCGGCCGCTCGGCCCGGGCACCACGTGATCGAAGGCCATCGCCACGTCCGCGCCCAGGGCCCACTGGATTTCGACGGCGCGCTCGGGCGTCAGGCGGCGCCGGGTGCCGTCGACGTGGCTCTGGAACTCCACGCCCTCCTCGTCCACCCGGCGCCGGCCCTCGAGCGAGAAGACCTGGAAGCCGCCCGAGTCGGTGAGCAGCGGATGCGGCCAGCCCATGAACCGATGCAGGCCCCCGAGCCGGGCGACGACGTCCTCGCCGGGGCGCACGTGGAGATGGTAGGTGTTGGCCAGCACCAGGCTCGCGCCGCAGGCCTCGAGGTCGCGCGGCGAGAGCGTGCGCACGGTGCCCTGGGTGCCGACCGGCATGAAGCACGGCGTCGACACGACGCCGTGGGGGAGGCGCCAGGTGCCCGCTCGGGCCTTGCCGGAGGTGGCCTGAAGATCGAACTCGAACACGCTACCTCGATGAATTCAGTGAAACGAGCGGACGCGGACCTGCACAGTCTCACAGCATCAGCATGGCGTCGCCGTAGCTGTAGAATCGGTACCGCTCCCCGATCGCCTCCCGATAGGCCCTCATCACCTGCTCCGTGCCGGCGAAAGCCGCAACCAGCATCAGCAGCGTGCTCCGCGGCAGGTGGAAGTTCGTCACCAGCCGGTCCACGACCTGGAACCGGTGGCCCGGCCGGATGAACAGCGCCGTCGAGCCCGCGCCCGCCCGGACGCCCCCCTGGCCGTCGGCGCACGCCTCGAGCACCCGCGTCACCGTGGTGCCCACGGCCCAGACCGCGCGGCCGGCCCGGTGCGCCTGGGCGACGGCCCGTGCGGTGGCCTCGGGCAGCACGTAGGCCTCCGGGTCGAGATGATGGTGCTCGACGAGCGCGGCCGCCACCGGGCGGAAGGTGCCGGGGCCGACGTGCAACGTGAGGCGGGCCACGCCGGCGCCCGCCCGCTCCAGCCGCTCGATCGTCCCCGCGGTGAAGTGCAGCCCCGCGGTCGGGGCTGCCACGGAGCCGGGCGCGGCGGCGTAGACGGTCTGGTAGCGCTCGCGGTCGGCCTCCTCCGGGGCGCGGGTGATATAAGGAGGAAGGGGAACCTGCCCGCGCCGGGCGATGACCGCCTCGTCGCCACCGGGTCCTTCCAGCCGGACCCGCCGGAGGCCGTCCGGGAGGCCGGCGAGGACCTCGATCGCGTCGTCGCCGCCGAGGGCGAGGCGGGAGCCGGGGCGGATGCGGGCGCCCGGCCGCACCATCGCGCGCCAGGCGCCGTCGGCCTCGCGCGCGACGAGCAGCACCTCCGCGGCGCCGCCGCCCGAGCGGCGCGCGGGCAGGCGCGCGGGAATCACCCGGGAGTCGTTGATCACCACGAGATCGCCGGGCGAGACCAGGTCGGGGAAGGCGGCGAAGTGGAGGTGGCGCACCGTGCCGGCCGGCCGGTCGAGTACCAGGAGGCGACTCGCGTCGCGCTCCGGCAGCGGCGCCTGCGCGATCAGCTCCGGGGGCAGCGCGTAGTCGAAGTCGGCGGTCTTCAGCGGTCGAACAGGGAGTCTTGGCCGGCGCCCTGGCCGGGCGGGGCGGGGGGGGGCGGCGCGGCGAAACCGAAGTGGCGGTACGCGGTGGGCGTCGCCATGCGGCCGCGGGGCGTGCGCTGGAGGAAGCCCTGCTGGATGAGGTACGGCTCGTACACCTCCTCCAGCGTGCCGGCGTCCTCGCCCACCGCCACGGCGAGCGTGCCCAGGCCGACGGGCCCGCCCTCGAACTTCTCGATGATGGTCTTGAGGAGGCGGGCGTCCATGTCGTCGAGCCCGAATTCGTCCACGTCCAGCCGCGCGAGCGCCTGCCGCGCTGTCTCGCGGTCCACCTTCCCCTCGGCGCGCACCGCCGCGTAGTCCCGCACCCGCCGGAGCAGGCGGTTGGCCACGCGGGGCGTGCCGCGGCTCCGCTTGGCGATCTCGTCCGCGCCGTCGCCGTCGGTCGCGACGCCGAGGATGCCGGCCGAGCGTGTGACGATCCGCGCGAGGTCCTCGGGCGGGTAGAAGTTGAGGCGCTCGACCATCCCGAACCGCGCGCGCATCGGGGGCGTCAGGAGCCCGTAGCGCGTGGTGGCGCCGACGAGCGTGAACGGCTCGAGCGCCATCGGGATCGTCTCGGCGTGCGGGCCGTCGCCGACGCGGACGTCCACGCGCCAGTCCTCCATCGCGGGATAGAGGAACTCCTCGAGGGTGGGGCGCATCCGGTGGATCTCGTCGATGAACAGGATGTCCCCGCGCTTGAGGCCGGTCAGCAGCCCCACGAGGTCGCCCGGCCGCTCGAGCACCGGCCCCGAGGTGGTGCGGATGCTGACGCCCATCTCGCGGGCGAGCAGGATGGCGAGCGTGGTCTTGCCCAGGCCGGGTGGACCGAAGAACAGCGCGTGGTCGAGCGGCTCGCCGCGGCCGCGGGCCGCGTCGATGGCGATCTGGAGGTTCTCCTTGACCTTCCCCTGGCCGACGAACTCGTCGAGCCGCGAGGGGCGGAGCGACGCCTCGGCGCTGCGCTCGTCGGGCAGCACGTCGGGCGTGGTGATCTCCGAGCGCGCGGGGCTCAACGCCGCCCGCCCACGAGGAAGCCGAGGGCAGCCTTGAGCAGCGCGGCGGTGTCGCGCCGGCCGTCCTGCGCGAGGGCGCGCCGCACGGCGTCGTCGGCCTCGGGTGCGCTGTAGCCGAGGCGGATCAGGGCCTGGGTCGCGGCGTCGGTCACCGACGTCGCCGGCGCCGCCGTCTCGGCGACCAGGTCGTCGGTCTTGTCGGCCAGCTCGAGGATCAGCCGCTCGGCGGTCTTCTTCCCGACGCCGGGCACCGCGACCAGGGTGGCGACGTCGCGCTCCCGGATGCCGCGCACCAGCCGCTCGCCGGTGTACTGCGACAGCATGGCGAGCGCCAGCCGCGGGCCGATGCCGCTCGCCGAGAGCAGGCGCTGGAACACGCGCCGCTCCTCGGCGGTGGTGAAGCCGTACAGCGACTGGCCGTCCTCGCGGACGACCAGCGACGTGTGCAGCTCCACCGGCTGGCCCGGGCCCGGCAGGTCGGCCAGCGCGCGGGTGGGGACGAAGCACTCGTAGCCGACGCCGCTGGGGGTGCGCACCACGACGCGGTCCGCCTCCTTCACGGCCAGGGTGCCGGCGAGCAGCGCGATCATCCAACCGCCGCCGGTCGGAAGCGGCGCGCGCCCCGCATGCAGTGGGTGAGGGCCACCGCCACGCCGTCGGCGGCGTCGTCGGGTGAGGGCGGGGTCCTCAGGCGCAGCAGCCGCGCGGTCATGACCTGCACCTGGATCTTGGTGGCCGCGCCGGCGCCGACCACGGTCTTCTTGATCATCGCCGGGGCGTACTCGGCGACGGGCACGGCGGCCTTCGCCGCGGCCAGCAGCGCCGCGCCGCGGGCGTGCCCGAGGACCAGGGCGCTGCGCGGGTTCTTCGCCACGAACACGCTCTCGACGGCGACGGCGTCGGGCCGGTGGCGGGCGATGAGCTGGGCGACCGCGTCGAAGATCTGCGACAGGCGCTGCTCGAGCGGGGCGGACGGGACGGTGCGGACGACCCCGCACTCGACCAGGCGGGTCGCGCCGGGCGCCGCGAGCTCGACCACGCCGTACCCCGTGGCGGCGGCACCCGGGTCCAGCCCGAGCACGATCACACCTCGGCCAGCGCCTCGAGGTCGACGTCGAAGTTGGAGGACACCCGGGCCACGTCGTCGTGCTCCTCGAGCTCCCCCATCAGCTTGACCAGCTTCTCGGCGTCGCGGCCCTCGACCCGCACCGTCGAGCGGGGGATCATCGCGATCTCGGCCGACTCCCACGCGATGTGGTGCTTCTTGAGGGCTTCCTGGACGGCGTGGAAGTCGTGCGGCGCCGTGGTGACGAGGTAGTGCTCGCCTTCCTTCACCACGTCGAGCGCGCCGGCCTCCAGGGCGGCCTCGATGGTCGCGTCCTCGTCGTACTTGGCGGCCGGGACGTAGAACTCCCCGCGCTTCTCGAACAGGTGGGCGACGGAGCCGGTGGTGCCGAGCTTGCCGTCGTAGCGCGTGAACAGGTGGCGGATGTCGGCCACCGTGCGCTTGGCGTTGTCGGTCGTGACCTCGATGTAGATGGCCGCCCCGCCGGGGCCGTAGCCCTCGTAGGCGACCTCTTCGTACTGCACGCCCTCGAGCTGGCCGGTGCCCTTCTTGATCGCACGGTCGACGTTGTCCGTGGGCATGTTGGCCGCCCGGGCCGCCTCGATGGCGACGCGGAGCCGCGCGTTGCCCGCGGGGTCGCCGCCGCCCTGGCGTGCGGCGACGGTGATCTCCTTGATGATCTTGGTGAATTGGGCGCCGCGCCGGGCGTCAGTTACGGCCTTCTTGCGCTTGATCTTCTTCCAGACATTGTGGCCGGCCACCGGAGCCTCCGCGGATACGGCTAATGTAGTCCGCGGCCAAAGGCGCAGCAACGACGCCTTGACCGCGCCGGAGCGCGCTCCGATACTATGCCGCCATGACCGCCCGCTCTGTTCTGATCGCCACCCTCGCCGCGTGCGCGGCGGCCTGCGGCGAGCCCGCGCCGAAGGCCCGCGCCCAGCGCCCGAACTACCTGTTCGACGTGCCCTACCTGGCCCAGTCGCTCCTCGAGGACACGACCGGGACGCCGGAGGTGCAGCACGTGGTGCTGATCGCGCCGGCGGCCATCGACTCGGTGGCGCGGTTCTACCGGCACAGCATGCCGGCGACGGGCTGGCGGGTCGTGAGCGACCTGGGCGACACGCTGCGGGTGAGCCTGTACCTGACGCGGCGCGGCCTGCCGCTGTGGATCCAGATCGACGCGCAGGGGCCGCAGAGCCGGGTGGCGTTCACGGCGGCGGGCCCCGGGCCGGCGGCCGACACCACGCCGCGGCGGGGTCCGCGCTAGCGGTCCGGCTCGAGCATGTCCTCGAAGCGCATCCACTCCCGGTAGAAGTAGAGGTCCACGAAGCCGGTCGGGCCGTGGCGGTTCTTCGCCACGATGAGCTCGGTCGCGCCCTCCACCCCGCGGGTCAGCTGGTACATCTCCTCCCGGTACAGGCCGAGCACCACGTCGGCGTGGTACTTCACCGCGCCGCGGGCGGCGAAGTCGTCGAGGGCGGGCCGCGGGTCGCGGCGCTTCGCGTTGAGCCGCGGCAGCTGCGCCACCAGCAGCAGCGCGGCGTTGGCGTCGAGGGCGATCTCCTTGAGCAGCCGCACGGCGACGGCGTCCTGCTCCTCGCGCTCCATCTCGAGCCGGGCCGGCGGCAGGAGCTGCAGGTAGTCGACGGCGACCAGCGGCGTGTGCAGCGCGCGGATGCGGTCGGCCACCTCCTCGAAGGAGCGCGCCGCCATGGGGCGGTAGACGAGCGGGCGGTGGCGGAGCCGCACCGCGGCGGCGCCGAGCGCGGCGCGGGTCTCGTCGGAGACGGTGCCGCGGCGGATGTCGTCGAGCCGGGTGCGCGCCTCGATCGCCAGCGCCCGCTCCCACAGCCGGTCCTCGTCCATCTCGCCGGAGAGGAACGCGGCGCTCTCGCCGCGCTCGGCGATGCGCAACGCGATCGCGAGCGCGAACGACGACTTGCCGACGCCCACGTCGCCGCCGAGCACGACCAGGTCCCCCTGCCGCAGGCCGCCGCCCAGGATCCGGTCCACGCTGGGGAAGCCGGTGGCGACGGTGTCGCCGCTCGCCGCGCCGCCGAGCCGCGCGTCGACGCGGCCGACCACGTCGGTCACCGGGTTGGAGCGCCGCGGAATGTCGGGCGGGGTCTTCACGGGGACGCCGCGGACCGACTGCCCGGGCGGGCGGCGCGCGCAGCCGCCTGCACCGCGTCGGCGGCGGTGCGGCCGAGGCACTCGGCGGCGGGGGCCGCGAGGGCCGCGAGCACCAGCGTGGCCGCGGGGGCGCGGGGCGCGCCGAGGTCCGCGATCGCCGCGACGAGCGAGCGGCGCAGCGGCGCCGGGGCGTTGAGGCTCCGGATCCGCGTGGCCAGCGCGCGGAGCCGGTCCGCCTGCCGCGCCGCCGGGGGGGCGGGCGGGGCCGCCGAGAGCGCGGCGCGCACCACCAGCCACAGGGCGAACGCGCCGTCGCGCTGCGGTCCGCGGGCGGTGTCCGCGAGGACCTTGGCGAACGCGTCGTCGGTGGTCGCGAGGGCTGGATGGCTCATGGGCGCGGCGTCGAGCGGGGACGCGCGCAATGTAGCGCCCGGCCGGGGGAGCGGCTAGGTTGCCCCGATGGCCTCGCGCCCCAAGAGCATCCTGTGGGTGGACGACGAGATCGAAAGCCTCGAGTCGCACCGCCGGTTCCTCACCGACCAGGGATACGAAGTCGCAGCCGCCGCCCACGGCGACGACGCGCTGGAGCTGCTGCGGCGCCAGGCGTACGGGCTGGTGCTGGTCGACGAGCAGATGCCGGGGCGCCGCGGCCTCGAGTTGTTCCACGCCATCCGCGAGCTCGATCCCGCGGTGCCGGTCGTGATGGTCACCAAGTCCGAGGACCCCGCGGTGCTGCGCGAGGCGATCGGGATGTCGGTGGACGACTACCTCGTCAAGCCGCTGCAGCCCCGCCAGATCCTCTCGGTCGTCACCCGGCTGCTCGAGGGCGACCGGATCCGCCAGCAGCACCTCTCGCGCGAGTTCGTCACCCGGTTCCGGGAGCTGGAGGCGCGGCGCGGCACGGCGCTCGGCTGGCGGGAGTGGATCGACGTGTGGCGCGAGCTGATGCAGTGGGACCTCAAGCTGGCCGAGGCGGCGGAGCCGGGCCTGGGGCAGGCGCTGCACGCGCTGATGGGCGGCCTGCGGCGCGACTTCGGCGGGTTCGTCGCGCGGAACTACCCGCGCTGGATCGCGCAGCCGGACGCCGACCGGCCGGCGCTCTCGTCGGACGTGGTCGAGGAGATGGTGCTCCCGGTGCTGCGCGAGCACGGGCGGGTGCTGTTCGTGGTGGTGGACTGCCTGCGGCTGGACCAGTGGGAGGCGCTGCTGCCGCAGGTCACGCCGCTGTTCGACGTCGAGACCAGCCACTACTTCAGCATCCTCCCGAGCGCGACGCCGTACAGCCGCAACGCCATCTTCGCCGGGCTGCTGCCGCGGGACATCGCGACCCAGTATCCCGGGTGGTGGACGGAGCACGAGGAGGACAGCCTCAACGCGCACGAGCACGACCTGCTGGGCCGGCAGCTCGAGCGCGTGACCGGCCGGCCGGTGCCGTGCCGCTACGAGAAGCTGTTCGGCACCAGCGAGGGCGAGGACGTGCAGCGGCGGCTCCCGTCGATGCTGGCGCAGGACGGCGTGACGGCGATGGTGTTCAACTTCGTGGACCAGCTCACCCACGGCCGCTCGGAGAACGCCATCCTCTACGAGGTGGCGCGCGACGCCCCGGCGCTGCGGGCGCTGACCTGCGCCTGGTTCGAGCGCTCGCCGCTCCGCGCCGCGCTGGTCGAGGCGGAGCGGCGGCGCGTGCCGGTGGTGCTCACCAGCGACCACGGCTCGATCCACTGCCTGAGCCCGGCCACCGTGTACGCCAAGCGGGACGCCACCAACAACCTCCGCTTCAAGTTCGGCGAGGACCTGCGGCCCGAAGACGCGGCGTCGGCCATCACGGTCGAGGATCTGCGGACCTACGGCCTGCCCCCGCGCGGCCTCGGGGTGCGCTGCGTCATCGCCACCGAGGACCGGTTCTTCGTCTACCCGACCAAGCTGCGCGAGTACCAGGCCCGCTACCGCGGCGCCTTCCTGCACGGCGGCGCCTCGCCGGAGGAGATGATCCTGCCGGTGGCGCTGCTGGTCCCGCGCCAGGCCCGCTAGCGTGGGGCGCTACCCGGAGCTGTTCCGGTTCGTCCGTCCGTACCTCGCGCTGGTCGTGGCCGCCCTGCTCGCGACGGTGGTCGGGACCCTGTTCGACGGCTTCACCTTCGCGCTGGTCATCCCGTTCCTGCGGGCCGTGTTCGGCTCCTCCTCGCTGCTGCCGCCCGAGGGCGCGAACCTGGTGGAGCAGGTGCTGCACCGCCTGGTGGGGCCGCTGCTGCCCAGCGGGGACATCGGCACCGCGCTCCGCAACGTGATCGTCGTCATCCTGGTCGCGATGACGGCGAAGAACCTCCTGGTCTACTTCTCCCGCGTGAGCGTCGCCGTCGTGCAGGAGAAGGTCGTGCGCGACATGCGGATGAAGCTGTACGCCCACCTCCAGGGCATGGGGCTGGCGTACTACCAGCAGACCCGCGGCGGGCAGCTGCTGAGCCGCATGCTGGCGGACGCGGAGAACGTCAAGCCGATCGTCGGGAACGAGGCGCTGAACTTCGTCCAGTCGGTGGCGACGCTCGCGGTGTACCTGGTGATGCTGGTCGCGCTGTCGTGGCGGCTCACGATCCTGTCGCTGGTCCTGGCCCCGGTCCTCATCCTGGGGCTGCGCCCCCTGGTGCGGCGGCTGCACCGCGGCTACCTGCGCACCCTCGACGACCGGGGCGACCTCACCGCGCTGATGCAGGAGACGGTGGCCGGCGTGCGGCTGGTGAAGTCGTACGCCGCCGAGCCCTACGAGCGGCGGCGGTTCTTCGACGCCGCCAACCGCTACGCGCGGGGCGTGATCCGGATGCAGCGGCTGGCCACCCTCGGCGGGCCGATCAGCGAGAGCTTCGGGGCGCTGGTGACCGTGGTGCTGCTGTGGGTCGGCGCGCGGATGGCGACCGGGCCCGCAGCCTCGATGCATCCCGAGAGCTTCATCATGTTCCTGTTCGTCGCCCTGCGCCTGCTGGTCCCGCTCAAGTTCCTGTCCAACTGGCCGGCCCAGTACCAGAACGCCCTCGCCTCGGGCGAGCGCGTGCTGCAGGTGCTCGACGAGCCGCCGACCGAGGCCCTGGCGCCGGGGCGCTTCGAGGTGCGCGAGTTCCGCGAGGCGATCGCGTTCCGCGAGGTGTCGTTCAGCTACGACGGCGCGGCGCCGGTGCTGCAGGACGTGACGCTGGAGGCCCGCAAGGGCGACGTCGTGGCCGTGGTGGGCGCGAGCGGGGCCGGGAAGAGCACCCTGGTGGACCTGCTGCCGCGCTTCTACGAGCCGAGCCAGGGGCGCATCACCCTCGACGGGCGCGACCTGCGCGAGATCACGCTGCCCTCGCTGCGGAGCCTGATGGGCATCGTGAGCCAGGAGACGGTGCTGTTCAACGACTCGGTGAAGGCGAACATCGCCTACGGCTCGCTCGACCGGTTCGACGCCGCGGCGATCGAGGCGGCGGCGCGGGCGGCGAACGCGCACGAGTTCATCGCGGCGCTGCCGCAGGGCTACGACACGACGCTCGGGGAGCGGGGCACCCGGCTCTCGGGCGGCGAGCGCCAGCGGATCGCCATCGCGCGCGCGCTGCTGCGCGACCCGCCGATCCTGATCCTCGACGAGGCCACCAGCGCGCTCGACTCGGAGTCGGAGCACCTCGTGCAGGAGGCGATCGACCGGCTGCTCGAGGGGCGCACGGTGTTCGTCATCGCGCACCGCCTGTCCACGGTGCAGCACGCCACCCAGATCCTGGTCCTCGATCACGGCCGCGTCGTCGAGCGCGGCCGCCACGAGGCGCTGCTCGCCGCCGGCGGCGTGTACCGCCGCCTCCACGACCTGCAGTTCCGTGGGGAATCCCGTCCGGTCCTCACGGACTGAGCGCGCCGGCGCCGCCGGCCCCGCCGGGACCGCGGGCGGCACGGACCCGCTCACCATCCTCCACCTGACGCACCAGGGGGACGGGGCCGGCTCGACCGTCTCGATCGCGGCGCTCGCCGCCGCGCAGCGGGCGGCGGGCCACCGCGTGCTGGTGGGCTGCCGGCCCCTGAGCCTCCTGGCGGCGACGGCGCGCGCGCGCGGGCTCGACGTGGTGCCGCTCGCCTTCGACCGCCCGGCCCGCCTGGCGATGGACGTGGCGCGGGTGGTGCGCGAGGCCGGCGTGGACGTGGTCAACTCCCACAGCTCGCGGGATCGCGCCGCCTGCCGGCGGGCGCGGCTCGCGGGCCGCCTCCCGGCCGCGTGCGTCATGACCCGGCGCCAGATGCCGCGCTCGCTGCCACTGTCGGTGCTGCTCAACGGCTTCGTCGCGGACCGCACCATCGCGGTGAGCCGCCCGGTGGCCCGGGCGCTGATCCGGCGTGGCGCGCCGCCGTGGCGGGTGAGCGTGGTGCCCAACGGCGTGGACCTCACGCGGGTGGACCGCGACGTGCCGGGCGCCGCGATCGAGACGGCGCGCGCGCTGGCGGGGTGGCGCCCGTGGCGGCCCACGGTCGGCGTGGTCGCGCGGCGCAAGGACCACGCGGTGCTGCTCCGCGCCCTGCCGGCGCTGGAGCCGCCGATCAGCCTCGCGCTGGTGGGTGTGGCGCGCGACCCGGAGCTCGCAGCGCTCGCGGCCGCCGCGCCGCGGCACGAGGTGCGCTGGGTGCCGTTCCGGCCCGACGTGCTGGCCTTCTACCGGCTGTTCAACGTGGTCGTGCTGCCCTCGCGCCACGAGGGGCTGTCGCAGGCGCTGCTCGAGGCCATGGCGCTCGGCCTGCCCGTCGTGGCGTCGCGCGCGGGCGGCAACACCGACCTCGTCACCCACGGCGAGGACGGGTGGCTGGTACCGCCCAGGGACAGCCTCGCCTTCGCCCGCGCGCTGTCGGTCCTGCTGGCGGATCCCGCGCTGCGGCACCGGCTCGGCGCGCGGGCGCGGCTCACCGCGCGCGGGCGGTTCCCGGTCGCACGGACCGCGGCGGCGACCGAGGCCGTCTACCGCATCGCCCTGGCGCAGCGGCGATGAGGCGGCGCAGCGACTACCCGGCCTACCTGCTCATGCGGGCGGCGCTCGGCGTGCTGGGCCCGCTGCCCCGCGGGGCGGCCCTCTTGGCCGGCGCGGCGCTCGGCCGGCTGGCCCGCGATCCGCTCGGGCTGCGGCGGGAGGTCGCGGACCGCAACATCGCCGCGGCGTTTCCCTCGCTCTCGGCGGACGAGCGCGCCGCGCTGGCGCGCGGGATGTACGCGCACTTCGGCCGCGTCGCGATGGACGCGCTGCGGCTCACGGCCGGCGGCGCGCGGACGGCGGTGAAGCTGCTGGGCCGGTTCGACGGCGAGGACGTGCTCCGCGCGGCGGTCGCGGAGGGACGGGGCGTCATCCTGCTCACCGGCCACCTCGGCAACTGGGAGGTGGGGGCTGCGTACATCGCCGCCATGGGGATCCCGGTGGCGGCGGTGGTCAAGCCGCCGTCGAACCCGTGGGTGGCCGGCTACGTCGAGCGGTCACGGCGGCGGACCGGCCTGGAGACGATCCCGTTGCCCGAGGCGCGCGCCGCGGTCCCGGCCGCGCTGGCGGCCGGCAAGGTGGTGGGCCTGGTGGCCGACCAGGGCGCGATGCGGAGCCCGGTGTGGGTCCCGTTCTTCGGCCGGCCGACGCAGACGCCGGTCGGCCCCGGGCTGTTCGCGGCGCGCTCCGGGGCGCCGGTGCTGGTCGGCACCGCGACGGCGGCGCCCGGCGGCCGCTATCACGCGGCGGTCGAGATGCTCGAGGAGCGGCCCGGCAGGGACGTGGAGGCGGCGGTGGTGCGGATCGCGACGCTGTTCCGGCAGCGGCTCGAGGCCGCGGTCAGGCGCGCGCCGGAGCAGTACCTCTGGACCCACCGTCTGTGGGACCGTCAGCCGCCCGCGCCGGGTGGGCCGTGATGGCGTAGGTCGGGCAGTGCCGGATGACGGCGCCGCTCACCGGCGACCATTCCTGCGGCGTCGCGGGTCCGACGGCCTTCCCGGCCGCGTCCATCCGGAAGGTGCCCGGCGGACCGAGGGCGACGCAGACCCCGCACCCGATGCAGCGCTCGCGGTCGACGGCCACCTCCACCAGCCGGCGGGGATGGATGCCGGCTCCGCCGCGGCGCACCGCGTCCTGCGCCTGGTCCAGCGCGGCGGCGGTGGCGCGGTACCCCTCGTCGATCAGCTCGCGGTTGTGGGCGAACGACAGCATCGGGATGTGCTCGACCCGCGGCTGCACGAACAGCATGGGCGGCGTGGTCCACGCCGCGAGCCGCAGCTCCAGCATGTGGTGGAAGACGATCTCCGAGCCGCGGGCGACCACGGCGGCGAAGCCGGATTCCCGGGTCTCGGCGCGCAGCACGCTCGAGGAGCCCACGTCCACGGCGACGATGCCGTCGACGTCCTGCGCCGCCGCCACCCGCACCGGGAGGTTGTCCACCAGCGCCCCGTCCACCAGGCAGTGGCCGCGGATCTCGCGCGGCGGGAAGAAGCCGGGCAGGGCGCACGAGGCGAACACCGCGTCCGCGACGGCGACGTCGCGCAGGCCCGGGAGGCCCCAGTAGAGCACCATGCCGCTGTCGATGTCCACGGAGGAGACGACCAGCCGGCGGGGGAGCTCGTCGAAGGTCGTGTCGCCGAGCAGGCCGCGCACCAGGTCCTCGAGCGGGCCGGCCTTGTAGATCCCCGGGGCGCGCAGGCGCCGCGTCGCCATGTCGCTGCGGGCCACCGCGAACACGTCGTGGCGCCGCATGCTCAGCGCCACCGCCTGCAGCTCGCGCAGCGTGAACTCGGCGGCCCACGCCGCGCCGATCAGCGCCCCGATGCTGTTGCCGACCACGACGTCGGGGGTCCAGTCCCGCTCGGCGAGCGCGCGGAGCACGCCGACGTGCGCGAGGCCCTTGATCCCGCCGCCGCCGAGGACGAGCGCGAAGCGCCAGCCGGCCGCGCTCACCGCCGCTTGCCGCGTCCGCTCATGGGTGGTTAACGTAGCCGCCGCACCCATGCCAACGCCACTCTCGCGATGACGGACATCGCGCCCGCCCCGCAGCTCGGCGAGCTCGTGCGCGAGCTCCGGAACCGCGAGTTCCCGTGGACGGCCGAGACCGTGTACCTGGCCGCCGCGTCGATCGGGCCGCTGCCCGAGCGCGCGCGGCTCGCCATCGAGGCCTTCAACGCCAAGCGCACGGCGCCGCACCTGCTGCCCGACCGCGAGCTGCTCGCGATCCACGCCGCGGCCCGGAGCGCGGCGGCGCAGCTGGTGCACGCGAGCCCCGACGAGATCGCGCTGGCGCCCAATACGTCCACGGGCCTCCACACCGCGGCGCTCGCGCTGCCGCTCGCGCCGGGCGACGTCGTGCTGGTGAGCGACCGCGAGTTCCCGGCCAACGTCTACCCGTGGCTGGCGCGGCGCCGCGGCGGCGTGGTGGTGGAGCGGGTGCCCGTCACGGCGCAGGGCTTTCCCGACGAGGACCGGCTGGTCGAGCGCGTGGCCGACCCGCGCGTCAAGGTGCTCGCCATCTCCGCGGTGCAGTTCTCCAACGGGTTCCGCGCCGACCTGGCCCGCCTCGGGGCCGCCTGCCGGGCGGCGGGGACCTTCCTGGTGGTGGACGCCATCCAGGCGCTCGGTGTGGTGCCGCTGGACGTGCGCGCGCTGCCCGTCGACCTGCTGGCGTGTGGCGGGCAGAAGTGGCTGCTCGGCCCGTGGGGCTCGGGATTCTGCTACGTGCGGCGCGAGCTGGTGGCGGAGCTGGCGCCGCCGATGTCCGGCTGGCTGTCCTACGAGGGCATGGAGGATTACTCCAACCTCCTGAGCTATGACGAGCGCCTGGTGGACGACGCCCGGCGCTTCGAGGCCTCGGGCGCCGCGACCCAGGACCAGCTCGGCCTCACCGCCTCGATCGGCCTGCTGCTGGAGCTGGGCATCGCGGCGATCGCGGCCTACCTGCGCTGGCTGGGCGACCCGGTGGTGGAGTGGGCGGAGCGCCACGGCGTCCGGCTCACGTCGCCGACCGACGAGCGGCACCGGTCGCAGATCGTGTGCGTCGCGCCGCCCGACGCGCGCGAGGCCTATCGCCGCCTGCGGCAGGCCGGCATCGTGGCCTCGCTGCGCGAGGGCGCGATTCGCCTGGCGCCGCACTGCTACAACACGATCGAGGAGATGGAGAAGGTGGTGGAAGTGCTGGAGGGGGTGGTGCGCGGATCGTGAGAGGTGAGGGGTGAGAGGTGAGACGTCCACGTGAGAGGTGAGAAGCAGAAGCCGTGAGAGGTGAGCGCGGCCCCTCTCACCGCACCACTTCCTCGTTCCCCGTCAGGTCGCTCTCGGCACCAGTTTCGCGAACTTCAGCTTCCCGAACTTCAGAACGTGCTCGCCCGCCTCGAGCTTGCGGTTCGGGTCCTCGACCTTCACGCCGTCGAGCAGCACACCACCCTGGGCAGCGACCCGCCTCGCTTCGCTCGTCGAGCCGGCGAAGCCGATCTCCTTGATGACCTGCGCCAGCGTCGAGCCGGGGGTGAACGGCAGCGTCGGGAGCTCCGCCGGCGCCTGCTTCGACTTGAACAGCCGGTCGAAGTGCGCCTCGGCCCGCGCCGCGGCGTCCGCGCCGTGGAACTGCGCCACGATGTCGCGGGCCAGCGCGCGCTTGGCCGCGTACGGCTCGGTGCGGCAGCGCGCCAGCGCGGCCGCCAGGCCGGCGCCCGGGACCGAGGAGACCAGCGTGGTCCACTCCTCGAGCAGCGTGTCGGGGATGGACATCGTCTTGCCGTACTGGTCCTCGGGTGGCTCCGTGATGCCGATGTAGTTGTCGTAGGACTGCGACATCTTGCGCTCGCCGTCCGTGCCCCGCAGCAGCGGCATGATGCACGCCACCTGCGGCTCCATCCCGTAGCGCTCCATCAGCGTCCGGCCGACCAGCAGGTTGTACTTCTGGTCGGTGCCGCCCATCTCCACGTCGGCCTTGAGCACCACCGAGTCGTAGGCCACGAGCAGCGGGTAGAGGAACTCGAACAGCGAGATCGGGTTCCCCGCCGCGTGCCGCTTCGCGAAATCGTCCCGCTCCAGCATCCGGGCGACCGTGTAGTGGCTGGTGAGCGTCAGGATGTCGGGCAGCGCGAGCGGGCGCAGCCAGCGGCTGTTGCGCTCGATCACGGTGCGCGTGGGATCGAGGACCTTGAACACCTGGTCCTTGTAGGTCGCGGCGTTGGCGGCGACCTCGGCCTCGCTGAGGCGCGGCCGCGTCTCGCTGCGGCCGCTCGGGTCGCCCACCAGCGCGGTGAAGTCGCCCAGCAGGAACACCACCGTGTGGCCGAGATCCTGGAAGGTCCGCAGCTTCCGGATCGAGACCATGTAGCCGAGGTGGAGGTGCGGCCGCGTCGGGTCGAAGCCCTGCTTCACCACCAGCGGCACGCCGGTCGCGACGGACCGCTCGACCTTCCGGACCAGGGCGTCCTCGGGGACGATTTCCACCGTGCCGCGGCGGATCGCGTCCATCTGCTCGTTGACGGGAGGGAAGGCGGGCATGCGCTATCGTAGCCGCGGCCCCCGCCCGCTGGCAAGCGCACGGCGGTCCCGGTAACTTCCGTCGCTCATGGCGGATACGCCCCTCGTCGCCCATCTCCGGCGGTGGTTCGCCCCCGACCGGGCCCGCCGGACGGTCTCCTACCTGCTGCTGGTCGTCGGCTTCGTGCTCGGGCTGGCCATCGGAAGCTGGACCCGGGTGTGCGCCGGACGCGCCTGCCCGTCGATCGCCATCCTCGACGAGTACCGCCCGCAGATGGCGTCGAAGGTCTACGCCATGGACGACCGGCTCATCACCGAGCTGGGCTACGAGCGCCGCACCGTGATCCCGCTGCAGGAGATGCCGCCGTACCTGCGGCAGGCGTTCATCGCCATCGAGGACAAGCGCTTCTACCAGCACCACGGCATCGACTACTCCCGCATCCTCGGCTCGGCGTTCGCGAACCTCCGGGCCCGCTCGATGGTGCAGGGCTTCTCGACGATCACGATGCAGCTGGCGCGCAACGTGTTCCAGGACCGCATCTCGCGGGAGAAGACCCTGGTGCGCAAGCTGCGCGAGGCCCGCGTCGCGCTGGAGCTGGAGCGGACCTACTCCAAGGACCGCATCCTCGAGCTGTACCTCAACCAGATCAGCTTCAACGGCGCCTTCGGCGTCGAGGCCGCGGCGCAGCGCTACTTCGGCAAGTCGGCCCGCGACCTCTCCATTCCGGAGGCCGCGCTGCTGGCCGCGCTCCCCAAGGCGCCCGCGCGCTACAATCCGCGCCGCTATCCGGCGCGCGCGGTGCAGCGGCGCAACGTGGTCCTCGAGCTGATGCGCCAGCAGGGCTACCTCACGGCGGCGCAGGCGGAGGAGGCCGAGGCCTACCCGCTCACCCTGTCCGCGCGCCAGGACTACGGCGACGTGGCGCCGTACTTCATCGAGTGGATCCGGGAGCAGCTCGACGCGCGGTTCGGCCGCGACCTGTACGAGAAGGGCTACCGGATCTACACCACGCTCGACCTCGACATGCAGCAGGCGGCCGAGCGGACGCTCGAGGCCCAGCTCGAGGCGATCGAGGCCGGCGCCTACGGCCGCTTCCAGCACAAGACCTACGCGCAGTACGTGGCGGCGGCCACCGGGAACGAGACCGAGGAGCAGACCTCCACGCCGTACCTCCAGGGCGCGATGGTGGCGATGGACACCACCGGGGCCGTGCGGGCGATGGTCGGGGGGCGGGACTTCGACGACTCGAAGTTCAACCGGGCCACGCAGGCCGAGCGCCAGCCGGGCTCGACCTTCAAGCTGTTCGTGTACTCGGCCGCGCTGCGCTCGGGCCACTCGCCGGAGGAGATGCTGCCCGACTCGGCGATCGCGCTGCCCATGTCCGACGGCACGATCTGGGAGCCGCACAACTTCGAGCAGGAGGAGTCGCCGGGGCCGATCACCCTGCGGCGCGCGCTGGCGCTGTCGATCAACCTGGTCACGATCCGCCTGGGCATGGAGCTCGGGGTGGACGCCGTGGTGAGCGAGGCGCAGCGCTACGGGCTCTCGACCCAGGTGCCCGCGGTGCCGTCCATGTTCATCGGGTCGGCCAGCGTGATCCCGCTCGAGATGGTCTCGGCGTACACGGCGCCGCCCACGCTGGGCGTGCGCGCGGCGCCATTCGCCGTGGTCCGGGTCGAGGACGCGGACGGCAAGGTGCTGTGGGAGCAGCAGCCGCGGCGCGAGCGGGTGATGTCGACCGACCAGTCCTACGTGCTGAACGACATGCTGCGCGACGTGCTGCGCTACGGCACCGGGGCCGGGGCGGTCAAGCGCTCGGGGTTCGACGTGCCCGCGGGCGGCAAGAGCGGCACCACCAACGACTACACGGACGTGTGGTTCATCGGCTACACCCACGAGCTGGTGGCGGGCTTCTGGATGGGGTTCGACAACCCGCAGACCATCAAGAGCAACGCGCAGGGCGGGCTGCTGGTGGCCCCGGCGTGGGCGAGCTTCATGAAGGAAGTGTACGAGCGCCGGCCGCCGGCGACCGACTGGGTGCGGCCCACCGGCATGGTGCAGCGCGAGATCGACGTCCAGAGCGGCAAGCTGGCCACCCCCTACTGTCCGCCGGCGTCGCGCCGCTGGGAGGTGTTCGCGCCCGACGCGGTGCCGACGGAATTCTGCCCGCTGCACACCGGGCCGAACGCGGCCCCGGCCGCGCCCGCGGCGGCGGCGCCGGCACCGCCCGCCGATGGCGGCGTCAAACCCCCGAAGCGGCCGCGCACCGGCGGCTGAGCCGGCCGCGGCCCTGCGCGTGAGCGCGCGGTGGGTGCTGCCCGTGGGCGGCCCCCCCGTGGCGGACGGCGCGGTGCTGGTGGGCGCCGACGGGCGCATCGCCGCGGTGGGCCCGGAGGCCGCGGTGCCGCGGCCGGCCGGCGCCGCCGCGCTCGCCCTCGGCGACGCGGCGCTGCTGCCGGGACTGGTCGACGCGCACTGCCATCTCGAGCTGACCGCGCTGCGGGGCCTGGTGCGCGACCTGCCGTTCCCCGCCTGGCTGCAGACCGTCCGCGCCCTCAAGCGCGCCCTGGATCCGGAGGCCCTCCGCGCCTCGACCCGCTGGGGCGTGCTGGAGGGCTTCGCGGCGGGCATCACCACCTTCGGCGACACCGGCTCGGGGCAGCAGGTGGCGCCGGCCCTGGCCGCGCTCGGCGGCCGCGGCGTCGCCTACCACGAGGTGTACGGCCCCGATCCCGCGCAGTGCGCGGAGGTGGTGGCCGGGCTCGAGCGCGCGCTGGACGAGCTCGCGCCGTGCGCCTCCGACCGGGTGACCGTGGGCCTGGCTCCGCACGCACCGTACACGGTGTCCGAGCCGCTGCTCGCCGCGGTCACGGCCGTCGCCGCGACCCGGGGCCTCAAGACCGCGATGCACGTCGCCGAGTCGCGAGAGGAGCGCGAGCTGGTGGAGGAGGCGCGCGGCCCGTTCGCCGACGACCTGCGCGCGCGCGGGATCCGGGTGGACGCTCGCGGGATGACGATCGTGCGCTGGCTCGAGCGCGTCGGGTTCCTGGCGCGGCGGCCGCTCCTCATCCACTGCGTCACGGCGGGGGCGGACGATTTCCGCATCGCCCGGCGCCTCGGAGCGACGGCCGTGCACTGCCCGTGGTCGAACGCCGTGCTCGGGCACGGCCGGGCCGACCTCCGCGCGATGCGCGGCGCGGGCCTCGCCGTCGGCCTCGGGACCGACTCGGTGGCGGCCGGAGGGCGCCTCGACCTGTTCGCCGAGGCGCGGCTCGCGGCGACCGGCGTCGCGCTGGCGCCGCGCGAGATGCTGCGCCTCATGACGGCGGACGGCGCCGCGGCTCTCGGCCTCGCGGACGCCGGCACCCTGACGCCGGGCGCGTGGGGCGACCTGGCGGCCGTGGATCTGTCCGGGCCCGCCTTCGCCGCGGCCCGCGACGTGGAGGAGGCCGTGGCGTGGGGCGCGACCGCGTCCGACGTGACCCTCGCGGCGGTGGCCGGCCGCGTGGTCTACGACCGCGGCCGGTTCCCCGGGGTCGCGCTGGCGGCCGAGCGCGACGGGTACGCGCGCGCGGCGGCCGCCGTGTCGCGCGCGCCGGCTCCCGGCGGTATGTTGGCGCGGTCCTGACGACGAGGAGCGGATGAAAGCCCAGCGGCACGCGGCGATCCTGCGCCTGGTGCGCGAGCACTCCATCCCGAGCCAGGAGCGGCTGCGCGCGCTGCTGACGCACGCCGGCTTCGACGTCACCCAGGCCACGCTGTCCCGCGACATCCACGAGCTCGGCCTCGTGAAGCAGCAGGACGCCGACGGCGCCCTGTTCTACGCCGCGCCGCCGGAAGAGACCGTGCCCTCGCCCACGCTCGCCGGCTTCGTGCCCTCGCTGCTGCTCCGGTCGGACGGCGTCGGGCCGCTGCTGGTGATCCGCACCCCGACCGGCGGGGCCGGCGCCCTGGCCGCCGCGCTCGACCGCGAGGCCTGGCCGGAGGTGCTCGGGACCCTGGCCGGCGACGACACCGTCCTGATCGTGACCCGCAGTCCCGCGGCGCGGCGCAAGCTGGCGCGCCGGCTCGCCGACTACACCGCGCCGAGGCATTGAACCCCCCGCCACGCGCCTGTATGTTTATGCGTTGCTTTGCATAAACAGCCGTTTCCTCAGCGAAGGGTCGCGGTCATGGCACAGCGCGTGGTGCTGGCGTACTCCGGCGGGCTCGACACGTCGGCCATCGTTCCCTGGTTGCGCGAGCGGTACGGCGCGACCGTCCTGTGCGTCGCCGTGGACGTCGGGCAGGGCACGGGCGAGCTGAAGGGGATCGAGGAGAAGGCGCGCCGCTCGGGCGCCGAGTCGTGCGTCGTCGAGGACGTGCGCGACCGGTTCGTCCGCGAGTTCATCTGGCCCACGCTGAAGGCGGGCGCGATCTACGCCCGGACCTACCTGCTGGGGACGTCGATGGCCCGGCCGCTCATCGCCGAGCGCCAGGTGGCGCACGCGCGGCGGGTCGGGGGCACGGCCCTCGCCCACGGCTGCACCGGCAAGGGCAACGACCAGGTGCGCTTCGAGCTGACCTACGCCGCGTTCGCGCCGGACCTCCCGGTCATCGCGCCGTGGCGGGAGTGGGAGTTCCGCGGCCGCGAAGACCTGCTGGCCTACCTGAAGACGAAGGGCGTCCCCACCACGGCGAGCGCCGAGAAGCCGTTCAGCCGCGACCGCAACCTGTGGCACATCTCGCACGAGGGCGGCGTCCTCGAGGACCCGTGGACCGAGCCGCCGGCCGACATGTACGTGCTCACCCGCTCGCCCCAGGACGCGCCGGACATCCCGGCCGTGGTCACGGTCGGTTTCGAGGCCGGCGAGCCGGTGTCGCTGGACGGGGAGGCGATGGCCCCGGTGGCCCTGCTGGAGACGCTGAACGCCCTCGCGGCGGAGCACGGCGTGGGGCGCGCCGACGTGGTGGAGGACCGGCTGGTCGGCATGAAGTCGCGCGGCGTGTACGAGACGCCGGGCGGGACGGTGCTGTTCCAGGCGCACCGCGAGCTGGAGCAGCTGGTCCTGGACCGGCGCAGCCTGGCGCTGGCCGACGACCTCGGGCGGCGCTATGCTGATCTGGTGTACGACGGCCGCTGGTGGACGCCCGAGCGCGAGGCGCTCGACGCCCTGGTCGGCTCGCTGCAGCGCTACGTCACGGGGAGCGTGCGCATGAAGCTGTACAAGGGCGGCCTGCAGGTGGTCGGCCGCTCCTCGCCCCTGTCGCTGTACCACGAGGGCCTCGCGACCTTCGGCGCCGACGACGTGTACCGTCAGAGCGACGCCGAGGGCTTCATCCGGCTGTACGGGCTCGCCGTGCGGACCGCGGCCGAGCGGGGCCGGCGGCTCGGCGCCCGGCACGCGGAGGCCGCCGACTGAGCCCGAGGCCCGTTCGCGCGCTCGTCGTCGGCGCGTCGGGCTTCCTGGGCTCGCGCCTCCTCGCGCTCGCCCCCCGCGACGTGGACCTGGCCGGCACCGGCGGGCGCCGCCCGGTCCGGCCCGGCAACTGGCGGGAGCTGCACGTCGATCTCACCGCGCCGTCGGCCGTGCGCACGCTGGTCGAGCAGGAGCGGCCGTCGGTGGTCTTCTTCTGCGCCTACGACAAGTCCAACAGTGCCGTCACCGTGGACGCCGCGGTCGGCGCGGCGCGGGCGGCGCTCGCCGCCGGCGCGCGGTTCGTGCTGTTCTCGACCGACATGGTGTTCGACGGCCGGAGCGGCGGCTACAGCGAGCAGAGCGTCGTTGCGCCGATCGAGACCTACGGCGCGATGAAGGCCGAGGCGGAGGCGCTGGTGCGCGCCGAGCACCCCAACGCCCTGGTGGTGCGGACCTCGCTCCTGGTCGGCGAGAGCGGGATCATGCTGCGGCCCGCCTACGAGTGCGAGAGCCTGGTGCGCGGCCGGCGCGTGGAGCTGTACCGCGACGAGTGGCGCAGCGCGACCTTCGTCGACGACGTGGCGCGGGCCGCCTGGGAGCTCGCGACCCTCGAGGTCACGGGCGTCTACCACGTCGCGGGGCCCGAGCGGCTGTCGCGGGTCGAGATCGGCCGCCTCGTCTGCGCCCTGTATCGCTTCGATCCCGCGCTGATCGTGGAGACCGACCGCCCGTCGTCGCGTCCGCGGGACACGTCGCTCGACTCCCGCCGCGCGGCGGCGCTGCTGGGCTGGGCGCCGCGCCCCCTGTCGGAGCTGGTCCACGTCCCGGTCGCCGCGCGTGCCTGAGCCGTCGCACGTCATGTGGGGCGGCCGGTTCGCGGTGCCGATGGATCCGCGCCTCGACCGCCTCAACCGCAGCCTCCCGGTGGACCGCCGCCTGTGGCGCGAGGACCTGGCCACCAACCGGGCGTGGGTGTGCGCGCTGGAGCGCTGCCGGGTGCTCGCCGCGGCGGAGCGCGAGACCCTGCTGGCCGGCCTCGCGCGGGTCGAGGCCGCGCTCGCGGCGGGCGCCGCGGATGCGGCGGGCGACGAGGACATCCACTCCCTGATCGAGCGGCTGCTCGGCGAGACCGTGGGTCCGGTGGCGGGCAAGCTCCACACCGGCCGGTCCCGCAACGACCAGATGGCCACCGACCTGAGGCTGTGGACGGTGGCCGCCCTGGCCAGGCTCGACGCGGCCCTCGCGTCGCTGGCGCGCGCGCTGATCGCCCAGGCGGAGCGCGGGATGGACGCGCTGATGCCCGCCTACACCCACACCCAGCGGGCGCAGCCGGTCCGGATGGCGCACTGGGCGCTCGCCCACGTGTGGCCGCTGGCCCGCGACCGCGGCCGGATCGGCGAGGCGCGCCGGCGCGCGGCCGTGCTGCCCCTGGGCTCGGGGGCCGTCGCCGGCTCCGGCTTCGCCGTGGACCGGCAGCGGCTCGCCGCCGACCTCGGCTTCGCGGAGGTGAGCGCCAACTCCATGGACGCGGTGGGCGACCGCGACTTCGCCGTCGAGGCGGTGTTCGCCGCGACGCTGGCCGGCACGCACCTCTCGCGGCTCGCGGAGGACCTGGTGCTCTTCTCGTCGGCCGAGTTCGGCTTCGTGAAGCTCGGCGAGGCGTTCACGACGGGCAGCAGCCTGATGCCGCAGAAGCGCAACCCCGACGCGCTGGAGCTGGTGCGCGGCGCCGCGGGCCAGCTGCTGGGGCGGCTGGTGGGCCTGGTGGCCACGCTCAAGGCGATGCCGACCGGCTACCAGAAGGACCTGCAGGAGAACAACGCGGCGCTGTTCGAGGCGCTGGACCTGGCCGAGCAGGCGGCCGCGCTGCTCGCGGGCGTGGTGGAGACGATGACGCCGGATCCCGCCCGCATGGCGGCGGCGCTCGAGCCGGCGGTGCTCGCGACCGACCTGGCCGACCTGCTGGTGCAGGGCGGCATGGCCTTCCGCGAGGCGCACGGCGTGGTGGGGGCGCTGGTGCGGCGGGCCGAAGAGCTGCACGTCGCGCTCGACCGGGTGGGGGCCGAGGAGGCCGCGCGGCTCTCGCCGGCCCTGCCCGCGGCGCTCGCGGCGCTGGGCGGACCCGAGGCGGCGGTGGAGCGGCGCCGGCTCCCGGGCGGCACCGCGCGGGACGCCGTCGCCGCCCAGCTCGCGGCCGCCCGGGCGGCCGTCGCGTCGTGACGGACGCGTCACCCGGCGGCGGCCGCGCTTGCCGCCGGACCGGTGGCGCGCTAGGTTGAAACTCGGGTGCCGGGTAGGGCACCCTTGGGACGTGGTGGTGAAGACATCCGTAGCACCCGCAGCATCCCGTCCCGTTCGCCCCGAGCGAGACGGGATTTGTTGTGTGTGGGTGTGCGGCTGAGCCTCGGAGGGTGTTCCGGGTGCGATGCCTCGCGTTGAATGCGTCGTTCGAACCGCTCACCATGGTACCGGTGCGGCGGGCGCTGCGGCTCGTGATCGACGGCAAGGCCGAGATCGTCGAGTCCGACGCCGGCCGCCTCGCGCGCTCGGCGCACCTCTCCATCCCGCGGCCCGCCGTCATCCGGCTGGTCAAGTTCGTCCACGTGCCGCGGCGCTTCCGCCGCCAGGTGACCAACACCTTCCTGTTCGCCCGCGACGGCTACCGGTGCCAGTTCTGCGCGCGCTCCGCGGCGCAGCTCCGGCCGCGCGAGTGCCTCACGCGCGACCACCTGGTCCCGCTCTCGCGCGGCGGCACCAACGCCTGGACCAACGTCGTGACGGCGTGCTCGAGCTGCAACGCCCGCAAGGGCAGCCACCTGCCCGAGGAGCTGGGCATGCACCCGCTCCGGCCGCCGGTCGAGCCGCACTTCGTCCACCTCGCGTGGGCGGTGCGCCGGCTCACGCCGACCCAGGCCAAGTACATCCGCCTCTTCTACGGGGCCGAGGTCCTCGCCGAGCTGTCCGGCCTGTAGGGCTCCCGCTTCCCGCTGCGCATCCCGGAAAACGAAGGTGCCCGACTCGGAAGTCGGGCACCACACGGCCGGCCGCGGTCAATGGCTGACTTAGCCCTTACGTGTGGCGCCCGATGCTTCCGACGGTGGGGTGACAACGGTGCTCGGGCCCTTCTCAGGCTGGATCGAAAGGGACGGGGCCGGGAATGCGAGCACCGGGCAGGCACATCCAGCGATCACGCGCTCGAACGCGTGACCGGAGATCTCGGGACCGGCGACGAGCAGCGACGCGCCCGACGGCACGGCCTGGTCGGGGCCGAGCGTCGCGACGCGCAGCGGGACGGGGATCAGCGCGCGCGCCCGGGCCTCGAGCGCGGCGCCGTCGCGGCCGCCGGTGATCAGGGTTGGCTGGTCGAACATCCGCGGCGCCGACGGGTCGAACGGCCCCGGCAGCACCAGCAGCGGCACGTGCGACTCCTCCAGCAGCAGCCGCAGCGTCGCGCCGATGGTGCGCTCGCGCGTCTCCAGCGAGCAGCGCACGCCTACCACGAGCACCTGGCTCGTCCGCAGCTCGGCGAGCGACGTGAGCCAGCGCACCCGGTCGCCGCGCTTGAGGGCGATCTCCGCCTCCACCTCGCGCGCCGACAGCTGCACCGCCAGCCGGTCG
>Ga0187777_10000488_pt1 | contig 27217 bp, 22 predicted proteins | sample 1015_Q2_SP5_10_M_FD_132416 | JGI IMG/M metagenome (GOLD analysis project Ga0187777, IMG submission 132416) | Tropical peat soil microbial communities from peatlands in Department of Meta, Colombia - 1015_Q2_SP5_10_MG | ecosystem: Environmental > Terrestrial > Soil > Wetlands > Peat | place... | reverse complement strand
CCACGAGACGTTCGCCGGCCACCGCGAGCCCCTCGCGACTCGTCGCGAGGATGCGGACACCAGGGCAGCGGCGCAAGGTCTCCGCCGCCAGCCACGCCGCGTCGGCCAGCAGGTGCTCGCAGTTGTCGAGCACGACGAGCAGCTCGCGGTCGCGCAGGAACTCCACGATGCTCTCGGCCATCGACCGATTCTCACGCTCGCGGGCGCCCAGCGCGTCGCCGACGAGCTGGAACATCAGCTCGCCGTCGCTCGCGGCCGCGAGCTCGCAGAACCAGACGCCGTCGGAGTAGTGCGCGAGCACCTCCGCCGCGACCTGCAACGCGAGGCGGGTCTTCCCGACCCCGCCGACGCCGGTGAGGGTGACGAGTCGGGCGTCGCCGAGCATGTCGACCACGTCGGCCAACTCCGCGTCACGTCCGACGAACGACGTGAGCTGCACGGGGAGATTGCTCGGGAGGGTGTCGAGCGATTGCACCAGCGCGAACTCGCGTTCGAGGCCGGTCGCGCACACCTGGAAGATGCGAGATGCCTGGGTGAGATCCCGCAGCCGGTGTTCGCCGAGGTCGAGGAGCTGGAACTCGTGCGCGCCACCGTCGCCCAGCACGCGTTCAGTGGCGTCCGATACCAGGAGCTGCCCGCCGTTCGCGGCCGCCATCAAGCGGGCGGCGCGGTTGGGCGCGGTGCCGAAGTAGTCGCCGTCGCGGAACTGCGACTCCCCGGTGTGGACGCCCATCCGGACGAGCAACGCGTTGACCCCCTCCCACCGCTCGGAGGCGAGCGCCCGCTGGGCGTCGATGCCGGCGTCGACGGCGTCGTGCGCGGTGGTGAACACCGCGTGGAACCCGTCGCCGGTGCCCTTCACGACGAAGCCGCCGTGCGCGGCGACCGCGCCCTGGATGATCTCGTCGTGGCGGGTCAGCGCGGCCCGCATCGCGTGGGGTTGCTCCTCCCAGAGACGCGTCGAGCCGACGAGATCGGTGAACAGGAACGTCACCGTTCCCACCGGCATGTTCGTCGACGACATCCTCAGTGCCCTCCCGGGGTCAAAGTAGATCACCGGCGGCGAGTGATCCACGGCGAGGGCGCCGGCGAAGAGCACCACCGACCTCGAGGATGCGGGGGAATCGAGATGCGTCGCGTCGCCGCCGTGCCGGCCGTTGTCGTGGGCGTCACTCTGATCGAGGTTCACGATCGGCGAACATCTCTTCGCGCGTTCGCAGGACGCCGAGACGATCTCGAAGCAGTACATCACGGCTGATGTCGAGGGCCGGAGTGACCACGTGAGTCGGCGCGCACGACCGAGGGCGGTCGGGGTGGAACAATCCTCCTCGTGCCCTCGCCTCTCGGCATCGAGCTGAACGGACTCGACAAGTCGTTCGGCGCCGTGCACGCGGTGCGCGGCATCGACGTCGCCATCCCCGTGGGCGAGACGGTGGCCCTGCTCGGCCCCAACGGTGCCGGGAAGTCCACCACCATCGACATGGTGCTCGGGTTGCTGCCACCCGACCGCGGGCGGGTGCGCGTGTTCGACAAGACCCCGGACGAGGCGGTTCGGGCCGGCGCGGTCGGCGCGATGCTCCAGGGCGGGTCGCTCATCCGCGACCTCACGGTGCGCGAGCTGGTGACGATGGTGGCGTCGTTGTACCCGCACGCGTCCGATGTGGACGAGACGATGGCGCGCACCGGCATCACCGACATCGGCGGGCGCCGCACCCAGCGGCTGTCGGGTGGCCAGACGCAGCGCGTGCGGCTCGCCGTCGCGCTCGTCTCCGACCCCGAGCTGCTCGTGCTCGACGAGCCCACCGTCGCGCTCGACGTCGAGACCCGGCGCCGGTTCTGGTCGATGATGCGCGACTTCGTCGCCGGCCAGAAGACCCTGCTCTTCGCCACGCACTACCTCGAAGAGGCCGACGAGTACGCCGACCGCATCATCCTGATGGCGAACGGGCAGATCGTGGCCGACGGCCCGTCGAACGAGATCAAGGCGTCGGTGAGCATGCGCACGATCCGGGCCACCGTCCCGAGCGCTCGCGTCGACGAGCTCGCGACGCTGCCCGGCGTGTCGGGCGCCGAGCCGCGGGGCGACGCGGTGCTGCTCACGTGCGCCGACTCCGATGCCGCGCTGCGAGCGTTGCTCGCCCGCTACCCGGAAGCTCACGACATCGAAGTGCGCGGCGCCGGCCTGGAAGAGGCGTTCCTCGAGCTGACCGGCGACGCAGAGAGCGAGCAGATGTGAGCGCGGCCACGTACACGCGCTACGAGCTGGTCCGCACCTTCCGCAACGTGCGGTTCATGCTGCTGTCGCTCGTGTTCCCGCTGACGTTGTTCCTCCTCGTCGCCGCGCCGAACCGCAACCAGACCCTCGGCGGGCTCTCGTTCCCCCTCTACTACATGACCGGCATGGTGGCCTGGGGGACGATGGCCGCCATGTTGTCGTGCGGCGCGCGCATCGCGGTCGAGCGCTCGGTGGGATGGAACCGCCAACTCCGCATCACGCCGCTCACGACGCGCGCGTACTTCCGCGCCAAGATCAGCACCGCGTACGCGCTCGCGTCGCTCACGATCGTGGCCCTGTACGTCTCGGGCATCGCACTCGGCGTGCACATGTCCGTCGGGCGCTGGCTCACCATGACGGGACTCATCCTCGTGGGCCTGGTGCCGTTCGCGGTGCTCGGCATCCTCCTCGGCCACCTGCTCACACCGGAGGCGGTCGGTCCCGCGATCGGCGGGATGACGGCGCTGCTCGCGCTGCTCGGGGGCGCGTACGGCCCGGTCGCGACGAGCGGGGTGCTGCACGACCTCGTACAGCTGCTGCCCTCCTACTGGCTGGTGCAGGCCGCGCACACCGCGGTGGGCGCGAACGCATGGGGCGCGAAGGGTTGGACGGTGATCGCAGTGTGGACGGTCGTCCTCGGCCGCTTGGCCGCGGTCGCCTACCGGCGCGACACGAAACGCGTCTGACCCCGGCCGCGCGCCGTCCCTTCAGAGCTCGATTTCCGGGTACAGCGGGTGCGCGGTCAGCAAGTCGGCGACGCGCGAGCGCGCCTGCCCCGCCACCTGCTCGTCGAGGCGGAACTGCACGAGCGACGGCTTCCCCCGGTTTCGTCCCGACGCGATCACGCCCGGTGCAGTCTCGTGGAGCACGGTTGCGAGCACGTCGGCGATCTCGATCATCTCGTCGGCCCGCATCCCGAGCGTCGTCACCGCAGGGGTACCGAGGCGCAGGCCGCTCGTGTACCACGCGCCGTTGCTCTCGTCGGGCACGACGTTGCGGTTCAGCGTGACGCCCGCGGCACGGACGGCCGCCTCCGCCTGCCGGCCGTTGAGCCCGAACTTCCGCACGTCGACGAGCACGAGATGGTTGTCGGTACCGCCGGTCACGACGGGGACGCCGCGCGCGACCAGCGCCTCGGCCAGGGTGCGCGCGTTCTCGACCACCGCCGCCGCGTAGTCGGCGAACGACGGCTGCGAGGCCTCGGCGAGCGCGACCGCCTTCGCCGCCATCACGTGCGGCAGCGGACCGCCGAGCACCAACGGGCAGCCGCGGTCGACGAATTCGGCCAGCTCGCGCCGGCAGAGCACGAGTCCGCCGCGAGGGCCGCGCAAGGTCTTGTGCGTCGTGGTCGTCACCACGTGCGCGTGCGGCACGGGGTCGTGGTCACCGGTGAGCACCCTTCCCGCCACCAGCCCCGCGAAGTGTGCCATGTCGACCATGAGCGTGGCGCCGACCTCGTCGGCGATCTCGCGCATCACCGCGAAGTTCACGAGCCGGGGGTAGGAGCTGTAGCCCGCGATCAGCACCAACGGCCGCTCCGCGTGCGCGCGCCGCCTGACCTCGTCGTAGTCGAGCAGGAACGTGTCCGGGTCCACACCGTACGAGCGGTGGCGGAACAGCTTGCCCGAGATGTTCGGCCGGAAGCCGTGCGTGAGATGGCCGCCCGACTGGAGCGCCATGCCGAGCAGCGTCTGGTTGCCGAGCTCCGCGCGGAGCCGCTCCCAGTCGTCGTCGCCGAGGTCGTTGACGTGCCCGACATCCAGCCGCTCGAGCGCGGGCGCTTCGACGCGCTGCGACAGGATCGACCAGAAGGCGACGAGGTTGGCGTCGATCCCGCTGTGCGGCTGCGCGTACGCGTGGTCGGCGCCGAACAGCGCGCGGGCCAACTCGTCGGCGCGCGACTCGACGGTGTCGACGTTGTCACAACCTGCGTAGAGGCGGTGCCCGGGCGCGCCCTCCGCGTACTTGTCGCTCAACCAGTTCCCCATGGCCAGCAACACCGCGGGGCTGGCGAAGTTCTCGCTCGCGATCAGCTTGAGGTGCGTGCGCTGGTCGGACAGTTCCTGCAGCACCGCGCCGGCGACCTCGGGGTCGACCTGCCCGATCGTGTCGAGCGCGGCCGCGAACGCGACGGTCTCGAGCGAGAGCGGTTCGGTGTCGATCCCGAACCGGGTGAGGTAGTCGTGCAGGAGCGTGCCGGCGGTCATCGTGGGCTCCTTGCTCGTCGAACTCGGCAACGGCCCAGGCGTTCGGCTTCGCATCTCGAGGTCGCTCCCCGGTGGTCGATTCCACCTCGCAACGCCAGTCACGACCCGCCCGAGAGGCTACCCGTCCCGCCGACGGTTGCTTCTACGATGTGCGCCGTGACGGATACCACCGCGACCGACGAGACCGCGGCGGCGTTCGAGCCGGAGCTGGAGCGCCACCGCGCCGAGCTCACCGGCCACTGCTATCGCATGCTCGGCTCCGCGTTCGAGGCCGAGGACGCGGTGCAGGAGACGCTCGTACGGGCATGGCGGGGCATCGACCGGTTCGAGGGCCGCGCCGCCCTCCGCACGTGGCTCTACCGCATCGCCACCAACGTCTGCCTCGACATGCTCGGCAGCCGGCAGCGGCGCGCCCGGCCGATGGACCTGGCCGGGCCGTCGGCGGCCGACTCGCCCCTGTCGCAGCTCCCCGAGGTCACCTGGATCGAGCCCGTCCCCGACGGCCGCGTGCTCTCGGCCGACGCCGACCCCGCCGAACGCGCGGTCGAACGCGAGACCATCCGCCTCGCCTTCGTCGCCGCGCTCCAGCTCCTCCCGCCCAAGCAGCGGGCGGTCCTCATCCTGCGCGACGTCGTGCGGTGGCAGGCGACCGAGGTCGCCGAGCTCCTCGGTACGAGTGACGCGTCGGTCAACAGCGCGCTGCAGCGAGCGCGTTCGACACTTGCGACGCGCGACGTCGCAGCCACGGTCGCCGACGCCCCGGCACACACGATGGACGACACGCAGCGCGACCTGCTCGAACGGTATGTCGACGCGTTCGAGCGTTACGACATGGACGCGCTCACGTCGCTCCTCCACCAGGACGCCATGCAGTCGATGCCTCCGTACGAGCAGTGGCTCCAGGGACGGTCCGAGATGGTGCAGTTCTGGGTTGGACCGGGTGCGGGCTGCCGGGGGTCGCGTCTCGTGCCCGTCCGCGCCAACGGTCGGCCCGCGTTCGGCCAGTACCGCCCGAGCACGGTGCGCCCCGGCGGTCACGACCCGTGGTCGCTGCAGGTCGTCGAGATCCGCGACGACCGAGTGCAGGAGCTCACGTTCTTCCTCGACACCGCCCGCCTCTTCCCGCTGTTCGGCCTCCCACCGCGGCTCGATCCGTAGCGCGCGGCGTGGACGCCATCAGCCACGACGAACTGGTGCGTCGCTCGTTCGAGCGCCAGACCGCGCTCTTCGCGGGGCCGGACGCGATCTTCGCGATGCGGGCCGAGTCGACCGTCTCGTGGGTCGAGCCGCTCGACGCCGACATGATCCTGCTCGACGTCGCGTGCGGCGCCGGACACGTCGCGGAGGCCCTCGCGCCGTACGTCCGCCAGGTAGTGGGGATCGACCTCACGCAGGTGCTCCTCGACCTCGGGAACGACCGCCTGCGCGGAACCGCCGTCGGCAACGTGCTGCTGCAACGAGGCAACGCCAACGACCTGCCCTTCGTCGACGACTCGTTCGATCTCGTGGTCTGCCGCAGCTCGGTCCACCACTTCCCCGATCCCGAACCGCCGATGCGCGAGATGGCGCGCGTGTGCCGTCCGGGTGGGCGGGTCGTCGTGTCCGACATGGTGGTGCCGAACGACGGCGTCCGCGTCGCGTTCGACGAGCTGCACACCGCCATGGATCCCTCGCACGCTCGCGCCCTCCTCGAGCAGGAGCTCGCCGAGCTCATGGCGCGGGTCGTCGGCCCGTTGACGCACGGCACTACGAACACGTCGGTCTTCCCCATCGACGTCATGCTCACCGACGTCGCGGACCGCGACGCGGTGATGGCCCGGCTACAGGACGAGCTCGCGGGAGGCGCGCCCACCGGCTTCTCGCCCGAACTGCACGACGACGAGTTGCGCGTGGCGTTCACCGGCACCGTCATCCACGCCCAGACCGATCCCGGTTAGTCGCGGGCGACGCCCGGACCGAGACGACGGCGCAGCTCGGCGTCGTACTCGCGCATCGCCGGGCCCGCGTACCGCTCCTTGAGCGAGGTCAGCTTCGGGTAGCCGGCGTCGCGCTCGGCGTCCCACTCGTCGGCGAAGCGGCCGCTCTCGATGTCGTCGGCGAGCTCGCGCATCTTCGGCATGAAGTCGAGATGGTCGTAGCTCCCGCGCCGGGTGAGCTGGCCGTACTGCGACGTCGGCGAGTGGAACTCGGACTGGACCGCGTACCCCACTTCGCGCATCAGGCGGTACGTGCGCTCCACCTCTCCCGACAGCACGAGCTCGGTGACGATCGCCTCGTTCGGGATGCCGTGCTCGATCATCGTCGTGACGAAGGCGTTGTTCACGGCACTGAGCGCCGGCGAGAGCACCTGCTCCACCCCGAGGTCGAGCACGGCTTCCTGCATGGGCGTCATCTCGATCGCCCCCTGGCGCAGCCCGCCGATCGCCCGCGCGATTCCCAACACGCGTGCCAGGGCGCGCCCGGTCCGGTCGCGGTGCACACCGACGGCAGTGATGAAGCCGACGCCCTCCTCGTAGCAGAGGCGCACCTCGGGCCCGAGCATGCGGGGCGCGACCATGCCCACGTCGCCCGGCGGGTCGAGCCGGTCGAACGCGAGCGTGTACCCGCTCGCGACGATCACGCACGAGTCGGCGCGCGGTTCGATCGGGAGGAGCGGCACGATGTCATCGGGCACGAGGATGCAGATGATGTCGGCGTCGCTCGCCGCCTCGAGGTCGTGCGCTTCGAAGCCGTCGGCGATCGCCCGCTCACGCGTGTCGTCCCGCCGGACGCACACACTCGGCCGGCACCCGCTGTCGCGCAGGTTGAGCGCCCACGACCGGCCCTGGTTGCCGTAGCCCACGACGGCGATGCGCTCGCCCGCGATCGCCGCCAGGTCGCCGTCGGACTCGTAGTAGATGGTCGTCATGGAAGGATCCTCCTCGCCGCGCTCACTCGAAGGCGCCGCCGCGCTTGATGGTGGGGAGCTCGCCGTGTCCGATCTTCTCCGCGCGCTGCATCATGAGCTCGCCACTCGACTCGACGCCGAGCTGGATGATGAATTTGCCGTCGCGTATCCCTTGCAGCACCGAGTGGCCGAGCTCGACGAGGTCGGCCACTCGCACGCCGCGCTCCTCCATCTGCTTCTTGTGCTCCTGGTAGTCCCATTGCTGGTCGACGTGCGGGTGCTCACGCTGGAGCTCGGCCGGGCGGTTGCGGCCGCTGTTCCAGAGCCGCGTCTCGAGCAGGCCGTTGCCGCCCGGGTAGAACACCGCCGCGCGCAAATTGGTGGCCTCGTTGATCAGTGAGTTGGCGAGCGACTCGGTGTAGGTGGAGACCGCGGCCTTCGACGCCGCGTACACACCCAGGTCGGGGAGCGGCTGGAACCCGCCGTCGCCGGACGACGTGTTCACGATCCACCCCTCCTCCCCACCCGCGATCATCCGCGGCACGAACGCGGCGACGCAGTGGCCGACGCCGAAGACGTTCACGCCGAAGCACCAGGTCCAGTCGTTGGGCGTCCAGTTCCAGGGCTTCGCCACGCCGCCGCCGCCGACGCCCGCGTTGTTGAAGAGGAGGTGGCACACGCCGTAGCGGTCGTAGACCTGCTGCGCGCACGCCTCCACGGAGCCGGGCCTCGACACGTCGGTGACGACGCCCGACACCTCGCCCTTCCCCTCGAGGAGGGCGAGGGTCTCGTCGAGCACCGCCTGCTCCACGTCGGCGACGACCACCCGGGCGCCCTCCTGGAGCAGCGCCTCCACGAGGCCGGCCCCGATGCCGCTCGCCCCGCCCGTGACCACCGCGACCTTGCCGGAGAAGTCCTGCACCGACCACCACCTCCAACCTCACCGCTCCGCAACCCCGAGTGACCCCCGGTGCACTCCGGGCAACCGGGTCGCGGGCCCCCGTGTCGGCCCGCCGGCGGACGGTACTGCCGGGCGATTTGGCCCGCAACCAATCCCGAACTTGCATTCCATCGTTAACTTATCTAGGTTAAGCTATCGACCGTCAGAGGCGGGAGGCCCCCCATGTTCAGCCGACTCGGACACTTCACCGTCCGCCACCGGAAGTCGATCCTCGTCGCCGCCGTTCTCTTCGTCGTCATCTCCTTCGTGGTGGCGGGCGGGGTCGCCGACCGCCTCACCTCGGGCGGTTTCCAGGATCCCCGGTCGGAGTCCGAGCGGGCCGCGGCGCTACTCCAGCGCGACTTCTCGACCGAGTACCCGAACGTACTCCTGCTCGTGACGGCCAAGCACGGGTCGGTCGACGACGCCGCGACCGCCGCCGCCGGCCGCCGGCTCACCGCCGAACTGGCCCGCCAGCCCGACGTACGGCAGGTCGTGTCGTACTGGAGCCTCGGCGACGTCCCGCCGCTCTCGAGCAAGGACGGTCGCCAGGCCCTCGTGCTCGGTGTCATCGGTGGCAGTGACGACCACGTGAACGACGTGGTCACGAAGCTCTCGCCCCGCTTCACCCGCGACACACCGGTCGTGAACGTCGGGGTGGGCGGCCGTGCCGAGGTCTTCCGACAGGTCGGCGACACGATCAAGAACGACCTGCGGCGCGCCGAGGGCATCGCGTTCCCGATCACGCTGGTGCTCCTCGTCGTGGTGTTCGGCAGCCTCGTGGCCGCCGGCCTCCCACTCCTCGTGGGCGTGCTGGCGATCGCCGGCTCGTTCCTCGCCCTCTACCTGGTGTCCGCTGTCACCGACGTGTCCGTGTACTCGCTGAACCTCGCGACCGCGCTCGGCCTCGGACTGGCGATCGACTACAGCCTCTTCGTCGTCTCGCGGTTCCGAGAAGAGCTCCGCAAGGGATTGGAGCCGCACGACGCGGTGGTCCGCACCGTCGAGACGGCCGGGCGTACCGCCGCCGGCGGAGCCTTCACCGTCGCGGTGGCGCTGCTCGCGCTCTGGATCTTCCCGATGGCGTTCCTGCGGTCGTTCGCGTACGCGGGCGTGGCGGTGGCGCTGCTCGCCGGTCTCGGGGCCGTCGTGGTGCTCCCCGCGCTGCTCGCGGTGCTCGGCCGGCGCGTCGACTCGCTCCGGCTCTTCCGCCACCGCGAGCCGAAGCCGGTCGGCGAGGGCGCCTGGCACCGGGTCGCCACCGTCGTGATGCGGCGCCCACTGCCGATCGCCACCGCCGTCGTGCTGTTCCTCCTCCTGCTGGGCACGCCGTTCCTCCGGCTCCAGATCGGGCTCCCCGACGACCGGGTGCTGTCGAGCAGCGTGTCGACGCGCCACGTCCAGGACCAGATCCGGGCCAATTTCACCTCCAACGAGACGGGCGCCCTCGAGGTGGTGGCACCCGATCTCGGCGATCCGCGGGCGCACGAGAACGCGATCACCGCGTACGCGACGTCGCTGTCGCGACTGCACGGCGTCGCACGCGTCGACGCGCTCACCGGCTCGTTCGTCGACGGCCGGCAGGTGCCGGTCCCCGACGAGGCCACCGCGCGTTTCGCGGCCGCTCGGGGCACGTGGTTGAACGTGGTGCCCTCGGTCGAACCCCTGTCGGCCGCAGGCGAGCAGCTCACGCACGACGTCCGCGACACGGCATCGCCCCTCGGGCGCGTCCTCGTCGCCGGCCAGCCGGCCCAGCTCGTCGACAGCAAGCACGCACTGTTCGAGAGCATGCCGTGGGCCGGGCTCTGGATCGCGCTCGCGACGTTCGTGCTCCTGTTCCTGATGTTCGGCAGCGTGCTCGTGCCGATCAAGGCCCTGGTCCTGAACATCCTGAGCCTCACCGCGACGTTCGGAGCGATGGTCTGGATCTTCCAGGAGGGCCACCTGTCGGGTGTGCTCGACTTCACCGCCACCGGCTCGCTCGCCGCGACCATGCCGATCCTCATGTTCTGCGTCGCGTTCGGGCTCTCGATGGACTACGAGGTCTTCTTGCTCTCACGGATCAAGGAGGAGCACGACCGGACCCACGACAACCGGACCTCCGTCGCCGTCGGGCTCGAGCGAACCGGCCGGATCGTCACGGCGGCCGCCGTGCTCATCAGCGTCGTCTTCATCGCCTTTGCGACCTCGGGCGTCGCGTTCATGAAGCTGTTCGGCATCGGCCTCGCGCTCGCCGTGCTCATGGACGCGTTCGTCATCCGCGCCACGCTGGTGCCGGCCTTCATGGCGCTGATGGGCGAGGCGAACTGGTGGGCGCCGCGTCCGCTCCGATGGGTCTACGACCGCTTCGGGATCTCCGAGACCGAGCCCCCTCCCGCGGTAGCGTCCTCCGACAGCGGGGCGTCGCAACCCGACGAGCAGGAACGCGAACGGGAGCCCGTGCAGGTCTCATGAACCCACGCTTCTTCGATCCCGGTACCGCGGCGGGTGCGCGCACCCGCGCCCGCCGCGGCGAGGGTGAGCTCCTCCGCGCGCAGATCCTCGTCGCGGCCGAGCGTCTGCTCGTCGAGACCGGGAACGAGGACGACGTGTCGATCCGCTCCATCGCCGACGCCGTCGGCGTCACACCGCCGTCGATCTACTTGCACTTCCCCGACAAGGAGACGTTGTTGTTCGCGGTGTGCGACCGCCAGTTCGCGCGGTTCGACGAGGCGCTCGAGGCGGCCGGCGCGACCGCCACGGATCCAGTCGTTGCGCTCGAACGCCGCGCCGAGGAGTACGTGCGCTTCGGACTCGAGCACCCCGAGGCCTATCGCATCATGTTCATGGGCCGCTCCACCCTCGTCGACCGTCACACCGACATGGTCGAGAAGGCCGGGACCACCGCGTTCAACCACCTCGTGGCCGCCGTGCAGCGTGCGATCGACAACGGTGGTCTCCGCGCCGACCTCGACGCGCTCCAAGGGGCGATCTTCCTCTGGACGGGAATGCACGGCATCACGTCGCTCCTGATCTCGCTCGCCGCGTTTCCCTGGGGCGACCGGGAGACGCTCGTACGCGACCTCTGCCGCCTGCACCTCCGCGCGCTCAGGAGCGAAGCGGGCAGCTGACGACGACGGCCAGCGTCAAGAGCACGTCAAGACGACTTGCCAACGCCGGTTCGCCCGGGTACAAGCGGGTATGCGACCGTGGACATGGCTCGTCGCCTGCTCTCCGTTGGCGGTCGCGGTCGCGCTGCTCCCGCTCCGTGACGAGATCGCTCCCGCCAACGTGACGCTCGTGCTCGTCGTGGTCGTGCTGGTCGCCGCGATCGTCGGCGGGCGCGTCGGCGGCGCGGTCGCGGCCCTCATCGCTGCCGCGTCGTTCGACTTCTTCTTCACGCGTCCCTATTACTCCTTCACGATCAACGCGCGTGACGACATCGAGACCACCATCCTCCTGCTCGTGGTAGGGCTGGTCGTCGGCGAGATCGTGGTCCGGAGCCGCCGTGCCCAACAGGTGGCGTTCGAACGTGACCAGGACGTGCGGCGGATGCAGCGATACGCGCAGCTCGGCGCGGGCGGCGAACCACCCGGACATCTCATTCGCGTCGCCGAGACGGAGTTGACCGACCTCCTCGACATCGACAGTTGCTGGTTCGAGCGCCCGCCGTTCGCGGTCACCCTGCCCACCGTCGGCCACGGACGCGTGACCGTGTGGGGCGACGAGTCGGGGATCTCGGCAATGGACCCCGCGCCGTCGAGCCTCGTCGCGCTCCCCGTGTTCGGCGACGGCGAGGAGCAGGGGCGCTTCGTGCTCGATCTCGGCCGCGGCCGGACCGTGTCCGGCATCGGTGCGGACCGACGTGCGCTGGCCGTGGCGCTCGCCGACCGTCTCGGTACCGCCCTCGCGCACAGCCGTTAAGAACACGTCAAGACCGCCCAGTTGCGCGTCAGGATCGCGTTAGCCGCGTTGCAGTCGCGCGCGGCGTGCCATAGACGTGATGTGTGACCACGACCGAACAGCCTGTCGCGGCCCCTGAGCTGCCGCGCTCCGCACCCACCGCGATCCCCCTCGCGGTCACGCCACCGGAGCCGCGGCTCTACCGCGTCAAGAACCGCCTCCTCGGTCCGGCGCTCGCGACGTCGCAACTCCCGCACGAGCGGCTGGGCAAACCGACGGCACTCGCGGTGTTCGCGTCCGACAACCTGTCGTCGTCGGCGTACGCGACCGAAGAGATCTTGCGCGTGCTCCTGCCCGTCGTGGGGATCGCGGCGTTCGCGATGGTCGTGCCGATCACGATCGCGCTCCTCGTCGTGCTCGCGTTCCTGATCCTCTCGTACCTCCAGACGATCAAGGCCTACCCGACGGCCGGCGGCGCGTACATCGTCACCCGCGACAACTTCGGGTTGCTGCCCGCCCAGGTCGCCGGTGTCGCGCTCCTCACCGACTACGTGCTCACCGTGGCGGTCTCGGTGGCGGCGGGGACCGCCGCGCTGGCGTCGGCCTTCTCGGGATTGACGGCCTACACCGTCCCGATCTCCATCGCGTTCGTCGTGCTCATCGCCTACGGGAACCTCCGGGGTGTGCGCGAGTCGGGCCGGTTGTTCGCGACGCCCACCTACTTCTTCATCGGGAACATGGTGCTGCTCCTCGGCATCGGCTTCGTGAAGATGTTTCTCGGGAACCTGCCCGTCGACTCGTTGCACCACTCGGGACTCGTGAACATCGGGAGCCCGAGCAGCGGCCTCTTCTACGGAGCCACCCTCTACGTCGTGCTCCACGCGTTCGCGTCGGGCGGCGCTGCGGTCACCGGCGTGGAGGCGATCTCCAACGGCGTGCCCGCGTTCCGGGAACCGTCGTGGAAGAACGCCCGCATCACGCTCGTGATCATGGGCAGCACCCTCGGCGCGATGTTCCTCGGGCTATCGATCCTGGCGTCGAGGGTCCACCCCGGCGTGTACGAGAACGGCACACCCACCGTCATCAGCCAGATCGGCAAGGCGGTCTACGGCGGCGGTGCGATGGGCAACGTGCTCTTCTACGCGTTGCAGGCCGGCACGATGCTCATCCTCGTGCTCGCCGCCAACACGAGCTTCGCCGACTTCCCTCGGCTCGCCAGCTTCCACGCCGAGGACAACTTCATGCCGCGCCAGCTCACGAAGCGCGGCCACCGGCTCGTGTTCTCGAACGGCATCATCTTCCTCGCCGCGACCGCGATCGTCGTGCTGCTCATCACGGGTGCCGAGGTGTCGCGCCTCATCCCGCTGTACGCGATCGGCGTCTTCACGAGCTTCACGCTGTCGCAAGCAGGGATGGCGAAACACCATCTCACGCACCGCGAGCCGCACTGGCACTACGGGCTGCTCGTGAACGGCATCGGCGCCGCTCTCTCGGCGCTCGTGTGCATCGTGATCGCGGTCACGAAGTTCGCCGAGGGCGCGTGGTTCATCATCCTCCTCGTCCCGATCATGGTCGCCGGCCTGGTGCGGCTGAACCGGCAGTACGAGGACGAAGCCGAGGAGCTGAAGGAGGACGCGCCCAGGATCGCGAAGGCCCCGATCCTCAAGCGCCACGCGGTGTTCGTCCTCATCGACCAACTCGACGCCGCGGCGTCGCGCGCCATCCAGTACGCGCGCACGCTCACACCCGACGACCTGCGCGCCGTTCACTTCGACCTCGATCCCATCAAGACCGAGGACTTGAGCAACGCGTGGCGCGAGCTCGGGCTCGCGCGGCTGCCGCTCGACATCGTCGAGTGCCCCGACCGGCGGATCCCCAAGGCCGCGGCCGAGCTGGTGGCGAGCGCGCTCGCCAACGGGGAGACCGAGGTGAGCGTGCTGATCCCGCGCCGCCAGTACACGCACGTGTGGCACCGCCTGTTGCACGACCGCACCGCGAACGCGATCACCGAGGCGCTCGCGGGGCTGCCGCACGCCAACGTCACGATCGTGCCCTACCACCTCGGTTCCCACCCGCGGCCGACCGGGCACTCTCGTCGCCACGAGCTCGCGAAGCGCGTGCTCACGCCGGTCGGGCGCACCGGCAAGAACGGGAAGAACGGGAACGGCAAGGCCGCGCCCGACGCCGTCGGCGTGCACGGCACGCTCCCGGACGACCGGGTGCGGATCGCCGATCTCGCGTACCGCCAGCGCGCACGAGTCGCAGGCCGCGTCAGCAGCGTCCGGGTGCACGCACAGGCCGGCGTCGGCAACCTCGAGTGCACGCTGACCGACGAGACCGGTGGGATCGTGCTCGTCTTCCTCGGGCGCAAGAACATCGCAGGCATCGCGGTCGGCACCCGGCTCGTCGCCGAGGGCGCGATCGGCGAGGACCGCGGGCATCTCGCGATGCTCAACCCGCTGTACCAGATCCTCCCCGACGGTTAGGACGCGATCGCCGCCGGCGAGCGCACACTCGCCGGCCGCGGCGTCCTGACCGGGCGGCTCGTGGTGTTCCGACGAGGCAGGGCGTAACTTTGTGCCCGACAGCTGCCTCGCGATCCGGGAGACGCCATGACCACCACCGAAGGGCTCCGCTACATCGACTCCGACGGGCACATCCTCGAGCACCCCACCGGGATGCTCGACTACGCGCCCGCGAAGTACCGCGACCGGATCTGGCACATCGAGACCGACGAGCAGGGCGTCGAGTGGCTGCACTACGACGGCAGCGTCACGCCGGCCAACTTCATGGCGGCGGCCGGCACTGCAGGGTTGAGCGACGAGGACCGCGCCAAGTCCTTCCGCGGCGAGCTGCGGTACACGGAGGTTCGTCCCGCCGCCTACAACGCCAAGGCGCGTCTCCAGGACATGGACACGGACGGCATCGACCTCGCCGTCCTCTACCCCACGATGCTGCTCGGGCTGCAGAGCATGCACGACATCGACTTCGCGGAGGCGCAGGCGCGCGCGTACAACGACTGGTGCTCCGACCACACCCAGGAAGGTGAAGGGCGTCTGTTCGGCGCCGGCGCGGTGCCCCCGATGCACGAGCCCGACGACGTCGCGCGGGTCGCGGCCGAGATCCGCCGCGTGGCGGAGATGCCGGGCATGGTGTCGGTGTTCATGCGCCCGAACCCGTCGGTCGACTGGCGTCCGTTCAACGACCCCGTGTACGACCCGATCTGGCAGGCCGCGTCCGACACCGGCCTCCCGATCGCACTGCACCCGTTCCTCGCGCCCGACCTGCCGGGCGCGTGCGTGGGTCTCCGTCTCGGGCGACCCCGCAACCCCGACGGGAGCTACGCCGACAACTGGGACCCGAACCGCTTCGTACAGCTCGGCGACGAGGGCGCGCAGAGCCCGGACCCGATGCAGCGCACGAGCGTGCTGTTCACCCAGGCGATCGCCAACCCCGTCGACGTGATGAGCTGCATCGCGTACCTGCTCGCCGGCGGCGTGTGCGAGCGCTTCCCCGACGCCAAGTTCATCTTCCTCGAGGCGAACGGCGGGTGGATCGTGCCCTGGCTCGAGCGGCTCGACCACCACTGCAAGAAGTTCCAGTGGGAGGTCACCGACCTGTCCATGCTGCCATCGGAGTACATGAAGCGGCAGTGCTGGATCAGCTTCGACCCCGACGAGGCGATGCTCGCGATGACCGCGCAGTCGCCGCTCGTCGGCGCCGACCGGATCATCTGGGCGTCCGACTACCCGCACCCCGACGCCAAGTTCCCCGGCGTCACCGAGGAGCTCGCCGAAGCGCTCGAGGGCCTGAGCTTCGAGCAGAAGCAGGCCATCACCAGCGAGAGCGCGATCGCGCTGTACGGCATCGGCTGACCCCCCCTCCCCCGGAACTTGCGTCACCAACCGGCGCCATACGTCGGTTGGTGACGCAAGTTGCGGTGCAGTCGTCACGGCACCGCTTCTCCTCTGATCGTTAGGCTCCGCCGCCATGGAGAAGCTGACGCGCGACGAGGCGATCGAGATCGCCAAGGACCCGTTCCACACTCGGCTGGACCCGTCCGACATCCTGCTCACCGACCAGGTCGCCGTCGTCACCGGCGGTGGCGGCGGGATCGGCATGGGGATCGCGCTCGGGCTGGCCAAGTTCGGCGCCGACGTCGCCGTGCTCGACATCGTGCCCGAGCGGACCGAGCGGGCGGTCGAGGCCATCGGCGAGCTCGGCCGGACCGGCCTCGCGCTCCCCACCGACGTGATGGACACCGACCAGATCCGCGCCGCGATCGCGCGGACGCACGAGCGCTTCGGGAGGATCGACATCCTCGTGAACAACGCGGGCGGGGTGCGCGGCGCCAAGTTCGTCGACCAGAGCGAACGCAGCTGGCGGCGCCACATCGACATCAACCTCGTGAGCATGCTCGCGGCGACCTCGGCGACGGTGCCGCACATGATCGAGAGCGGCGGCGGGTCGATCGTCAACGTCACGAGCATCGAGGGCTTCCGCGCCGCGCCGATGTACTCCGTGTACGCGGCGTGCAAGGCCGGCATGATCAACTTCACGCGCACGCTTGCCGTCGAGCTGGGCGAGTACGACATCCGCGTGAACGCCATCGCTCCCGACCTCACGACGACGCCGGGGCTGCGCGGCAACCGGACCGGCCCCGTCGACCCGTCCACCTGGGTCGACTTCCCGTCGACCGCGGCCGACGTCTACCTCCCGTTGCGCCGGGAAGGTGTGGTCGAGGACTGCGCGGGCGTCGCGGTCTTCCTGTGCTCGTCGTTGGGTGGCTACATCACGGGCACGACGCTGAACGTCGACGGCGGCTCGTGGGCGTCGAGCGGCTGGAACCGCGACGGCTCGGGCGGCTGGACGTTGCACTGACCCCGCCCCCCTCCCGAACTTGCGTCAGTGACCGACGTATGGCGTCGGTCACTGACGCAAGTTCGGTTGGTGTGGCGCGGCTACGTGGGCCAGACCAGCTCGAGGTTCTCGACCGAGCGGAGGCCCGTCACGTAGTGGAGGTCGATGCCGGGCTTCAGTTCGTACTCCGGGATGCGGCGGTGCCACTCGCGCAGCACGACGCGCAGCTCGCGGCGCGCGAGGTGAGACCCGAGACACCGGTGTACGCCGCCGCCGAACGCGAGATGGCGGTTCACCTCGCGGTCGAAGCGCACGTCGAACGCGTCGGGGAACTCCTCGGTGTCGACGTTGGCGGCGCCCACGCTGACGCCGATCGAGTCGCCCTTCTTGATCGGGCAACCGGCGACCTCGGTGTCCTCGGTGCAGAAGCGCGGCACTCCCGGCACCGGCGACTCCCACCGCAGCAGCTCCTCCACCGCCGACGGGATGATCGACGGGTCGTCGACGATCTGCTGCCGGTGCTCGGGATGCTGCGCGAGGTACGCGAACGAGCACGTGAGCGAGTCGGTGACGGTGTCGAGCCCGGCCAGCAGGAACAGGAAGCAGATGTCGAGGATCTCCTCGCGCGTGAGCTGTTCGCCGTCGACCTTGGCGTCGAGGAACTGCGTGAGGATGTCGTCCCGCGGGTTCTGCTCGCGTTCGTCGAGGATCGCGTTGAAGAAGGCGTAGATGTCCTGTCCGTTCTGGTTCATCCGCTCCTGGCGCTCTTCCATGGTGAGCTCGAACCCGCCCGGGCGGATGATGCCGTCCTTCATGCGGAGCATCGCGTCGAGCTCGTCCCACGGCAGGCCCATCAGCCCGAGGAACACCGACGACGGGAACGGCACCGCGAACTCGTCCGTGAAGTGGCACTCGCCGCGGTCGGCGAACATGTCCATGAAGTGGTTGACGCGCGCCGCGATGTCGGGCTCTGCCGCGTCCATGCGCTTCGGGGCGAACAGCGGGTCGAGCAGCTTGCGGTACTTCGAGTGATTCGGCGGGTCGACCGAGAGCGGGATGAGCGGTCGCACGTTGCCGAGCGACACGCCACCGAACGCGGCCGACGAGAAGCGCTTCGGGTCCTGGAACACTTCGTCGACTGCGGCCCGGCTCGCGACCATCACGCTGCCGCCGCCGGTGCGGTGGACCGCGGCCTGCTCGAGCAGCTCCTTGTAGTGGTACTGGGGGTGCGCCGCGTCGTCGGCGGCCATCGCGTCGTAACTGTCGTAGTCGAGCGGGACGCCGCTGCCCTCGGTCGTCTCCTCCGTGGTCACGTGTTCTTCCATGAGGCCTCGTTTCAAGCCGACGAGCGGACTTCTTCCCTGATCGCGAGCGCCACCGGAGGCGCGTCCTTCCAAGACGGGACGCCGTCTTCGGGCAGGGCGACGAGCGCGCCGCCGCCGTGCACCTGCGCCCAGTGTGCGTGGTTGAGCTGGTGGATCGTGAAGCAGGCTGCCAACGCGTTGGTGAATCCCATGGCGTCCACGGTCTGGTTCACCGACTCCTTGACGAGGAACGCTGTCATCGTGGGCACGGCCGCGAGGCGCCGGGCGAACTCGAGAGCGCGGTCGCTCAGCTCGTGAGCAGGGAAGACCTTGCTCACCATGCCCAGGCGGTGCGCTTCCTCGGCGTCGATCCCGTCACCGGTGAGCATGAGCTCCTTGGTCTTCCGGGGCCCGAACTCCCACGGATGCGCGAAGTACTCGAGGCCGCACATGCCCATGCGGGTGCCGACGACGTCGGCGAACCGGGCGTCGTCGGCGGCCACGATGAGGTCGCACGCCCACATCAACATGAGCCCGGCGGCGTACACGGCTCCTTGCACCTGCGCGACGGTGATCTTGCGGAGATCGCGCCACCGCTTCGTGTTCTCGAAGAAGTAGTGCCATCCCTGGAGCATGTTGTGCTCGGCGCCCTTGCGGGTACCGCCGTTGATCCGCGCGGTGACGTGCTGCCCGGGGCCGGGGTCGAGCTCCGCGAGCGCCTCCTTCGTGCCCAGGTCGTGTCCCGACGAGAAGGTGGGGCCGGTGCCGCCGAGGATGACGACCCGCACCCGGTCGTCGGCCTCCGCGGCGAGGAACGCGTCACCGAGCTCGACGAGCAGGCCGCGGCTCTGCGCGTTCCGGCTCTCGGGCCGGTTCATCATGATCCGCGCGATGCTGCCGTCGTCGAGCGACTCGTACGTGACGTACTGGTAGTCGGGCATGTGCATCTTCCCGTGCGCGCCTGACTCGGGCACCCCGCGGGCCCGCCGAATCTAGACCAGGTCGAAAGAATACGACTAGCTTCGCCCGTCATGACCGCTGGCGCGAACGCAGGGATCCTCGACGGCATCCGGATCGTCGACCTCTCCGACGGCATCGCCGGCCCGGTGGCCACGCTGCTCCTCGCGGAGGCCGGTGCCGACGTCGTCACCGTCGAGCCCCCGGGCGGCGCGGCGTCCCGCGCGCGGCCGGGCTTCCGGACGTGGAACCGCAGCAAGCGCAGCGTCGTGCTCGACGTCGACCGCGAGGACGGTCGGGCGGAGCTCGACGCGTTGCTCGCCGCCGCCGACGTCGTCGTGCACAACTTCGGGCCCGCGCGCGCGCGGGAACTCGCGCTCGACGACGACCGCCTCGCACGCGCGCATCCCCAGCTCATCGCCTGCTCGGTGCTGTCGTGGCCCGCCAACCACGCGGACGCCGACCGACCGGTCGACGAGCTGCTGGCGGCCGCGCGCCTCGGCGTGTTCGACGAGCAGTACGGCTACCGCGACGGCCCGATCTTCCTGCGGGTGCCGATCGGCAACTGGGCTGCGGTGTACAACGCGGCCGCGGGCATCGTCGCCCGGCTCGTCGTGCGCCAGCGGACGGGCCGCGCCGGGCCCGCGCACACGAGCCTGGTGCAGGGCACGCTCGGCCCGATGGCGATGCACTGGCGCCGCGCCGAACGCCCGTCGCCCTCGCTCGAGTGGGGCATGCCGAAGTCGAACACGATGGCGACGCTCTTCGAGTGTGGCGACGGTGTCTGGATCCACCACATGGGGCGCACCGAGCTGTCGCCGCTCATGGACGAGGTGATCGAGGAGCTGGGCTCCCCGGCGATGCTGCCCGCGGAACAGACCGGCACGCTCCGCCCCGGCTACGCGCGCGAGGTCTACGTGGAGGCGTTCAAGCGCCGCCCGAGCAAGGACTGGCTCGAGGACTTCTGGGCCCACGACGTGCCGGTGCAACCGGCGGTCCCGCTCGGCGAGGTCCTCCATGACGAGCAGTCACGCGCCAACGAGTACGTGATCGAGATCGACGACCCCGTCGCCGGGCACATCACGGTGCCGGGCCTGCCCCTCACGATCAGTCCGCCACAGCGCGTGCGCGGCACCGCGCCCGACCTCGGTGCGCACACCGACGAGGTCCGGGCCGAGTGGCAGGCGTCGAACCGCGCGAAGGGCACAGGGGCCGACTCGAACGGCGAGCGCGGCACCCAGCGCTGGCCGCTCGAAGGCGTGAAGGTGCTCGACCTCGGGAACTTCCTCGCCGGGCCGTTCGGACCGATGCTGCTCGCCGACATGGGCGCCGAGGTCGTCAAGCTCGAGTCGGCCACCGGCGACCCGATGCGCCACGTCGAATGGTCGTTCATCGGGTGCCAGCGGGGCAAGCGCAGCGTCGCGCTCGACCTCAAGTCGCCCGACGCGCGGCCCGCGCTCGAGGCGCTGATCCGCTGGGCCGACGTGGTGCACCACAACCTGCGCATGCCCGCCGCCAAGCGACTGGGCCTCGACTACGAGTCGGTGCGCGCGGTCAAGCCGGACGTCGTGTTCTGCCACACGAGCTCCTACGGGCCGCGCGGGCCGCGCGCCGACTGGCCGGGGTACGACCAGCTCTTCCAGTCGTCGTGCGGCTGGGAGGTCGCCGGCGCGGGCGAGGGCAACCCGCCGATGTGGCACCGGCTCGGCTTCTGCGACCACCTGTGCGCGATGGCGTCGGTCGTCAGCACCTTGCTCGCGCTGTACCACCGCGACGCAACCGGCGAGGGGCAGGCGGTCGCCGCGTCCCTGCTCGGCGCGGGAGTGTTGACGAACAGCGAGACGTACCTCGACGACGACGGGCAACTCGCGCCCGTGCCCGCGCTCGACCACGAGCAAACCGGCATCGCGCCCGGGTACCGCATCGTGCCGGTCGCCGACGGCTGGGTCGCGATCGCGGCGACCGCTCCCGAGCACCTCGAGGCGCTGTGCTCGGTCGCCGGCGTGGACGACGTCGCCGCGGTCGCCGACGGCATGCGAGACCGCAAGGCCGACGAGATCCTCGCCGCGCTGGAGGCGGCGGGGGTGCCCTCGGAGCCGGTCCGTCAGGACCAGAACGACCCGTTCTTCGCGTCCCCGGAGAACCAGGCCGCCGGGCTCGTCGCCCGCTACCCGCACCCGATCTACGGCACCGTCGAGCAGCCGGGCGCGTTCTGGTGGTTCGGCGACCTCGACGTCCGCCTCGACAAGGCACCGCCGGCGCTCGGCGAGCACACCGTCGAGATCCTCGAGGAAGTCGGGTTGGCACGCGACGAGATCGACCGGCTCGTTGCCGCCGGTGTCGCCACCGTGTTCGCGCCATGAGCATCCAGGCCGTGTCGCACATCGCGGTCGGCGTACGCGACATGGACACGGCACTCGGCTTCTACCGCGACGTGCTCGGTCTGCGCGTCACGGCCGACAAGATCGAGGAGTTCGCGCAGGGTCCCGGGCAGCCGCCCGCGCAACGCCGGGCCGTGTACCTGCGCTGGGTCGACGGTCCGCACGCGAGCTTCGTCGTCCTCGACCAGCAGATCACCAACGAGATCGAAGGTGCCCCCGCCAAGCTGTTCCAGATGGGCTGCCACCACTTCGCGTTCTGGGTCGACGACATCGACGGCATGCTCGAGCGTGTGCGCGCGGCGGGGATCGACGTGGTCATGGGCGGCGATCCGGAGTCGGCGGCCGACACGGTGATGTACGGCGAGCCGCCCGGCGGTCGTGTGCGGAGCGTGTTCCTGCGCGACCCCGAGGGGAACTACGTGCAGCTCGACCAGCGCGCGTAGCGCGAGCGGTTCAGCCGGCGAGGGCCGTCACCGACACGGGCAACGCGCCCATGCGCGGCATGCCGGTGATCGGGTCGTAGTCGGCGTCGGCCCGCAACAGCCGGTTGGTGTTGGCTCCGTCGACACGCGGGTCTTCGTGCTCGCCGGGGTTGGCACCGAAGCCGTGGCTCATCGACACGACACCGGGGCGCAGATCGTGGTCGGCCTCCACGATCCCGACGATCGCGTCGTGTTCGGAGCGGATGCAGACCGTGTCTCCGGGAGTGAGTCCGAGCGCGCTGAGGTCGACCGGGCTCATGAACGCCGGGTTGTAGCGGCGGCCGCGCATGAGCCCGGGGAGGTTCCGGCCGGTCGAGTTGATGACGCGGTTCTCGCGGCGCGGGACGAGGAGAAACGGCCGCTCTGCCGCGCGCTCGCGCACGGTCACGTAGTCCTCGGAGCCGATCGCGTGCAGCTCCGCGAGCAGATCGGCGTTCCCCACGTCGAGGCGCGCCTCGCAGCCGGTGTCACGCGGCGCCACCCGCTGTTCCTGGAGGTGCTCGAACACGTGACCGTGGGGATGGCGCTTGACCTCCGCGAGCGGGACGTTCGAGCCGCGACACATGATCTCGAAGAGCTCGTCGGTCGTCGGCTCGTGGTCCATGTCGAGCGGGATGGGCTCGAGCGGTGCCTCGAGGTAGCCGAGCGGCGAACCGAACACGCTGAGCCAGCTCATCGACAGCCCGAGCCGCTGCCCGACCCGGTAGAAGAGCTGCCAGTCCTCGATGAGGTCGGAGCCTGCCGGCGGATCGAGCAACGCGGGCGTGTACTGCGCGTACGGCTCCGAGAAGCCGTACGCGATGTTGTGGTACTTGATCCCCTCCGTCACCTGGGTCATGCCCGGCGTCTCGAAGGTCATCTTCGTCGCGGCGACGTAGTGCGCCGCGCGCGCAGTCGGCGAGTGCCACACGTCGGTCGTGACGAACAGCTCGAGATCGGCCAGGGCCTCCTGGGTGCGCCGCTGGTCGGGCCACGCCATCATCGGGCTGCCGCCCGCGTTGAAGAGCGCCCGGATCTGCCCCTCGCCCGGTGTGAGGATCTCCTCGGCGAGCGCGCCGGTGGGCAGCCCGGCGACCGTCTGACCGAGCCCGCGCACGCGGAGCTTGGCGCCGACGTCCCACGCCCGGTACGGCGCGAAGGCCTGCGCCTTCGCCGGGTTCGGCGGCAACAGGACGTTGGGGCGTTCGACGCGATCGCCCTCGCGAGCGTGGAACCCTCGCACGGAGTCGATGCAGAGCAGGAGATACGACACGAGGCTGCTGCGGCTGGTCATGCTGACGCCGGTGCCGCCGCCCGTTCCGCCACGGCGCGCGCGCCCGAGGAGCCGCGCCGCCTCGACGAGGTCGTCGACCGGGACGTCGGCGCGCGCGGCCGCGTACTCGGGCGTGAACGGCGCGACCGCGCGCCGGAGCTCGTCGAGCCCGTCGACGTTCTCGGCCACGAAGTGTGAGTCGACCATGCCTTCGCGCAGCAGCACGTGCAGGATCGCGGCGACGAGGGTGGCGTCCTCGTTGGGTCGCGGCTGCAAGTGCACGTGGGCGAGTCGCGCGGTCTCGGTGCGCCGCGGATCGATCACCAGCAGCTTCATGCCGCGCTCGACGGCGTGGTGGAGTTGGCGCGCCGGGTTCTCACCGATGAACTGCTTGGAGATCACGGGGTTCGTTCCCACGAAGAGCCAGGCGTCGGCGTCTTCGAGGCGGTTGCGGCCACCGAGCCAGAGGCCGTGCACCGCGTTGGCGATCATGATCCCCGGCTGGTCGATCGTGGCGGCCGAGAAGAACATGGTGGAGCCGAGCGCTCGCAACATGGCCGCCGCCATGCCACCCATCGTCGGGTACGCGATGTTCGACGTACCCGTGTACATCGCCACGGAGCGCGGTCCGTGACGCTCGACGATCTCGGCCAGCCGGTCGGCAACCTCCGCGACCAGCTGCTCGTTGGTGATCGGCTCGTAGGAGCCGTCGGGACGCCGCTTCAGGCTGTGCAGGAGCCGCTCCGGGCTGGAGTGGATCTCGGGCAGCGCTCGCCCCTTCGGGCAGGTGTAGCCGCCGAACAACGGTGCGTCTCGATCACCGTGCACCTCGACCGCGCGCCCGTCGTCGACGGTCACGACGATCGGGCACAGCGCGGTGCACAGCCGGCACATGCTCGTGGTCGTGGTCGTCGTCACCGCGTCTCCCCTCCGTTCGCGCCCACGCTAGTCACGAGATCGCGCGCCAAGTCGCCCACGCACGCCGCGCCACAGAACGCCATCGCCTTCGCGAACTGGTCACCGAGAAGGTGCAGGACGTGCTCGGCGCCCTCGGCGCCGCCGACGGTCAGGCCCCAGAGCACCGGCCGTCCGACGAGCACCGCCCGCGCCCCGAGCGCGATCGCTTTCGCGACGTCGACACCGCTGCGGATCCCGCCGTCGACGTACACCTCGGCGCGGCCGTCGACACCCGCGACCACGCCCGGGAGCGCGTCGCCGGTCGCGATCACGCCGTCGAGCATGCGGCCGCCGTGGTTCGACACGATCACCGCCGACGCGCCCGCGTCCACGCAGCGCGCGGCGTCGTCGCCCCGGAGCACGCCCTTCACCGCCACCGGCAGCCCGCTCCACTCGGCGAAGTGCGCGAGGTCGTCGAAGGTCACCGACGGGTCGAAGTCCTCGACCAGCGCCATCACGTCGGCGGTGTCGTCGCCGGGCGACGCCAGGTTCGGGAACCGGAACCAGTCGGGCGGGGTCAGCGACGCCTGGGGCGGTGTCGTGCGGCGGGCGGTCGGGACGGCGGCGCCGTCGACCGACGCCACGACCGCGCGGTACCCGGCGGCGCGCGCCCGGCCCGCGAGTGCGCGTGTCCGGCCGCGGTCGGACAGCATGTACATCTGTGCCCACCGCGGCACGTCGGGCGCGGCAGCCGCCACGTCCTCGAGCGAGGTGGTCGCCGCCATCGACGTCACGTAGACGGTGCCGACCGACGCGGCGGCGCGCGCCGTGGCCGTCTCCCCTTCCTCGCAGAAGAAGCGGTGCATCGCGGTGGGCGCGACAAGGATCGGTACCGTCACCTCGGTGCCGAGCACGGTCGTGCGGGTGTCGAGATCGGACACGTCGCGCAAGACGTGCGGGCAGAGGCGCAGCCGCGTCCAGGCGTCGACGTTGGCAGTGAGCGTGACGTTGTCGGCGAACCCTCGCGAGAGGTAGTCCCACGCCGCCGGGTCGAGCCGTTCCCGCGCCCGCGTCTCGAACCCGGCGAGGTCCGCGGGGAAGTCGGCCATCGGTTCGGGACCCTATCCTCTCGCGACATGACGAGTGTCACGATCATCGGCCACGACGTCCGGACCGTCGAGGCCACCGTGGGCGCCGGCCACGTCCTGCTCGATCCCGAGCAATTGCCGGCCGCGCTCGGGTGGGAGCTCAAGCCCGAGGGCCTGTGCCGCGACGACGTGTGCGTGCCCGTGCGCGAGCGCTCCTCGCTCTTCGTCGACGACCGGCTCGACGTCGCGCGCGTCGCCGAGGCGCTGCGGCGGCCCGTCGTCATCGACGCCGACGCCCGGCTCGTGTCGATCGCGTTGCCCACCGAGCAGCGGCGGCAGGCAATCGACGCGCTGGTCGCACCGGCGGTCGAGCTCGCCGACCTCGACGGCACGAGGCACTCGCTCGACGAGTGGCGCGGGAAGAAGAAGCTGCTCGTCGCCTTCGCGTCCTGGTGAGGGTGCCGCTACGACCTGCCCGGGTGGCAGGCGCTGCACGACGAGCTCGCTGACGACGGCTTCACCGTCGTTGCGGTGGCGCTCGACGACTCGGCCGACGACGTTCGGCCGTGGACCGAGGGGATCACGTACCCGGTGCTCGTCGACCCCCAGCACGTCCTCACCGAGCAGTACGCGATCACCAACGTGCCCACCGTGATCTGGATCGACGAGGACGATCGCATCGTGCGGCCCAACGGCGTCGCGTTCTCCAACGACATGTTCAAGGAGTTCACCGGCGACGAGTCGGGCCCGCACCTCGAACTCGTGCGCGAATGGGTCCACACCGGGGCCGTGCCGATGTCGCCCGACGAGGCGCGCGAGGCAGTCGACGACCTCGACGACGACGCGGTGCTGGCACGCCTCCACTTCCGCCTCGCCGCCCACGCGCGCCGCGCCGGTGACGACGCCACCGCGCGGGCGCACTTCGCGCGGGCCGCCGAACTCGCGCCCCACGACTTCACCATCCGCCGAGCGCAGCTCCCGCTCACCGGTGGCGACCCCTTCGGCCAAGAGTTCTTCGGCTTCTACAGCGAGTGGCAGGAAGCCGGCCGGCCCTACAACGGCCTCGGGTCCGTCCGGTCGGAGTCGTAGGTTCCGGCGCCCCGTGGCGTCGGCGGACGTTGCCAGGTTGCCGAACGGCGCGACGTACGCTCCCGGCTCATGGATCTGGGTTGGACGATCGACATCGACGCCGTCGGGGATCCTGACGACACCGACGACGCGTACGACGAGCACCTGGGCGCGTTCGAGCGCGCGCTCGAGCCGTACGGCGGCGCGGTCGTGGGGAGTCGCGAGCACGGCCGCTACGGCGCGCGGTTCTCGCTCGACTCCGAGAGCGTGAACCCCGTCGAGATCCTGGAGGAGGGTCTCCTCGTCTTCCACGACGCCGCCGTCGACGCCGAGCTCCCGGCGTGGCAGGTCGTGCGCTGCGAGCTCCTCACCTACGCCGAGGACGAGGCCGGCGAGGACGCCTGACGCGATAGCTACGGTGATCGGCGATGAGCCGCGCACGTGTGCGTGAGTCACGCGACGGGGTTGCGCTGACCAACCTCGACGAGCCGTTGTTCGACGGCGCGGGAGTGACGAAACGCGACCTGGTCGACTATCTCGACGGCGTGCGCGAGCGGATCCTCCCGGAGCTCGAGAACCGGCCGCTGTCGGTGGTGCGCGTCCACCGCGGGCAAGCGGCGTTCATGCAGAAGAACGTGCCGAAGTACGCGCCCGACTGGTTGCGGACTGTGACGATGTGGGCGGACACGTCGAAACGCGACGTGTCGTACGCGCTGTGCAACGACCGGCGGACCCTG
>Ga0187777_10000487_pt1 | contig 27225 bp, 29 predicted proteins | sample 1015_Q2_SP5_10_M_FD_132416 | JGI IMG/M metagenome (GOLD analysis project Ga0187777, IMG submission 132416) | Tropical peat soil microbial communities from peatlands in Department of Meta, Colombia - 1015_Q2_SP5_10_MG | ecosystem: Environmental > Terrestrial > Soil > Wetlands > Peat | place... | reverse complement strand
TATTTCCGCTATCCGGGGCCTGATGGCAAATTTGGATCGCTGCATCCTGACCTTATTAATGAGGGAAATCAGAACTACTTCGGCCTCGACACCGACCATGATGCCGATGCGAAGGACGATATCGTAACCGCCGAGCTTGCCATTCCAGTTAACAAACCGATCCTGCTCACGCTCCACTCCAAAGATGTGGGACATTCATTTTATGCACGCGAGCTCCGGATTCAGCAGGATTTCGTTCCAGGGCTCAACATCCCGGTTCACTTCACCGCCACGCAGACGGGACGTTTCGAGATTGTCTGCACACAGCTGTGTGGATTAGGGCATTACAACATGAAGGCATATCTGTCGGTGCTTTCGCCGTCCGATTTCGACGATTGGCTCAGAAAACAAGCAAGTATGCAGTGAGATGTGTTCGCCGCCACGGCGGAAAAGAACATTTTTCTTGGGGTGAAGATCATGCCAGCAACAGCAGCGCAAGCGGCAGTACACCATGCACCGCCGCAGGGTTTCATTCGCAAGTACATCTTCAGCGTTGATCACAAGGTGATCGGCATTCAATACTTGACCATGAGCTTGGTCGCCGTCTTCGTAGGGATGGCGCTTTCCTGGGCAATGCGTATTCATTTGGCCTGGCCGGATGCGCACATACCGTTGCTCGGCTGGCTTTCGCCGAGCGGCGCCCCAGGTGGGCTGATGACGCCGGAGTATTACCTGTCGCTGATGACTATGCACGGGACCATCATGGCGTTTTTCGTCCTCACGGCGGCGCCGCTGGCAGGATTCGGAAATTTCATTTTACCGATTCAAGTGGGAGCGGCCGATATGGCCTTCCCACGCTTGAATATGTCCTCATTCTGGGTCACATTGGTCGGCTTCATTCTTGCCTGCGCAACGTTCTTTATTCCCGATGGTCCACCGCTTTCCGGCTGGACCGCGTACGCACCCTTGAGCGCGGTAGGTTCAGTCGCTGGCCCCGGCCAGGGATGGGGCCAAAATCTGTGGGGACTCTCCATCGTTTGCTTCTGTATTGCTTCACTCTTGGGAGCGCTGAACTTCATCGTGACTACGCTCGATCTACGCACGAAGGGCATGACGCTACCGCGTTTGCCACTTTCCACGTGGGGATGGTTCATCGACGCGTGGGTAAGTTTGCTTGCGTTTGCGGTATTGTTGCCGACATGCCTGTTGCTAGTTCTGGATCGACTGGCCGGTACCAGCTTCTTCATTCCCTCTGGCTTGGTAATTAATGACCAACTGCAGCCGCATTCGGGCGGCTCACCGCTGCTGTTCCAGCATTTGTTCTGGTTCTTCGGACACCCGGAGGTATACATCATCATTCTGCCTGCCTTCGGGATCGTGTCCCACATCATGCCCACATTCATCCGCAAACCGCTGGTTGGCGGATGGAAGGTGATCACCTTTGCCGAGGTTGCTGTCGGCACGCTCAGTTTCGTTGTCTGGGGACACCACATGTTCGTGAGCGGCATGAGCCCATTTATGGCAATGGTGTTCTCGGTGCCGACACTGTTCATCACAATCCCATCGGTGATTGCCGTGTTGGTCTGGGTGTTCTCGCTGTATCACGCCAACATCCGATTCGATACCCCGTTGCTGTTCAGCCTGGGTTTCGTTTCTCTGTTTATCAGTGGCGGTATCGGGGGATTCTTTTTGGCGCAACCGTCGACGGACTCCTACCTGCACGCGACCAGCTTCGTCGTGGGACATTTCCACTTCACCATGGGTCTCTCGGCCATTTTTGCAACCTTGGCCGGCTTCTATTACTGGTTCCCGAAAATGTTTGGCCGCATGATGAACGAAAAACTTGGCAAGGTGCATTTTTGGCTGAGTTTTGTGCTGGTCTACTGCGTCTTCATGACCATGCATCTGACCGGGTTCGCCGGAGCAGTTCGGCGCTATTCGGCGCTGGTAGACGACTTCATGGTGCCACTGATCCCCGCGAACAAGTTCATGACGATTGCCGCATTGCTGCTCGGAGCAACGCAGTTCATTTTCCTGTTTAACGCGATCTGGAGCCGCTTCAAGGGGCCGAAAGCACCGAACAATCCCTGGGACGCAACGACGCTCGAATGGGACACGACCTCGCCGCCGCCCTTCGACAACTTTGGTGGAAGACAAATCACGGTTTATCACGGCCCGATGGAATACGACGGAGAGGCTAGCGTCATGCAGACTTCACCGGCAGAGTCGGTGGCAGGAACCTAGCCGGGTCGCATCGTTGTCAATGAGTCCTAAGCTGAAGCCAAGGGGGACATTGTGAGTCAATCCGCTATCGCGGCTGTAACGCACCATGAAGTGGTGATGGAAGCGTCACCATACGCCATGGACAAGAAGAAACTGGGGATGTGGGTGTTTATTGTTTCCGACGCCTGCAGCTTCGCAGCATTTCTTTTTGCCTACGGCTATATGAGGGTCGGGGCGCCGGTATGGGGCACTCCGTTCGGGTTTTCATCCATTTTGAATGGCGTTGTGATGACCGCGGTCCTGCTGTCGAGCAGTCTAACGATGCTGGCCGCAACCCACGCGTCGCAGACAGGCGAGAAGGCCTCGGCCGGAAAATGGCTGGGCATAACGATGCTCCTGGGCACCATTTTCGCGGCCCTGCATCTTCGCGAGTGGTTCAAGCTGATCGCCGAAGGCTGGCGGCTCTTTTACAACCCGGCTGGCGGCGCGGCGCAGTTTGGCGCCGCGTTCTTCAGCGTGACTGGTTTGCATCTAACCCACGTCGTCACTGGCGTGATCGTGCTGGCATTTATCGCGCGCGGGTACAGGCAGGGACGCTATGACGAAACCCATGTTGAGACCGCCGGTCTGTACTGGCACTTTGTCGACCTGGTATGGATGTTCGTGTTCCCCCTGATGTATTTGATGAACGCCCACTGAGAAGGCAGGAGGCAGCAATGTCATCGAATCGCGAGCTGACCATGAGTTCCTACGTCGGGATCGGCATCGGCCTTATGGTGATTGTATTGATTGAGGTAATCCTCACCTACCAGCACCTGCCAACGCGGACGCTGCTGTTTTCAGTGCTCTCCCTGGCGTGCCTCGAGGCATTTGTGGCGATCATGTACCTGATGCACGTGAAATACGAGCGGCCATTGTTGTTCTGGACAATATTCCCAGCAACGCTGTTCGTGTTCGTATTCCTTTGCTACATCTGGCCGGATGCCTTCCGCATGTTCAGCATGCGTCTGCTGCAGTAAGGAGTCTGATTGTATGGCAACCACACTTCACGAACCTCCGCAAATTGATTTCCCGCCAAATGGCGGAAGCGGGGGTTACATCCCGGCAGACGGCGATCTGCGCATGGTCCGGGCACATCCGGTGGAACCGGCCAAGACAGGCATTTGGGTGGCGTTCGCTGCGATCACCATGTCGTTTGCCGCGCTCACAAGCGCCTTGGTTGTACGCCAAGGCACGGCCCTGGATTGGCAGCACATTACGCTGCCTCCGATTCTTTATTTCAACACCCTGATTCTGCTAATTAGCAGTCTCACAATCGAATTGGCTCGACGCCGCATGGCAGCGTATGCTCGCGGTTTTGAAACCCAAATTGCAGAACCAATGCGGTGGTTAACCATAACCTTCGCCCTGGGATTGTTCTTCGTCGGAGGTCAGTATGTTGCATGGCTTCGCCTGAGAGACCAAGGCCTGTATCTCGCGACGAATCCCAGCAGTTCATTCTATTACGTCTTCACAGGTGTACACGCACTGCATGTACTGGGTGGTATTTGCGGCTTGATTTATGTCATCGATAAGCTCAGGCGTTCTGTCCTGCATCGCGGTACATTTGCTGCTGCTGCGCAATATTGGCATTTCATGGGCCTTCTGTGGTTGTACCTCCTCTTTGTTCTAATAACCAAGCTTTAGGAGGAACGGAGTGCACAAACTACTGCTTGCAAAATCAACGCGTGGAATTCAGGTTGCTGTAGCGGCACTGTTCGCGCAGGCGCTTCCGCCCGCAGCATTCGGCCAGGGTTGTGCTCTCTGCTATACGCAGGCTGCCGCTTCAGGAGCGCGCATGATCCAAGCTTTACGCAGCGGGATCGTGGTTCTCATCATCCCTCCGATTTCGATGTGTCTGGGAGCAATCTTTCTCGCGTATCGCAAGCGCAACCAATTCAGTCAGGGTGACTCGGCCGTCGATTCCGGATCCGATTGGTAATACCGGCTAATTTTGCAACGATGAACCGTCTTCGCTCCAAGCTACGCGACTATTACACGCTCACCAAGCCTGAGGTAAACCTGCTGGTCCTGATGACGACGGCGGCCGGGTACTATCCCGCCTGCCGCGGACCTCTGAACGTCAGAGGTTTGACGAACACCCTTATCGGAACTCTGCTGGTCGCCAGTGGTACCGCTACATTGAATCAGTGGTCGGAACGGGTCTGGGACGGCCAAATGCGCCGCACTGTCAACCGGCCGCTGCCGGCCGGACGAGTGAGTGCTCCCGAAGCCTTCCTTTTCGGAGTTGTCCTAAGCGCCCTAGGGAGCGCGTACCTGGCGGGCACGGTCAACCTCGTTACGGCCGGGCTCGCCCTCTCGACACTGCTTTCCTACCTTCTGATATACACCCCGCTGAAGCGCAAGACTCCCCTGTGCACTTTGCTCGGCGCTTTTCCCGGCGCAATGCCCGCCCTTATTGGTTGGGCTGGCGCTTCGCAGACGCTGGATGCACGGGCATGCTTGCTTTTTGCCATCCTCTTCCTGTGGCAATTCCCTCACTTCCTGGCAATCGCACTAATGTATCGCGAGGACTATGCTCGGGCAGGTTACAAGATGCTGCCTGACTTCGACCTAGATGGCCGTTTCACTCGGGGCGAAATTCTTGCCTTCTCGGCCGCCCTGGTCCTGACAACTTTGTTCCTCGGGTTTCAAGCTGGTCCACTCTACTTGACCGGATTGGCATTGGCCGGCATATTCCTGTTGTCCGCCGCTTTGAGGCTGGCTACAACCGCTAGCAGAAAGTTCGCCAGCAGAGTGGTCCACGTGTCAGTCATCTACTTGCCGGTCGTTTTGGCAGCTGCGGCGCAAATAATAAAGATGCCGCGATAAGCGCGAAAGCCATTCCTGCAACCGGGGCCGGAAGAAGCAAAAGCTGCCACGCAGCACGACGGTAACTTCTCGCTGGAATTCTCCTAAAGTTCTTGAGTGTCTTGAGCCGATAACGTAGGGGATTGGCCTGCCTATGTTCTGTGAGAACAGAATTAGGCCGGCGCTTGACCGCATCTGGAGTGGCGCCAGGAACCTTGATGGAGCTGACCTTTACCATCCTGCGGCTTTCGGCCATGATAGCCGCTCTTCCGGTCGACACGCGCCCGGTGTCCTCCGTGGCGGATGGGTCTGTGTTCCCCTTTGCGCTGCTGGATCACTGGACGGTTTATCTTGTCTTCGTTCTGATTGCCCTCCTCGGCTATCAGCAATGGCGGGTCTATCAATATCGTCAGAGTGCAGCCAGGCGGGAAGAACTGTTTCGGATCGTTGCCGAAAACGCAGCTGACATGATTGCGCTCGTAGATCTGAAAGGGCACCGTTTGTATAACAGCCCGGCCTACGAGAAGGTATTGGGATATAGCCCAGAGGAACTGGCGAAAACTCCGGTTTTCGAGCAGATTCACCCGGATGATCGCTTCAAGGTCTTGGAGGCCGGACGCGAGGCCCGTCGCACCGGCATCGGCAAGAAATTGGAATACCGCGTCCGCCATAAGAACGGTGCGTGGCGCATATTGGAATCAACTGCGAGCCCAATCAAGAACGAGGTCGGAGACGTAGAAAAACTCGTCATCGTGAATCGCGATATCACCGATAGGAAGCGTGCCGAGCAGCAAGTCGAACAGGATTCTTTTTTCGACGGCCTGACCGGTCTGCCGAATCGCCGGTTGTTCCTGGACCGGCTGGGGCGATCCTTTGCCCGGGCACAGCGGCATCCGGAATATCGGTATGCGGTCTTGTTCGTCGATGTCGATGGCTTCGAGCAATTCAATCGAACCTTGGGACCGCAGGTCGGCGATCAAATCATCACCGAGATTGGACAACACCTGGCAAGAATTCTGCGTACTGACGATACGGTAGCGCGCCCCAAGGGCACACTCCCAATTCCCGATGCTTTGCTTTCACGGTTAGGCGGCGATGAGTTCACCATTCTGCTCGAATTCATCAACGATCCGAGTGATGCCATGCGCGTGGCACAACGAATTCAACTGGCGGTAACTGCCCCCTTTCGCGTCGATCGCCACGACGTCAAGACCTCCGTCAGCGTAGGTATCGCCCTCAATAAACCCAACCAGGAAAGTTCGGAAATTCTGTTGCAGGAAGCAGACGTTGCCATGCGCCGCGCCAAGGCGTTAGGGGGTGCACGCTGTGAGCTGTTTGATGAGGCTTTGCACACCCGCGCGGTGAACCGGTTGCGACTGGAAACCGAACTGCGAACGGCAATCGACCAAAATCAATTTCAGATTTTGTATCAGCCGATCTTTAGTATCAGGAACAGGAACATCACTGGGTTTGAGGCGTTGGTTCGATGGCAACATCCCGGAAAAGGATTGATTTCGCCATATCAGTTCATCGAAGTAGCGGAGAATATTGGCCTGATCGTTGCCATTGGGAATTGGGTTCTATGCGAGGCTTGCAAGCAGATTCGTCGTTGGGAATCTAAGTATTTGCTACAGGATGGCAGCAAGCTAACTGTGAATCTCTCCGCCCGTCAGTTCAGTCATCCCGAACTCGCGGCCGACGTCCGTGCCGCACTGCAGGAGGCAGACATCGTCCCTTCTCGGCTGCAGTTGGAGATTACCGAAGCAGTCGCGATGGCCGACCCCAGACTCACGTCCACGGTTCTGGAGCAGTTAAAGCATCTCGGGGTCGGCATCAGTATTGGAGACTTTGGCGCCGGTCACTCCTCCCTTAACTGGCTACGGCGCTTATCCATCGATGAGTTGAAGATCGACCGTTCCCTCATCGCCAGTATGCCCAGCGACCGCTGCAGTCGGGACGTGGTGCAGTTGATCATCACTGTCGCGCGCAACCTTGAGCTTCAGGCTGTCGCGTCCGGCATCGAGAGTGCAGTTCAACTGAATCTTCTCGATAAGATCGGATGCGCACTCGGGCAAGGCTACTTCTTTTCACAGCCGCTGCAACCGTCTCGCGCAGAGGAAATGCTATACGAACAGTGTGTTCGTTCCTAAGTAGGTCGCTGTACTAAGGTGGTTCTACCGTGATTCCGCCGACTTCCAGTGATGCCACAGGGTAACGTACTATTCCTGACCGGCTGACGTCGAGGTTGGGATTACATCAGAAAGAAACAACGAAGGTGTTGATGCACGAGAAGTGATTCAGACGGTCACTGGGCTATCTGGATGAACTCGAATACTCTTCAACTCCAGGACCGATTCGATACCGTTCATCTTATCTGCGATCCGTCGCAGGAATTTGGCCGCTCTACCCGGAATGACACGCCGCATATCGTCGGGCAACTCCCGCACAATGTCTTCGTATTTACCGGAAATGGAGACAACAGAGAATCCGAGCGCATCGGCAATTTGGCAAGCCAAACTTACCAGGCCAACAAGATCCAGACTCTCACTCTTTCTCGGCTCATGATGGTAGGATGCAACCTCAATGAACGTCAGCGGAAGATTCCACGTTGTCATCAGTAAACCGCCTGCTTGACAGTGGTCCATTCCGAACAAATCACGCTCGGCCTGCAGAATGGAGCCTGGATCGAGCGGCCCCTGTTGTCGCAGCTTGTTATATCCTTCGGGAAGAATCATAGCCAGGGCCAGTCGTCCGATATCGTGAATGAGCGCCGCCGTATAAGCTACGTCTTTGTCGATAGCGGTAGTCATTGCCAATTCTTCGGCGATTGTGGCGGAAGCGAGGCTGTGGCTCCAGCAGGCCTTCAGAATAGGAGCTTCGAGAGACTGTCCGATGTAGGTCTTCACCGCCAGCGTCAGCAGCAGACCTTTCACACGCTCGTAGCCCAGGAGCATCACCGCCTGCAGCGTGCTGGTGATTTCCGAGCGTATGCCGTAAAGGGGAGAATTCGCCAGACGAAGAATCTCGGTAGCAAAAGCCTGATCCATAGAGATCAAGTCGTGCAAATCACGGAGCCGACTCTCCGGCTTGGAAACCAGCTGCAGAGCCTTGACTGCGACTCCGGGAAAGGGAGGTAAGTCAACTAATCTGAGCTGGTTCGCGGCTTTTTCAACGGCGTTCAAGGCGTCCTCACGAATGCTTCCAGCTTCGCCCGCCAGGAGCCAGTCTGAAGCCTGCCGGTTTGACCTGTCTCCTGCTGCGTGAACTCTAAAATCGGCACCTCCCACATGTTTGCCCACGTGACGGAAGTCACCCCCATGTCGCGGGTTTTGTAACGGAATTCTAATCTTGGGAAGTTCGATGCTGTGGGGAACCTGACGCTGATTTTGCGTGATCAGCGCTCAGCGGACGCCGCTCCGCTCCGCGAAACCCAACTCGTCGAACCTTTCAGCGCTAAAGGAAGGTAGATCGTGACCCAAGTGCCCTGGTGAAGTTCACTATCCAACTCGATTGTCCCGTTTATCGCCAGCACATTGGTCTTCGCCACATCAAGCCCAACTCCACGCCCCGACAAATCATTGACAAGTTCGCGCGTTGTAAAGCCGGGGCGGAACACATATTGCAGAACCTCCTTCGGGTTGAGCCCCCGGATCGTCTCCGGGGAAGCCTGTTTCAGTGCGACTGCTTTGCGAGCTATCCTTTCCGGGTCGATGCCGGCGCCATCGTCGCTGACGGTGATGACGATCTGGTCTTCCTGCTGGCGTGCGCAAAGTCGAATGGTGCCCTTCGATGGCTTACCGGCGGCAATGCGGAGTTCAGGTGTCTCGATCCCATGGTCAAGTGAGTTGCGCACCAAATGTAGCAGTGAATCACCAAGACGCTCGACCATAGCTCTGTCAATTTCGATGTCCTGGCCGGAGGTCACTAGCTCAACCTGCTTGCCAAGCTTATTGCCGATGTCATGAACTACGCGAGGTAATTTGCGAAACAGGCAATCAATCGACACCACGCGAATTTTTGCCATCGAGATCCGCAGCCGCTCGATTAGATATTGGAAATGGGCCGTGATGTCATCCAGCTCCGAGGATCTTGGGTGGCCCGCTGCGAAATCGCGCGAGATTTCAGCCAGGCGGTCCTGCGCCCCACCAATATCACCCGCTATTTTCAGCAGCTCATCGAGCTTGCCCACTTCGATTCGGACGGTAGGAGCCGGATGTGCCCTGTGAGCCAATTCCTTTTGTCGCAGCAGGGCATCGCCTACCTGTACCGGTGAGGCCAGCCCCCGTTCGATCAAAACTGTGCCAAGCCTGGGAGCTTCCGGCCGCGCGGCCTGTTCGGCCAGTGCAGCATCAAGTGATGTTTGCGAAATGATGCCTTGCTGAACCAGTAGTTCTCCCAGCGGCGGAGCGATCACATGTGGCTCCCGCGCATTCTGGAGTTGCCTCAGGACGGAATCGAGATCGTAGGATCTGTAGACACCCTCTGCCAGGTCACCAAGAATCTCACCCAATGCGTCACGTGCCTTCAGCAATGCGTCGGCGACGGGCTTTAGTTCGATCTCACCGCACCGAATGGCTTGTAGAACACTCTCGGCGTGATGACACAGGCAGGTGACAGGCTCAAAGCCGAAGAAACCAGCGGCTCCCTTGATGGTGTGCATGGTCCGGAAGACGCGATTAAGCAACCCGACGCCATCAGGGTCCGATTCCAGCGCGACCATGTCGCGATCCATTTGTTCCAGGCCTTCTCGTGCCTCGATAAGGAAAGCGTCCAACAGTTCGCGGTCTTGTGCAAGATCGTTATCCACAACTGACCTCTATGCAACGTCTCCAGGAAACACCGGCTATGACAGCCCGCAACTGCAGATCACACTCGGAGTGCCGGAACGATTTGCATTTTCACCTGGTCCGGAGTGAAGGGTTTTCGGATATAGCCTTTTGCGCCAAGCGCCAATGCTTCAAGAACATGCTTCTCCCCACTCTCGCTGGTGATCATAATCACTGGTACTGTCTCAAAGCCCGGCTCAGTTCGGAGCAGCTTGATAAATTCCAACCCGTTCACCACGGGCATGTTGATATCGCACAGAATCAGGTCGACTTTGTTTCCTTTAACAACCGCCAAGGCTTCCTCACCGTTCGCGGCTTCGAACACGCTGGCCAAGTCCATTCCCGCCTGACGCAGGCATCGCTCGATAATTTTCCGCATCACCGGAGAATCGTCGACAATCAGCGTGCGAATTGCTGCCATTTTTTGTCTCCTGACCGCAGCCATCGACGCAGTTCCAATGACATCGAACGTTTAGACCTGGCCGCACGCTTACCGGATCGATCACAGCTTTAGCGGCAATGTCTTATCGGCAATTCAACTTTTAGAGTTCAGGTCCGATTAGGGGACCTCGCGACTAGCAACGGGTAAACCATTGCCAAAGTGAAATTAGATTTGCTCATCCCAGAGCCGCAAGACAGAGCGTCAGAAGCGGTACATCACGGTGAACTCCAGGAAAGTGCCTACCGAACGATCATTCAAGCCGGGATTCCCCGGCACCGAGGTTTGATGAAATTCATAGATCCCGAGCACCTGACGATAGAACCAATGGCGATGCACAGCCGGCGAAGGGAACCAAAAGCTGAGTTCGGGACCTTGCAATCCGTTCAAATGGTCGGTTCCTGGCAGGAGATATAGAGCCTGGGCGCGGGTTGAAAAAGTCTCGCGAATAAAATCTTTGCCGGCGCCGAACCCCGGCCTCCACGCCTCTTTGGAGTAGGGCGCGGTGTCCAGATCGCTCCATTGCGCGCCCCCACCGAAGTACCATGCGCCCGGCGTGCGTATGAACAACCGCGTCATGAAGTGTGCTTCCGTACCAGTTCCTGAGTCGAGTTTATGAGCATCATCGACCGAAACTTCTGTCAATGCAATCCACCGGGAAGCGTCTATCTCCAGCCCTCCGCCAATAGTGCCTGCTGCGGCCGAATATCCGGCACCATCACTGGGTGCAAAGCCGCCGTAGACATAAGGTCGAGGCCACAATGAGCGTGAACTGGATGAAGTAAGAGAGGCCGGTTGCGAGGCGATAACCGGGCTGACAGGGTCGAACACTGCGCCACTGGAGGCGACTTCGGCTTTAGGAAATTGCTCATTTACTGAGTCTTGCTGTGCGAGTGCCGGCATTTGCATTGAAATAAAGAAGGACAGGCACACCGCACAGCGGTACGCACATTTCACGACCGTCTCCTCTGGCACTGCAGAACCTAATCGGCAGTTGTCAGAGGCAAAATCAGGACGGACACGCCCAACGGTAATCGCCAGGTTCTAGACTGAAGTTTTTCCGAGCGAGCGATTCCGTTTGGCCTAGTACGAAAGACACGGGAGGCTGGATGCCCTCAGCTTGGCGTCGCCCAGCGCTTAGCAGATGGACGGGGTGCCTCAACCGCATTCGCAGGCTTAGCTCACCCAAGACGTGATTCCAGGGCCCTGGACTAGCGTGCCAAAGCGCCGGTATCCCGCAGCGCCTTTTCGATAATGCTCAGCAATACGTCGTTTTCAGCCGGTTTCTGGAAAAACGCGCAGGCGCCGGATGCCAAAGCCTTTTCCTTGTTGCCCTTGCCCTCGCGCGCGGTCAGCACGATCACCGGGATGCAGCAGAGCTTCGTGTTCTTCTGCAGTCGTTCGAGCACCACAAATCCATCCCCGGCAGGCAGGCCCAAATCCAGCAAGATCAAGTTCGGATTCATTTTCATAGCGCTGGAGATGGCTGACATCCCATCAGATGCGAAAGCGGTTTCGTAACCTTGAGACCGCAGCCGAATGTGCAGGGCACGTCGCATGTCCGCGTCATCGTCGATGATTAAAATCTTCGGTTTATCCATTGTTAGACCGTCCCTTCTCTAAAGTTTCCATAACTCTTTGGCCGATCAGGCCCGAAAGTTCGTCGACCCGGCGCTCCAGGTTGCGGCGTTGCGGTAAGGCGGAGGTCGACAATGTTTGCGCCGAGGCATTTAAGACAGTGTGCGTCGGGAGCTCCGCGTGACGGGAAACTTGCTCCCGAATGCGCTTCAGCATCACATTTGCGCCTACCTGGTCCGCAGCGGCGAGGATAAAAAAGAATTCGCCCATTTCCAGCTGCCCCATTGACGGCAAGAGCACATCTTTATCCGGCAGAATGCACCGCTCCAGTAACTCGAGACATTTCTTTCTGCTTTTCCCCCACGCGTCGATGGCAGCTGTCACGGGAATCGGCGCCAGCTTTACGGTAAGCAGAGAAACCTCTGGCCGCAGAACACCGTTCTCAACTGCGACCGGGTAAATAAGTTTGGAAAGTGAGAAGACGGGAAGGGTGAAATAGAATGTGCTGCCGCATCCCAGCTGGCTCTCCACCCAGAGCTTGCCGCCATGGCTGGCGACAAGCTCTTTACAGATCGACAATCCCAGCCCCAGCCCTTTCCGTGGACCCCCCTCGTCGTGTTGTTCCTGATATAGACGCTCAAAAACCAGCGCCTTCGCCCGCTCCCCAATGCCACAACCGGTATCTTGAACCGAGATCTGAGCAAAGGTCTGATCTTCAACAAAGATGTCGGCAAGCACGCTGACAGAGCCGCGCTCGGGCGTAAACTTGATGGCGTTCTCTATGAGATTCAGGAGAATCTGTAGAATGCGGTGTGGATCGCCATGGACCAGTAGCGGCGCTGCCTGGATTTCACATCGCAGTGCAACGCCTTTGGCTAAAGCAGCCGCCTGTAACATCTGAATCGCCTGCTCGACTAATTCCCGTAGCGCAACGCAGCGGAATTCCAGGCGAAGCTTACCAGCCTCTATGGTGGCAGTCTCCAGCAGGTCATCGATCATGCTGCGCAATTGATTGGCACTCTTGAGAATCGTTTCCAGACACTCGCGCTGTTCCGTGGTCACAGGCCCCGAAAGGCCATCGAGCACAATGGTGACAAACTGATAAATGCAGGAGAGTGGAGATCGCAGCTCGTGCGAAACGTGCGAAAGCAGCTGATCTTTAAAATGCAGTTGTTGCTCGCGACTTTGGTGCAACGCTCTCAATAGGCTTTGGCGTTCGATCGCATACCTGATGGCGCGGGCCAAGTGTCCGCCGTCAAGATGCGTCTTTAGCAGATAATCTTGTGCCCCTTCTTGCACGGCTCGCACAGCTAGTTCTTCATCGTCCCTCCCGGTCAAAACCAGCACGGGCACATTAGGAACTTTCTGCACTATTTTGCGAATGGTGTCGGTGCCGCGGCTGTCCGGCAAGTCGAGATCCAGCAAGACGACATCCGGCTGATCGGACGAAATCGATTCTATTGCCGCGGAAAGGTGGTCGGTGGCGGTGATCGCGAAGGCAGTTCTGGCTTGGGAGAGTTGCTCCTGAACCAGGAACGCATCCCCAGGATTGTCTTCCACGAGAAGCGCTCGCGTTGTTCTATCACTCATGTGAGTTAGCCAGACCTCCGGGGCAGTTTGACTACGGTCAGCCAGAAATCCTCGATGGAACGAATGATATTCGTGAACTTGGCCAGATCAACCGGCTTGCTGATGTAGCAGTTGGCGTGCAACTGATAACTGCGTAACACGTCGGTCTCAGCTTCAGAACTGGTCAGCACAACGACCGGGATATCTTTGAGCTGAGTGTCTCCTTTGATTTCTGACAAGACGGCGCGGCCGTCTTTCCCTGGCAGGTTCAAATCCAGCAGGATCAGATCGGGGCGCTTAGCGTTGCCGTATGGCGCTGTGCGTCGCAGGTACGCCATGGCCTGAATACCGTCGCTGACGTTGTTGATGACGTTCCGAACTTTGCTCCTCTCCACCATGTCGCGCGTCAATTCGACATCACCGGGATTGTCTTCAATGAGGAGAATTTCGATCGGGCTGCCTGATGTCATGCGCATGTCGTTGCGGCCTCCTGCCAGTGCGCCTGCGCTTGGTTGCCGGTGTCGGGAAAGGTGAAAAGAAACGTTGCGCCGGAACCGGGCTGGGATTCTACCCAGATGCGTCCATGGTGCCTCTCGACAATTTTCTTGCAGATGGCTAAACCAATCCCTGTGCCGCTGTATTTCTCGCGGGAATGGAGGCGCTGAAAAATCACGAAGATTCTCTCGGCATACTCCGGAGCGATGCCGATGCCGTTGTCCTTGACCTTGAAGAGCCAATGGCCCTGCTCGGGTTGCGCGGTTACCTGAATGTGAGGGGTGCGGTCACCGCGAAACTTGAGAGCATTTCCGATCAGATTCTGGAAAAGCTGGGCGACCTGGTGTTCATCTGCCAACAGGGTTGGCAAGGTCCCAACTTCGACAAGCGCGTTGGAATCGCGAATCGTGGGCTCCAGGTCATGCAGGACCTGGCGCACGACCTTCTCGCAATCGACTGCGGCTGGTTCTGAACCACGCGAGTTTACGCGCGAGAGGGCAAGCAGATCGCTAATCAGCATCTGCATGCGGCGCGCGCCATCAACCGCGTATGCGATGTATTTGTCAGCTCTGTTATCGAGTTGCCCGCTGTAGCGCTCAGATAGAAGCTGCATGTAGCTCGCCACCATGCGCAATGGCTCCTGTAGATCATGCGAAGCCACGTACGCAAATTGTTCCAGTTCCCCATTGGAGCGGCGCAGTTCGTCAGACTGGCGAAGCAGAATGTCCTCGTATCGCTTGCGCTCGCTGATGTCGCGGGCGATCTGGCAGGCTGCAATCGGTGTCCCTTGCCGATCAGTGATCGGGTAATAGCGAATTTCCAGAAAGCTTTCGGTTCCAGAGATATCTTTGCAGACTTCGGTCACTGAAAAGGTCTCGCCAGCGAGAACTCGACGCCAAAGTCTTATCGCCTCGGCAAGTTCGTCAGGCTTATCGGTTAAGACTTCATCCAGACCCATCCCGATCTCGGGACAGCTTCCGTATTTTCTCTGAAACGCAGTACTGTAAGTTGGGTTGAACGCCACCCACTGCAGTTCGAGATCGATGGCGGCAATCGAGTCTGGTGTGCTTTCCAGAATGCCGTTAAGGTGACGATTCCCGAGCTCGAGAGCAGCATAAGCCAGACGAAGGTAATACTGCGCTGTCTTGCGTTTCTCAATTTCTCTGCTGAGCTTGAGAGAACTAACACAAAGCGTGAGCAGGCAGACCAGGGACGCCGAACCAAACAGGAGGACGCCTAAGGTCGACGGTCGGGGACGAAAATGTAGATAAGCTGCTCCGCCAACACAGGACACCGTTAACAAAGCTCCTGCTAACCACAATCCTTGCTGCTTATAAAGCATTAGTTTGCGATGGCTCGTCGGCAGCTGCGTCAGCCACTCGGAGACGGATGGGATCGAAAAATGGTGCCTGTTCCTCATCGTTGTCATCATGGTCATCAGGGCATGGTTGTAGTCGAACACCAGTCACACCAGTACTCGCTTTCAGCGCAAGCAATTCCGAAGCCACGTGTTGCAGCGTGCAGGAGAAGCACAACCGCAAAAAATCAAGGAGATTGAAGGTTACGCGCATGGATTGGGGGTTCCTTGGACCTCGACATTAACTCTCGATTAGAGCGAAGTATTGTTTATCCGGCGTGCGCAAAATTGGACATGACGATTTCTAATGGGTCGATTGTGCTTTGGTTACAAGGGCGTTCAGGCTAACTCGTCCAGCTGATGCGACTCTTCCGCGTCTTGTGAGTCCACCGTTTCATCGGCTGCCTCTGGTTTCGGATCAGGCCGCTGGCGACGACGACGTTGAGAATCGTTATCAGCAGGGCCATGCGTTCCGATATTTCTGACCGGAGTGGGTGATTGCAAACGATCCGGGATGGATAGCGGATCCATGCGATTTTCTCTTGTAAGCAGGGAAAAGCCACCCTGCTGCTGCCAAGCAGTCTGTTCCTTTTGGACTATCGGCAAAGACAAAGCCAGACTTCAGCCTGAGGTAGTAGCAGACGAGGGTGAGTGGTCACCTTTGGTAATCAAAACCGGATGACCGCTGGATTACCGAGCTCATAAGCGATTTTCTCAATCGCCACTCGTCATAGTGCGCGCCCACTGCATGGCTTCCCAGTGCGCTTCCACGATAAATGTGGGCGGTAATTTAAGTTGCGTTGCGAGCGCATTGACCTGTTCCCAGTTGCCACTCTCTTGTGCCCGCATGAGCCGGAAGACCGGAGTCAGGCAGCTCTCTTTCTCCAGCAATGCGGCTTTGGTCTCGCTATCCACCGCGATTCCTTCTAACACCAGCCCCATCGGAACTTGCAGAATTGCATCCATGAGCGAGAGCAGGCCCGCAAGAAAAAGGTCAGAATCGCCATGCGGGACTTTTGGCGCAAGCAACTCGCAGAAACGGGCGCGGACCAACGCAGAGAGAACAAGGTCGCTGGTCTTGTTCTGTCCCGCCACTAAGGTGGCGGCGAGCCGCACCCAGCGCCGAATTTCGCGTTCGCCTAACATCGCGAGGCCATGTCGTACGGAGTGGATCTCCTTGACGAACCCGAACGCCGGCGAATTCAGATACCGGAGCAAACGGTACGTCAACGATGCCTCCGCTTTGAGTACGCTTTCAACTTCGCGCGGATCGAACTCTTCCCGCGAGATTGCCTTGAGTAAGCGCAGGTAGTTGACCTGATTCGCAGGGATTTCGCGGGCTTGCATCAACTCCGGCTTGCGAAAGAAATAACCCTGAAAATAGGCACACCCGCAGTCTTTTGCTGCCGTGAACTGATCACGGGTTTCCACTTTTGCCGCCAAAACACTGCACGTCTTGGTTGCATGCCGCTTGGCCAGGGCTGCGAAGTTCTCTATCGGCGTGCTGTCCACATTGACTTTCAGAATGTTGGCAAGCGGAACTAGTTTCTCGCGCGCGTCGCCAGCTGCAAAATCATCGATGGCGATCATGTACCCTGCCGCCTTCATGCGCTCGCAGGCCGCAGTTACCAGGTCGTCTGCCGGAACGCTCGGCAGGACCTCGATGCCCGCCTGATTGGGCGGAAGCATAGTCATGTAGTCCTTCAGCAGCATTTCGCGTGTGCAATTGATGAAAGCACGTCGTCCGTCACAGAGGACATCCAGACCCATGATGAGCGACGTGTTTAGCGTGCTGCGGGAAGCCGCTTCCGGATCAGCGCCATCAAAGTAATCATGCGCTCCGTCACGGAACAGGAGTTCGTAACCAAACACCTTCTCGTCTGCGGTAAGTATGGGCTGCCTGGCCACATAACGCTGGAATGGCTTCGCGGGCGCCGGCTTTGCTGAGCTAGAGTCTTCCATCGATTTTCCCTGGGCGGCTTCGGTCGAAATACTCAACTCGCCTCCTGAATCATGGCTTCCGCGGATTTCTTAAGGTCGACTCTGTATTCGCCGCGCTGGATAGCTTGGCGCAAGGTTTCGATTTTGTCTTGGCGAACCGGACTGGAAGCTAAGGCCTGATTGGCCAAGCCCTCGATCCTGGCCTCATCCGTAGATAACGTAGCTCTGTCATGCTCCGGGGTTGTAGGTGAATCGGCCGAGGTACGCTCAGCCTTGTTGTTGTCCTGGGCTGGTGTTACGCCGCCTAGAGTGGGTGCGTTCAGATCTATTTTCATCATTATCACCTGTGAAACTGAGTATGTGTTTCTCTCAGACAGCATTCATCCGCTGTCGCGGATCGACCACCTCCGTAATACGAATTCCATAGTTCCCATCCACAATGACAACCTCCCCTCGTGCAATGAGCTTATCGCCCAATAGCAAGTCGGCCGGTTCCTGCACCTGCCGGTCCAGTTCGATCACCGATCCGGAGGTCAAATCCAGAATTTCGCGCAACGTTAATACGCGTTGGCCGAACCGCAGCGTGAGGTTAAGATCGACTCCCAGCAGAAGGTCCAGATTCTTTTCACTAGTCTGGTTTTCCTCTCCTTCGGCGCTCGCAGGAACTTCTGCATTGGCGGGCCGTGACAAACTCGCTGCCAGATCGTTGCTCAAATGCAGCCGCAGTGTACAGCTGGCGGATGACGCCTCGGAAGCAAGCAGCAAGAAAGTAACTTCGGTATTCGGTGGCGCCTCCACGGGCGACACTTTAACTTTCAGTTCGCCAAATTTGCTCTGCAAGGCGATTTCTGCAAGACCTGCCACTTGCCGCAGCAGCTCCGCTAAGGCGTCCCGGTGTTCCTTGGTAAGTTCGGTCGATGCCGATGTTTCAGCGAGAAGCTTCTCGGTAAGCGTCAGGACATCAGTGTGGCGGAGTTGAAGAACCGCACTGCCCTGGAGATTGCCTGAACAGGAGAAAACAAAGTACACACAGGGAGCGTCACTGGGTTCAGAAGTTTGGTCAGGCTTGACCTCGACTTTCCAACGCGATGCGAGTGACTGTGAAAAGACGTCGCTCACTGCCTTGGCAATGACCTCTACCGCGGAATGTAGCGCTGTGCCCGGTGAAGTGTCTGGCATCACAGTTGCCTCTCTTCCCGAATAGTGATCCGCTCCGATACCTGAGCCGCACGCTGCCGCCCATGGCGTACAGGATTTGCCTCAAACGTGGCTCGCCCCGCGACCATCAGAGAGGCAGGCGATCTGACCGGGATACCGAGGTTACAGATCTCGTCGGTGGCAAGCTCCATCAAGGTCTGAATCGGTAGCTTGATCGTGGTAATGCCCAGTGTTAGAGGGAAAGGACACTCCAGCATTTTCTCTGCAAGTTTTCTTCCGGTACGGCCGACCGGACGAGTCTTTCCATAGGACCAATCGGACGACAGTTTGCGTAGCATCGTGTTCGAGATGGACATGGGAAACACCAGGTTCATTACTCCCCGTGCTTCAGCAAGTTTGATTTCAAAGTTCAGAAACAGAATTTTTTCAGTAGGTGAAAGAAAGCGCTGCATCAGCGCCGAATTCTGACGCGCACCCAGTTCAGGGCTGCATCCAAACGCTGTCCATGCCGCGGCCAATTCATGGCAGATGATGCGGCTCACGCCTTCCATGATCTGTTCCTCGATTTCGCTGATTTCCCGGCTTAACGCCTCGCACTGGCCCTTGCCCCCGAGCAAAAGATCAACCAGCGGGAATACCAGCGAATGATCGATTTGCAGAGCCGCCGTTGCCTCCATCTGTGGCACCTGCAGGGAGTTCATGTAAGTTACCTCGGGCACCCGCTCGAGGAACTCACTGTATGCAAGTTGCTCGACGGAAACCAAGGTTGCCTCAAATAAGACACGCAGGTATGCACCCAGGGATTGACTCAGGTTGCGAGCAAATGCCTCGTGCAGTCCGGTAACCGTGCGCGCCTGATCTCCAGTCAGAGGGCCCGATTGGCGAAAGCTGCACGGCTTGATGGAACGCTGCTCCTGTACCGGTTTATCGCTCCGGCCTTGGGCCGCCCGCACCAGCGCATCAATCTCTTCTTGTGTGAGTACTCGTTCCATGCCGCCAATCTATTCCGACCGCTGAGTTAGAACAAAATGAGAGCTAGGCAACATCTGCCCAGTTGGTTAGCACGGGTATCGCCAAACATTCTCCGGACGCGATGGAAAGTGGTTGGGGCGGATTATTTGGATTGCTTGAGAGGATCTGTGCCAGAGCGCAGCGCGGCCAAATAACGATGCACGAATTCGCGTTCCCGATCAGAAGAAAAAACAAATTTGAACCCGTGACATTCCGCTACGCGGTAGCTGACAACGGCCTTTAGACGAATTGCAGTGGCAGTTTCTGGCAGGGTGAGAATAAAGGTGACCGCCGTGCCCACATCCAATTGAGCGGAAACGAAGGCCGCCAGGCCTTCCTCGCTCAGGTCGGTACAACGAGCACTCAGCAACTGCGACCCCTGCCCTTCCGTCTGCAGCAGGAAGTGAAAATCTGTACGGAAGCGCGGCTTGCGATAGCCGAACTCGCGGATTTGATTTGTTTTCTCTTTCTCCACCACCACCCCTTGCGGCTTCCACCGTGGTTCGGACTTCGCTAACACAGCGCATTGTCCAGGCGCGTATTCTGAAGCAAACGGGATACCAATTGCCGGTCCCCATTTGTTCTTCAAATACCAACCTTCTAATCATCGGTTAACAAACCGGAACAAACTGCTTGGCGCGATCAAGCTTCCTAGGCGTGCCCTGTCCGCGACACATCTGCTCGTATGAACTCGGTGCTCGTCGGAACGCGATACCTTCGAAATCTTCATTACCTTCGACACTGCCTTTGTGGCCGGCGCGCCGCTTTGGCAAACCCGTTGCATTCCGGCTAGGCAGATGTTGCCTAGTTCTCATCACGCTCCAATGAACGCTCTCGCAGCCACCGCCGCCACCCGAACGGAACTCACGGACGCATTTACCGCATTCATCACGGCTGCTGATCGCTTGGAGCATTCTCACTTGCAATTGCACGAAGAAGTTGCCCGGCTGCGCGCTCAACTGGAGGAGCGGAATCGCGCCCTGGCGGCCAGCCTGGCAGAAAACGAACGCATGCACCTGCAACTGGTAAGAATTCTGGACGCGATGCCATGCGGAATTGTCGTCTTCGAGCGAACCAGTAAGAATATGAGTCTTCTCAATCCAGAGGCGCGGCGGCTTCTTGGCTTGGGAAACAAGGCGTCACCGGATTGGTCACACCTTCCAGTGGGGATTCGTGGAGTTGCCGACCTTGACTCTGTGCGGCCCGCGACACGCGAACATGATCATGAATTCTGCTCCGAGAAAGATGGCGAAAAGCGATGGATGACGGTCCGTTCTAGTGTCATGGATCCAGCAATGACCGGCTGCGAACAAATGATCCTGATCATCCGCGAGATCACTATGCAAAAGCAGGCAGAGCAGGACCGCGAAGCTTCGCGGCATATGCTTGCACTGGCCGAGATGGCATCCGTACTGGCTCACGAAATTCGCAATCCTTTGGGTAGTCTCGAACTGCTCACCGGTTTGTTGGCCAGCGATTCTGCTCTCAACCCTGATTCAAGGGAGTGCGTACAGCATTTGCGAGCGGGAGTGCGTTCGCTTTCCAGCACGGTGGACAATGTTCTTCGTTTTCATAGTTTGGGCGAGGCTCAGCTGATACCCACCCCACTCGCCCCGGCCTTGAAGAGCGCCACGGAGTTCATTCGTCCATTGGCGGAACAGAAGCAGGTAACGCTTACGTTTACAGAGTCGTTAGGAGTTACCGAGATAGCGGCGGACAGCAATGGATTACAACAGGTGATTCTGAATCTTGCCATTAATGCTCTGCGCCATACTCCATCAAGCGGCTCGATCATCATTTCTGGAAGTGTCGAGCACAATAAAGACGGCCCGGTTGCTGTTGTCCAGTTTTCCGACACCGGCTGCGGTATTCCATCAGAAAACCTGGATCGCATTTTCGAGCCTGGATTCAGCACTGCCCGCCAAAGCGCCGGCCTCGGCCTGGCGGTGTGCCGACGGATCATCAGCCAACACAAAGGAGCCATTACGCTTCGGAGCCAACCGGGGCAGGGCACGACTTTTCGCATGGAGTTTCCTGCTTTATGAATGCTTCGATGACCAACTCGGTGTTAGTGGTCGATGACGAACCCGGAATGCGGATGGCGTTGAAGGCAAACTTCCAGCGTGAAGGCTGGTCAGTCGAGACCGCTTCGGGAGCCATCGAGGCGATACGAAAACTCGATGACCGGCACTTCCCGCTCGTTGTGACGGACGTTCGCATGCCTGATGGGGACGGCCTGCATGTTATGCGTAGCGTGCGCCAGTCGAGTCCTTCCACCGCGGTCATCGTGCTGACAGCTTTTGGCACCGTACCCGAAGCGGTGCAGGCCATTCAAGATGGGGCTTGTGATTATCTGATCAAGCCAATTTCGTTTGAACAGCTCCAATCGGCCGTTTCTCGCGTTATGAGTCACACCAGCAAGGTTGCGGAGCAGGACGTCGTTGCAAGGGATGAAATCATCGGTAACGCTCCTTCCCTTTTGAGAGCTCTTGATCGCGCGCGGCATGCAGCCAAGACCAACGCCGATGTGCTAATCGAGGCGGAAAGTGGTACCGGAAAAGAATTGCTGGCCCGTTTCATTCACGACAACAGCGTACGCCGAAACAAGCCTTTCGTGGCTGTCAATTGCGCGGCCGTTCCCGAGCATCTGCTGGAAAGCGAACTTTTTGGACATGTGCGTGGGGCCTTCACCGGCGCGACCACGGGCAAGGCCGGAAAGTTCGAAGTGGCACAGGGAGGCACGCTTTTGCTGGACGAAATCGGGGAAATGCCGTCGAACCTGCAACCGAAACTTTTACGCGCGCTGCAGGAGCGAGCATTTGAAAGATTGGGCGACACTCGCACGACAGAAGTCAATATTCGCGTCATCGCGACCACAAACGTATCGCTTCACTCCCGCGTAGAAGAGGGAAGGTTCCGCGCCGATCTGTACTACCGCTTGAATGTCATCCCGTTGACACTGCCCGCGCTGCGCGACCGTCGATCGGATATCTCTCTCTTAGCCGAGCACTTTTCACAGAGATTCGCAAAAGAATCGGGGCGTCCTGTCCCGCTGCTCGCTCCAGAGTTCCTCGTTGGCCTGCAACGCCACTCCTGGCCGGGAAACGTTCGCGAACTTGGCAATTTCATGCGCCGAGTCGTAGCGCTGACTGACGGCAACGAGATCGGGGCACAGTACTTGATTAGCGAACTACCGAATCCGCGCCAGCCTCAGTCCGCCGCGCTGTTTTCGTCTCAAGTTCGTGCCGGTACATCGATGCGGGAGCTGGAAAGGCATCTGCTCGAAACCACGCTGAAGGTCACAGGCGGCAATCGCACGCGTGCGGCGGAGATGCTCGGCGTGAGTCTGCGCACGATTCGCAACAAAATTCGCGAGTACGGCTTCCCGCCGAGGAGGTATGTATGAGTGACATCTCCATCACTCCTTTGATGCAGCTGCTGGAAAGATTTCTAAACGTGACCTCGGCCAGGCACCAGCTGGTTGTCGGCAACATGGCGAATATTGACACCCCCGGCTATCGAACAAAGGACCTCGATTTCCGCGCGGAACTGCAGCGTGCAAGCTGGGATGGCGGAGCAAGTCTAACGCCTGTCGCCAGATCCGTACCCAGTTTGCTGGAAAGGCCGGATGGCAACAATGTGAGCCTGGATCGCGAGGGCTTGCTGATGGCAGAGACACAGATGCAGTACGCGCTTGGAATCCAGTTTCTTCGTCACGAGTTTCAGAACCTGATGTTGGCTATTCACGAGGGGAACAAATCATGAGCATCTTTAGCCTGCTGGAAATCAGTGGCTCCGCCCTGGCGGCCGAAAGGCAGCGGGCGGAAGTCGTCGCCGCCAACATGGCAAATGCCGAGACCACCCACACCGCCACTGGCGGACCATACCGGCGGAAGGAAGTTGTCTTCAGGAGTTCCGGAAACATGCCATTCCGCATGATGCTCGCCGGTTTCCACTTGTTGCCGCAGAACTCGCTTCCGGCGCTGCGCGTAGAGCAAGTTGTCGATGATCCGACCCCACCGCTGATGCGGTACGAGCCCGGGCATCCGGACGCCGATAAGGACGGCTATGTCGCGTACCCCGCCATAAATCCCATTCAGGAGATGGTCGATCTGCTGGGAGCGGTGCGCTCCTATCAGCTCAACGTTTCAGCGATTACTGCAACGAAACAGATGATCCAGCAAGCAATGGATCTTTTGAAATAAAGAAGGTTTAAGGACCGCAACATGAGCAGCATGATTCCCGGATTACCGCCAATTTCCCCCAACGCGCCGACAAGCCCCATTATGCCTTCCGGGGCGTCGAGTCAGTCGGGCACCTTCAACAACACGTTAAAGAGTGCTATGCAGCAGGTTGACCAATTGGATCGCGACTCTCAGATGCAAGTGACGCAAATGCTTCAGGGAGACCGCCAGGACATTCACAATGTCATGATCGCCGTCGAGAAAGCGGACATTGCGTTCGAACTCATGATGCAGGTGCGAAACAAGATTGTGAACGCGTATCAGGAAGTCTCGAAGTTGCAGTTTTAAGAACTAGCTCAATCACTGAGAACTCATGCCGGCACTGGAACAGGCTCAGAGGCAGTTGACAGATTTTTTTACCGGGTTGACCGGGAAGCAGCGATTCCTGCTCGCCGGAGCCGCGGTGCTGACGCTCGCATTGCTGGCGTTATTCGCCGATTTGATTTCCTCACCTGATTACAAGCCGCTCGTGACCGGAATGGAGCCGGCGGATGCCCAGGCTCTGGGCGCGAAATTGGCGGCCAGGAATATCGCCTACCAGATCAGCCCGGACGGCAAGAGCGTTAGCGTGGCCAGCGCCAAGCTGGATTCCAGCCGGATGGAGCTTGCGAGTGAGGGGATGCCGCGTAGTGGGCGGTTAGGATTCGAACTCTTCGACAAACTCAATTGGGGAGCAACCGAGTTCGATGAAAAGGTGAATTACCAGCGCGCGTTGGAAGGCGAACTGGAACGCTCGATCCAAACTTTGAAAGATGTGGAGAGCGTTCGCGTTCACCTCGTCATGCCGACCGATTCGGTTTTTCTCGATCGCGAGCGAGCGGCAAAAGCATCAGTCGTGCTCCGGCCGCGTAACGGTCACCTCTCCGACGACACTCAACAAAGTATTGCGCGACTGGTCGCCGGCGCCGTTGACAACCTGAGTCCGGAGAATGTCACAGTCGTGGACGCCGATACGAATCGTCCTTTAGGCGGTTCCAAACAGGATTCGTCTTCCTCAAGCGCCGAAGTGCAGCAGGAACTCACCACCCGCCTGCTGCGAACACTCGACCCGGTCGTCGGAGCTGATCATGTGAGGGCCAGCGTCAACGTGGAATTCGATCTCACCACGCGAGACCTAAGCGAGGAGACTTACGATCCCAAAAGCGCAGTCTCGGTTGCGTCCCAACGTTCGGAAGAACAGGTCGGTGGGGGTCTGAGCGGCGGAGTTCCCGGCACGAGCAGCAATGTACCAGCGCCGAGTAATCCCAGCAGCGTGAACACCAAGACCTCCACTGGTAGCACATCTTCCGCAACTAACGCAGTCTCCGCCAGCAGCAACGCTCCAGGGGCCAACGCTTCCGGGGCCAACACGGCTAGCGTTACAAAAACACCCTTCCAGGGTGGAGATGAGACCCAAATCTCCCGGAGTGAGAGCAATACCTACGTAGTGAGTAAGCTTGTCCGGCACACGATGGAACCTCCCGGTCGAGTTCGCAGAATTAGCGCAGCCCTGCTTGTCGATGACGCCATAGACGTAAAACAAGAAGGTGGCAAACGCACTGAGACGCGAAGAAAACGTACGCCGGACGAACTCAAGCAGATCGATGACCTGGCGATGGCGGCGATCGGTATCGATCCGGCCCGCGGCGACAGCTTGACGATAGAAAACCTGGCCTTTGAGCAGCCTGCCGCAGAACCACCAGTGAAGCCTTCCGTCTCCGAACGCGTTCTCGTGACCTTAAACGATTGGTCCAGCATCCTGCGCTACGCAGCGCTCATTCTTTTGTTTCTGCTGGCGTATCTGTTACTGCTCCGGCCCATGAAGAAACAATTGTTGACAACATTCCGGGAATTGCCGTCGCATCTTGCCGCTCACAATGCTCAAATCACGAAAGCGGCCGGCACAGAACTCGGGCCGGGGCAGGATTTGGCAGCGCTTCCGGCCGAACAACAGCGCGCCATCGTTCTCAAGAAGCAGCTCACGGACAAAGTAAAAGGTGAGCCGGCGGCGGCCAGTCAGTTGATCCAAGCCTGGCTGCGTGAGGGAGGAAGATAGTGCCTGCCACTGCTACTTCCGGAATCAGCGGTACTCGTAAGGCAGCGATCCTGCTCGCTGTTCTTGGGGAAGAAGCATCCAGCGCCGTTTTTCGCCATCTTTCAGAGAAAGACGTCCAGGTGGTGACCAAAGAACTGGCAGAAATGGGTCGCGTCTCCGCCGACACCGCCAAACAAATCCTCGAAGAGTACAGCCAGTTGGTTCTCACGCAGGATTATCTCGCCCAGGGCGGGATCGAACTGGCCACCAGACTGTTGGTGAAGGCCTTCGGAAACGAAGATGCCAAGAATCTTCTCCAGAAAGTTGTGCGTCTGCAGGAACTGAGTGCAAGCAAGTTGGACTCCTTGCAAAACGCGGACCCTCAGCAGTTGGCAAAATTCCTGGAAGGCGAACACCCGCAGACCATTGCCCTTGTTCTCGCACACTTGGACGGCAAACCGGCATCCTCGCTCCTTATGAAGCTGCCAGAGCAGAGCCGGGCAGAAGTAGTCAAAAGGCTGGCGCAGTTGCGCCAGTTTTCTCCGGAAATGGCCGAGAAAGTTTCCGTGGTGCTGAATCGCCGGTTGCAATCTCTCGGAGAGCAGCGGCGAAAAACATACGCAGGTTTTAAGAGCGTCGCGGACCTGGTGAACCGGCTTGACGCTGGATCAGCAAAGGAAATCCTTGCTGCCATCGAGAGCGAGGATCCGAAGCTGGCAATCAACATTCGTAATTTGATGTTCACATTCGACGACCTCCTCAGCGTTCCCGACGTTGCCATCCGCGAGTGGCTGGGAGCAATGGACAAGAAAACGCTTGCTCTGTCCTTAAAAGGCGCGAGCGCGGATCTGAAAAACCACATTTTTCGTGCCATGTCGTCTCGCGCGGTCGAAATGCTGAAAGAAGATATGGAAGCGCTGGGTCCGGTTCGCGCCAAGGAAGTTGCTCAAGCTCAACAAGAGGCAGTTGCGGTGATTCGCAGGCTGGAATCAGAGGGAAAAGTCACGTTGAAAACGGAGGGTGACGATGAGTACATCGTTTAACGGCCCCGCTGCTTCTCTTTCTAAGGACGTTACTTCGTTCGTATACCGAGATAGTGCCGGTCATGGCCAGACCACCGAACCCTTGCCCATCGCAGCTGCGGAGCCGATGCAGGAAAAACCGCATCGGGCCGGGACTATGCCGCGCATTAGCCAGGAAGAGTTGACCCGGTTGATCGCCGACGCGCGAGCCGAAGGTTTCCGAGATGGAGAAAAGCATGCCCGAAGCACCTACGAATCTGAGTTGGCGCGGATGCACAAGCAGGTTGCAGATCTGGTTTCAGCTTTCCAGCAGGAACGTGCTCAATATTTCTCCAAGGTTGAAGTTGAATTAGTCCATTTTGCCTTGGCCATAGCCGCTCGTATTCTGCACCGGGAGGCCCACGTAGATCGCATGGTCGTGGCCGGCCTGGTGAAGGTAATGATCGATAAGTTGCAACAGGGTACCGGGGTGATTTTGCGTATCCGGCCGGAAGAAGCTGACGGATGGAAAAGCTTCTT